>Ga0075030_100000659_pt1 | contig 30276 bp, 30 predicted proteins | sample LitLauG_LLR_2012_FD_71393 | JGI IMG/M metagenome (GOLD analysis project Ga0075030, IMG submission 71393) | Freshwater sediment microbial communities from Pennsylvania, USA - Little Laurel Run_MetaG_LLR_2012 | ecosystem: Environmental > Aquatic > Freshwater > Creek > Sediment | place: USA...
ATCGATATATCTTAGTGCTAACGGAGAACATCATGCACTTTCATAACAGCCGTGAGCGTTGGGCTCGCGGGCAAGCCCGAGGCGAGCGCTTCGGTCGTGGGTTTGGCGGGGGCCGCCACAATTGGGGTCGTCATGGCCACGGCGGGGGTCGACGCATGTTCGAACAAGGTGATTTGCGCTTCCTGGTGCTGTCGCTGATCTCGGAAAAGCCCCGCCACGGCTACGAGCTCATTAAGGAAATCGAAGAGCGCACCGGGGGCGCCTACGCGCCGAGCCCGGGGGTCATCTATCCGCTGCTGACCATGCTTGAGGAAATGGGCTTTGCGAAACTGAGCGAAGAGGGCGGCAAGAAGCTCTATGCCGTCACCGCGGAAGGCGCAGCCGAGCTGGCGCACAACAAGGACACGCTCGACCATATCAAAGCCCACATCAGCGGCGTGCGCGAACGCTCAATGGCCGAGCGGGCGCCGCAAATCGTGCGGGCCATCCAGAACTTCCGCCTGGCCTTACATTTGCGCATGGAACGGGGACCGATCAGCGATGAGCAGGCGCAAACCATTGCCGCGGCTATTGATGCGGCCGCCCAAGCGATCGAGCGCAGCTAGTCAGGATGGGCGGCGCATCAGTATTGAACGCGCTGCGCATTGATGCTCAAGGCGCCATCGAAGCCTGCTGGCTCGGCGCGCTTCAAGGTCGTGCATTTGATGCGTTTTGAGTTTGACGAGCGCTTGCAACACGTGGAGTGGCGGGTTGGGACCGCCGCCCGAACGCCAGGAACCACTCATAGCTACAAGCGTTGCCTCGCTGACCCCGAGGAGACGCTGGTTATGAGCAAGATGCAAGAAACACAGATTGATGGCGCCGGCGACGTCGCCGGTCATCGCGAAATCGAGCGCCCGCGCAAAAAGGGCGGCTTTGGTTGGGGATTGATGCTTGGCGCGCTGATCATCGCCGTCGCCATCATTGCCTTCGCCTACAATCAAGGCTCGTTCCAAACCGCTGGCATCGCCGCTGATCACGCGAGCCGCACCGTGCAAGCCGACATCAAGCAAAGCGCTCAAAATGTGCGCAATGGCTCGCCGGCCGGCCCCAACACAAGCTCCAGAGACCAGCCGCACTAAACTGCCGCGCATTTGCTTTTGTGAGCACAGCCTTGGGCTCTGCGCGGCCGGTGTGGGCTGGATCGGGGAAACCAAACACCGCCAGCGAGGTGGTTAGGCGTCGTCCAACAGCGTCATAAGCGGATCATTATCAGGCAAGGCCTGGCGGCCTTTTGGGTTTTGCCCCGCGGCCAGGCGCGGACCCGCTCGCCGAGAGCGCCCGAAGTTTGCTTGGCGCTCAAGCTGCGCGGGTGAAGGCTAAGCTTGCATTAGTGCCCCCGAAGCCAAAAGAGTTCGACAAGACGCAATTCAGCTCTCGATCTTCGCGTTTGCGCAAAATCGGCATGCCTTCAAAGGCGGGGTCGAGCTCGTCGATATGGGCGCTTTCGCAAGCAAAGCCGTTATTCATCATCAGGATCGAATAGATCGCTTCCTGCGCGCCGGCGGCGCCGAGCGAATGGCCGGTGAGCGATTTCGTGCTTGAGATGAGCGGAACCTTTGCGCCGAACACATTGCGCACGGCTTCCATCTCTTTGAGATCGCCCACCGGCGTGGAGGTGCCGTGCGGGTTGATATAGTCGACCGGACGATCGAGGTGTTGAAGCGCGATTTTCATGCAGCGCGCGGCGCCTTCACCGGAGGGGGCGACCATATCAAAGCCGTCGCTATTGGCGCCGTAGCCTGCCACCTCGGCATAAATCTTGGCGCCGCGGGCTTTGGCGCGTTGGTATTCTTCAAGCACCAGAACGCCGGCGCCCCCGGCGATCACAAAGCCGTCGCGGTTTTTATCGTAGGCTCGCGAGGCTTTTTCTGGCGTGGCGTTGTATTTGGAGCTCATCGCGCCCATCGCATCAAACAGCACCGAGAGCGTCCAATCCAACTCTTCTGAGCCGCCGGCGAACATCACGTCCTGCTTGCCGTACTGGATGTGCTCGTAGGCGTTGCCAATACAATGGGCGGAAGTCGCGCACGCCGAGCTGATCGAATAATTGACGCCCCTGATCTCGAACGGCGTTGCAAGCGTGGCGCTTGCGGTTGACGACATGGCCTTTGGGACCGCGAACGGGCCGACCCGCTTGGCGCCCTTTTCGCGCGCAGTGTCGGCGGCAAGCACGATCGCTGCAGCAGATGGCCCGCCCGAGCCCATGATCAGGCCGGTGCGTTCATGGGAGACCTCGTTGTGTTCGAGGCCCGCATCGGTGATCGCCTGTTGCATGGCGATGTAGTTCCAGCCTGAACCCTCGCCCATAAAGCGCATCACGCGCTTGTCTATGACGTCTTCGGGGTTGAGCTGAGGTTCGCCATGCACCTGGCAGCGAAATCCGCGCTCGGCGTATTCCGGCGCCGCACGGATCCCGGACTTGGCTTCGCGCAAACTTGCCAGGACTTCCTGGGTGTTGTTGCCGATGGACGAAACGATGCCCATCCCGGTGACGACGACGCGGCGCATGGGCTGCTCCCGTTTACATCTGGTCGAGTTGCTCGGCGCTGAAGAGGCCGACTTTGAGGTCCTTGGCGCTATATATGTGTTTGCCGTCGGCCAGTACGATGCCGTCGCCCACGCCAAGATGCAGTTTGCGCTGGATGACCTTCTTCATGTCGATCTCGTAGCGGACGGTCTTCACGGTTGGCCGGATTTGGCCGCGGAATTCCACTTCGCCCACCGCGAGCGCCCGCCCGCGCCCGGGCGAACCGTTCCAACCCATAAAGAAGCCGACCAGCTGCCACATGGCGTCGAGGCCGAGGCACCCCGGCATAACCGGATCGCCGCGGAAGTGGCATTCGAAGAACCAGCGATCGGGGTGGATGTCGAACTCGGCTTCGACGCGGCCTTTGCCATAGGCGCCGCCTTCGGCGGAGATGTGGGTAATGCGATCAAACATCAGCATGGGCGGCAGCGGCAGTTGGGCGTTGCCTGCGCCGAACATCTTTCCCTCACCGGAAGCGAGGAGATCCTCATAGGTGAGGTTTGAGGGACGTGAGGTCATGAGGCCGACTTAGCGATCATGGCGGCGTCGGGCAAGCTAAGCGAGACCCGCAAGGGGCCCGGAAACCAGGCAATTGCAAGCGCTTGGGCGCGAGACCCGGCCTTAGACGCCGGCGCAGGTGTCGGCGCCCCAAAGCGCCGATTTGTCGACCCAGCCAACATGGCTGCCCACCGCTACGCGTCGCCAAGCGCCCTGGCAGGCGGTTAGTCCCCCGACGACGCCAGCGGCGATATAGGCTGTCGCAGCCGAGCTTCGATGGGGCTCGCGCAGCAGCGCGGCTTGCGTTTTGAAGTAAGCGGTGCGGCGTTCGTCGAGGTCTTGCGCAAACATCCAAGTCTCGACGCCGTCAGGATCGCGCACGCGCCGCCACTGGCCGTTGACGCCAATCACCTCGAGCGGAAGGCTTTCACGCTGGTAAATCCAGTCGATCCGGCTTTGCAGGCTCGGCCCGCGCCGGCCGTTTGCGGCCTCGGCCCTGAGGCTGACGAAGTGAGGCGTAGGCGCCTCAGCGCCCGGCGCGGCGGCGCTCAGAGAAGAAGATAATGCGGACGCCGCGACCAGCGCGGCAAAAATCCCTCGGCGCATTTGACCCAACCCGATCGAAGGCCCCTCCACGATCGGGAAGGCTGGCTTGGATCATCGCGCGGGCGCGTAAAGAGCCGTTTAACGGTTGCGCCGAAAGCCGCCTTGGAGGGGCCGACTGGCTGGGCTAATGAGGGTGCATGGCGTCAAAGAAGCTCAAGGTCATCGTTACCCGCCGGTTACCCGATCCGGTCGAAACGCGCATGCGCGAATTGTTCGACGCAGAACTCAACGAGGACGACGCTCCGTTTTCGCTCGAGCGGCTTGTGGATGCGGTGCAGCGCGCCGACGTGCTGGCGCCGACGGTGACCGATCGCGTCGACGGACGGATATTGTCCCGCGCCGGCGATCAATTGCGTCTGATCGCCCAATTCGGCGCCGGGGTCGACAACATCGACGTTGCGACTGCTGTGCAGCGCGGCATCACTGTAACCAACACGCCTGGGGTCTTAACCGAAGATACCGCCGATATGACCATGGCGCTGATCCTTGCAGTGCCGCGTCGGATCGTTGAAGGCGTAAAGGTCGTGGAGAGCGATCGCTTCGTCGGCTGGAGCCCGACCTGGATGATGGGGCGGCGCATCTGGGGAAAGCGACTGGGCATTATTGGCATGGGCCGCATTGGCCAAGCTGTAGCGCGGCGCGCCAAGGCGTTTGGATTGCAAATCCACTACCACAACCGGAAGCGGGTCGCCGGTCACATCGAACAAGAACTAGAGGCGACCTATTGGGATAGCCTCGATCAGATGCTGTCGCGTATGGATATTGTGTCGGTAAACTGTCCGCATACGCCGGCCACCTATCATCTGCTTTCGGCGCGTCGCTTGGCGCTGATGAAATCTCACGCATATGTCGTAAACACCGCCCGCGGCGAGATCATCGATGAGGCGGCGTTGGCGCGGATGTTGGAGAAACGCGAGTTGGCGGGCGCGGGGCTCGATGTGTTCGAGCATGAGCCGGCAATCAATCCGAAGCTGAAGAAGCTCGTTAATGTGGTGCTGCTCCCCCATATGGGCTCGGCCACGCTCGAAGGCCGCATCGACATGGGCGAGAAAGTCATCTTGAACATCAAGACGTTCGCTGACGGCCACAAGCCGCCGGATCGAGTTATTCCAGCGATGCTCTAGGGGGAGAGCAATGCGCAAAATTGTCGTGATGGCCGCGATCGCGGCGTTGAGCGCGTGCGGGCCAACCCAAACCTCCTCGACATCGGCGACGTACGCGACAACGCAACCGGGCGCGCCGGCTTCGGGCGCGGCGCTCGAACTTTCCTGCGCTAGTTTCGCCGACGCGACGCTCGCTAGCCTGCAGCAGCGATTCGGCGCCGCCAACGTCGTCAATCAGAAGCTCCCCGGCCCCGAAGGCGAAGAATATGACGGCACGGTGCTTTATCCCAACGACCCCACGCGGCGTCTTGAAATCGCCTGGCGCGACCCCGAGCAGCATGAGGGCGTCGCCTCAGCGACAGTGAGCGGGACTGAAGGCGTGCACAGCCAGTGGACGGGACCCCATGGCATGAAGCTCGGCGAGGCGATGACCGAGGTGCAATCAGCCAACGGCCGCGCCTTCGCAGCGTCGGGCTTCGACTGGGACTATGGGGGCATGGTCACGGACTGGCGCGGCGGCGCTCTTGGGCCTGCCGACAATTGTTCCGTGCAGGTCGGTTTTCAACCAGGCGCTGAAACCCGCCAGGCGGAGGGGGAAGCAAGTTTTGCTTCCGACTCGCCTGCGATGGCGTCGCGCAAGCCCTACGTGTCATTTTTCGGCGTGAGCTTTGTGCAACAAAGCGATTAAAGCGCGGCGATGAGCGCTGAATAGCCCGGAAGATTAGCCGTCGCGCCTTCAAGTTTCGCGCCCGATGCGCTGAAGAGCTGGAGCCCGCAGCGCTCGAGCGCAAACGACGCCGCGTCAGCGCCAAGATTGAAGAGGCAAAGCAAGCGCTCTTCAGCGCAAGCGCGCTCGAACCCCAAGAGCAGCTCGGGCGCTGGGCGCGGGAGATAGTCGCCGAGGCGTATCGCTGCGCTGGTCTTACGAAACGCCACGGCCTGGCGCGTGAAGTTCAGCACCGAGTTTTGGTCGTCGTCCTGCAAGTCCGCCGCCAGGGCGCGATGGCGTGGATCGAGAGGCAGCCAAGCATCAGGCGCTTCGGTGAAGCCCGCCATAACGGCATTGTGGATCCAGGGCATAGGCGTGCGCGCGCCGTCGCGGCCGATGCCGTTGGGCCAGAAAGCGATGGCTTCTGGATCGCGCAAACGCTCGAACGAAACCTTGGCATGGGGCAAGCCAAGTTCATCGCCTTGATAGAGGAAGGGGGCGCCGCGCAGGCAGAGCAGCAACAATATCAGCAGTTTGGCGCGCGCGGGATCGTCGTCGGCGAGGCGGGTCGGAAAGCGAATGACGTCATGGTTTGAAAGCGACCACGAAGGCCAACCCGCAGCACCCTGCCAGCCGGCCATCGCGGCTTTGATCGTTGCCGGGGTGATCGCGCGCTGACGCAGCAGGTAGAAGGAATACGCCGTCTGCAGGCGATCGGGGCCGTTGGTATAGTCAAGCTGCACTTTGAGCGGATCTTCGTCCTCAATCTCGCCAACCGCTATGGCGCCGTATCGATCGAGCAGGCCGCGCAAGCGCGCTATAAACTGAAGCGTCTCGGGCTGGGTGCGCGTGTAGAGCTGACGCTGGAATTGATGCGGGCGCGCCGGGGTGCGCTGGAACGGAATCGGCGGATTGTCGCGCAATTGCGCATCGTGCACGTAGAAGTTCACGACATCGAGGCGAAATCCATCGACGCCGCGTTCGAGCCAGAATTTGGCGACATCGAGCAAGGCGTCTTGCACGGCGGGATTGCGAACATTGAGATCGGGCTGCTCAGGCAAGAAGTTGTGCAAGTAGTATTGCCGCCGCCTGGCGTCCCAGGTCCAGGCGCAACCGCCGAACATGGCTTGCCAATTATTTGGCGGGGAACCATCGGGCTTAGCGTCCGCCCATACGTACCAATCGGCCTTTGGGGCGTCGCGGCTTGCGCGGCTTTCGCCAAACCAAGGGTGTTGGTCTGAAGAGTGCGACCAGACTTGGTCGATTATGACTTTGAGGTTGAGTTGGTGGGCGCTCTCAATCAACGCATCCACATCTGCAAACGCGCCAAACAGAGGGTCGACGCTGCAGTAGTCGCTGACGTCGTAGCCGAAGTCTTTCTGCGGAGAGTTGAAGAAGGGCGAGAGCCAGATCGCATCGACGCCGAGGCTTGCGATATAGGGAAGCTTTTCGATCACCCCCTTGAGATCGCCGACCCCATTGGCGTCGACATCGCGAAACGAGCGCGGATAGATTTGATAAACCACCCCGCCGCGCAGCCAATCGCTCATAAGGCTCCCCATTGAGCGCAGCTGCGCTGCAAATCAAGCCGCCAGAGCGCAATGCCCCAAGCGTGGGACCGGAATTTGCGGGCGACGAGAATAGTTCGCGCGCGAAAGGACGGCGCTTCGCGAGGGTTCGAGAGCGGCCTAATGGGGCCGTTTGGCGCGCGCCCCCAATCTATTGGGCGCCGCTATGGCGGTTGTGCGCGGAGGCCGCGAGAGCGCGCGGCTTCCGATTACTTGGCGATGGCTGCGCGCGGCGCGCGGGCGAACGCGCGCGACAGGAAGTCCATGACGGTTGCCGCCGAGGCGTCAGCAACTTCCTCCTGCGGCACGTGACCGCTATTGTCATAGATCTTCAGCTCTGAACCGTGGATGGCGTTATGGAACAAGGTTGCATCGGCCACGGGAATGAGGTGATCGTGCCGGCCCCATAGAATCAAAGTCGGGGTCTGGATCGGCGCCAGCGTGGCGTCGGAGGCTTCGCGGCGGCCGGAGAAATTGCTCTGCAGCTGCAGCAGAATGGCCCGGTGGCCCGGCGCGCGCGCCATTTCGACGTAGCGCGTCACCATCGCCTCGTCAGCCTTGCTTGGATCGGCGAACGCTGCGCGCAGCCCTTCGCGAAAGAGCTGGGTATTGTCGAGGTTCATCATGATGGGGCCGAGCGTGGGATTACGCAGCAGTTTCATCATCGGCGAGGTGTTGAGAGCGCCTTCGTTTTGATGGGGCCAACCAGCGGCGTCGACCAAGATCAGGGCGTCGAGCTGCTCGGGATGGGCGAGCGCGTATTCCCAGGCCACGTTGCCGCCCATCGAATTGCCGACAATCGCGAAGCGGGAGAGGTGCTCGGCCTGGGTGAACGCATAGACGACGTCACGAAAGCCTTCGATCGAGGCTTGATAGCCGGCCGGCGCTTGGGTGAGTCCATGGCCCGGCAGGTCAATTGAGACGACCCGATACTGAGCGCCGAGTTTTGGAACCCAGGCCTCCCAGGTCTGCAGCGAGGCCGAGAAGCCGTGAATTAGCAGCACCGTCGGCGTCGGCGGCGCGCCAGGGGTCTCTACCGCTCCTTGATCGCGGTAATGCATATGAATGCCGCCCGGCAAATCTACGTAGCGCGACGCGCTGTTTTCGTATTTCGAGGCGAGCGTCGCGTAGGGGATGTCATCGCGCTTCAGCACGAAGAATGCGCCCACCGCCAATAGGACGATCAGCCCAAGAACGCCAAACAGCCATCTAAACATCGACCACCACCTTATCCGCTAACCCCTAGCATAGAGCTGCCTCGACTAACCGAGGTCAAGGGCGCCGCAAACCGGACAGGCGAAATCGCGACCAAGACCAACGCTGCGCGTCGTTGCAGTGAGACCGTCATAAATGAGCACACGCCCTGCGAGGCTGTCGCCGGCCTGGGTAATTTCTTTGATGGCTTCGAGGGCCATCATAGAACCGATGACCCCGGTGAGCGCGCCGACAATGCCGTCTCGGGCGCAGGTTTCGGCCTCCGGCGGCGCTTCGGGCACAAAGCATCGATAACAAGGCAGCCGCTCGTCCGGCGCCAGGGTTTTGGTGAGCCCGGATTTGAAGGTGGCGAGCTGTCCTTGCCAGCGCCCCACAGCGCCAGAGACCAGGGTGACGGCGCATTCGTGGCACGCTGCGTTTACCGCAAATCGCGTGGCGAAATCATCGCTGCCGTCGAGCACAAGCGTTGCGTCTCCCAACAAAGCTGCGCCGTTCGATGGGCCAAGCCGCCGCGGCTCCGCTTCGACAATAAGATTGTCGTTGAGCGCGAGCAGCGCTTGGCGGGCGCGCTCGACTTTAGGGGCGCCAACATCGACGCTGCGATAAACGATCTGGCGTTGCAGATTTGAAAGCGAGACCTCGTCGTGGTCGATTAAGCGAAGCCTGCCGACCCCGGCGGCGGCCAGATAGAGACCTGATGCAGCGCCTAGACCGCCGACGCCAACGATTGCAACGGTCGCCGCCTTCAAACATTGCTGCCCATGCCCGCCGATCTCTTTGAGCAGGATGTGGCGCGCATAACGCTCGCGCTCTGCTGAGGAAAAGCCCAATCTTAGAGCCCTTCAAACAACAGCGTCGAGACGTAGCGTTCGGCAAAGGAGGGGATGATCACTACCATGCGCTTGCTCCGGTTTTCGGCTCGTTTGGCGATGCGGATCGCTGCTGCCAGGGCCGCCCCAGAAGAAATGCCGACTGGAATGCCTTCGAGTTTGGCGCACTCGCGCGCGAAGGCGAAAGAATCGTCATTGGAAACTTGCACGATCTCGTCGTAGATTTTTGTGTCGAGAATGTCTGGCACGATGCCTGCGCCAATGCCCTGGATCTTGTGCGGGCCAGGCTGGCCGCCGGAGAGCACCGCAGAATCGGTCGGCTCGACGGCGATGACCTTCAGGTTCGGCAGGCGGCGCTTTAGGACTTGGCCCACGCCGGTGATGGTGCCTCCGGTGCCGATCCCGGCGACGAAAATGTCGAGCGCGCCGTTGGCGTCGTTGAGGATTTCCTCGGCGGTCGTGCGGCGGTGGATTTCGGGATTCGCCAGATTTTGAAATTGCTGCGGCATCACCGCGCCGGGCGTGGTCTCGAGGATTTCCTGGGCCTTCTTCAGTGCGCCATTGATGCCCTCGGGGCCGGGGGTCAGCACCAATTCTGCGCCGAGGATCGCCAGCATTTTGCGCCGCTCAACCGACATCGTGTCAGGCATCACCAGAATGCAGCGATAGCCTTTTTGCGCCGCGACAAAAGCGAGCGCGATGCCGGTGTTGCCGCTGGTCGGTTCAACGATAACCGCGCCCGACTTTAACTTGCCGGCCTCTTCCATGGCTTCGATCATCGCCACCCCGATGCGGTCCTTCACCGAGGCGAGCGGGTTGAAGAACTCAAGCTTGCCGAGAATTTCGACATCGCAAGCGTGCGCCTTGGCGAGCTTGCTCAGCCGCACAAGCGGGGTGTCCCCGACGGTCTTGGTGATGTCGTCATAGATGCGGCCGCGGCCGGGCTTGGGTTCGGGCATGGAGGCTCCTAGCGCCGGCTTTATGCGACGCTGGGGAGGCAAATCAAAGCCCCAGCCAATGATCGCCGGCAGCGAGAGCGCGAAACGGCGGGGGGCGCCTTAGCCGCGGCCGGTTGAGCCAAAGCCGCCGCCGCCACGGGCGGTTTGGCTCAACACTTGGGTCTCTTCCCAAGTCGCTTGCGTCACCGGCGCGACAATCATTTGCGCAATGCGCTCGCCGCGTTTGATGACAAATGGCGTTTGGCCCAAATTGATGAGGAGCACCTTCACCTCGCCGCGATAGTCGGCGTCGATGGTGCCTGGCGTATTAAGGCAAGTGACGCCGTGCTTATAAGCCAGCCCCGAGCGCGGACGGATTTGCGCTTCGTAACCTGGGGGTATCGCGATTGTCAGACCCGTGGGCGTCATGCAGCGCGCTCCGCTCGCCAGGATGATCGGCTCGCTCTCTGGAATGGCGGCGCGCAGATCCATGCCGGCGGCGTGCTCGGTCTCATAGGCGGGCAGCGCTAGGCCTTCGAAATGCGGCAGCGTTGCAACCTGAATAGTGACGGTGTTGGCCATGAACGCTGCTTAACGCGGATTCGCATGCTGCGGAACAGAGTTCCGCGCCGCCGACCCTTAGCGGCGACTTGGTCGCCGCTCCGGTGGGCGCTCGCGACCACACCTCGATCAAGTCGATCTTTGCGATCAGCCCTCTTTTTGGGGGCGGAACTCGCGTCATGTGTTGGGTACAGCCGCGCTGGCGATTGCCGGCGCTGGGACACACAATTCAGCCAGCCGTAAAAACGCACGCGCCCCCCGGGGTTGGGCAGCGCTTGCGCTTCAGCTCGCGCTGGCCGCTAGCAACGTCACCATCAGGCCGTTGAGGGGAGTAGCGAGGCCATGTTTGGCGCCGAGGCGCACAATGACGCCGTTGCGCGCATCGACCTCAAGGGGCCGCCCCGCGAGGCGGTCGGCAAGCATCGAATTGAGGGACTGCGCCGGCCCCGCACGATAGCCGGCGATCACCGCATCGGGAAAAGCGTCCTCGATTGACGCGCCTTCAGCGGCGCCAACGGCAATGCATTCGCGCATCAGGCCGCGCATCAAGGCGGCGACGTCGTCGCGGCGGGCGATCCCAGCTGGCTTCTGGGTCACGACAAACACCGCCCCGGCGCAATTGACGCAGAGTTTGCGCCACAGCGCGGTTGTGAAGTCCTCGACCAGCGCCACTGGAAAGTCGGTGCCGGAAAACAGCGCGGCGAACAGAGCGCCGTTCTCGGTTCTGGGCGCGATGAGCGAGCCGGCGCGGCGTTGGCGAATGATCCCAGGCGCGACCCGCTCGGCGGGCAGGTCAACGACCACCGGCACGATGCGCGCAGTCTCCACGTAGGGTGCAAATCGCGCAATGTGCTCGACGCCATTTTGCAGCACTGCAACCCGCGTTTGCGCCCCAAGCAGGGGCGCAATCCAGCGCCCGGCCGCTTCCGCGTCATAGGCTTTGGTGGCGATCAGCACCCAATCTACAGGCCCGGCGCTCGCCGGGTCGGTGGTGATTGGCGGATTGGCGGTGAGCGTCCCGGCCGGCGTTTCGACTTCAAGGCGGGCAAATGACGTGCGCGCGCAGAGCGAGATATCGAGCGTCGGATTTCTCGAAAGCCAAGCCGCAATAGCGCCGCCGACAGCGCCCGGACCGATGATGGCGACCGAGGTCATCGGTTGTCAGCACAGCAATCCGACGCTGACGAAAAGCGCGCAACCTCGAAGCTAACGATCAGCGCCAGCACGGCTGTGATCGCGGCTTTGAGTTGAGCAGTCTCAAGCATGGTCGCCGCGCCCTTGGGCGTCATCCCACTCTGCTGACCTGGCCACGCCGCCATGGCGTAGGGCGGAGGCCAGCGCCTCGCCCTGGCCAGCCAGAGCGCGCAGCGTGTCGCCAAAGCTGGCGCCAAATCGCATGAAGAACATCCGCCAAGCCTAGTGCCCAGGCGCCCTGCCTGGAAGCGCTACTTCTTGCGCGCCTTGCTTGCCAACGCCGCGGTGATGGCGAGCGCAAGTTTGCGTGCGACCCGGTCCTTGCCCATGCGCGGCCAGGTTTCGGCGCTGGTCTTGGTAATCAGCAGCACCTGGTTTTCGCCGCCGCCCATAACGTCGCCCGAAACATCATTGGCAACGATCCAGTCGCAACCTTTTTTGGCGATTTTGGCGCGGGCGTTGGCTTCGAGGTTTGCGGTCTCGGCGGCAAAGCCCACCACCAGCTTGGGACGCTTCTTCCCGGGCCTGGAGAGCATCGCCAGAATGTCGGGATTTTCACTGAGCGCGATGGCCTCGATGGCGGTCTTGCTCCTCTTGATCTTTTCTTGATTGGGCTTGGCGGGGCGCCAATCGGCGACCGCAGCGACCATAACCGCAACATCGGCGGGCAGCGCCTTTTGCGACGCGACCAGCATGTCGCGCGCGCTCTCAACATCGATGCGACGCACGCCATGAGGCGCTGCGAGGCTTGTTGGCCCCGAGACCAGCGTCACCTCCGCACCCAATTCAGCAAGCGCTGCGGCGATGGCGTAACCTTGCTTGCCGCTTGAGCGGTTGGAAAGAAAGCGCACCGGGTCGATCGCCTCAATCGTGGGCCCGGCGGTGACAATGGCGCGTTTGCCCTGCAGGGGACCATCGCGCAGCAGCGCCAAGGCAGCGTCGCGAATTTGCTCCGGCTCGGCCATGCGTCCAACGCCTGCTTCGCCGCGTTCGGCCATTTCGCCGGCATTGGGTCCCACAAAGTGCGCGCCGTCGGCCTCTAATGTCTCGAAATTCCGCCGCGTGGAGGGGCTGGCCCACATGCTTGGGTTCATGGCGGGCGCCATCAGCACGGGTTTGTCGCTCGCCAGCAGCACGGCGGAGGCGAGATCGTCAGCCAGACCATGCGCGGCTTTGGCCATGAGATCGGCGGTGGCGGGGGCGACAATGATCAGATCGCAGTCGCGTGCGAGCCGGATGTGGCCAACGTCGAACTCTTCGGTCGGATCGAACAAATCGGTGAACACGCGCTCGCCCGCCAATGCTTGCGCCGCCAACGGGGTTACGAAATGTTGCGCCGCTTTGGTCATCACCACGCGCACCGACAGCTGCGTTTCTTTCAGCCGCCGGATGAGTTCAAGGCTCTTATAGGCGGCGATGCCGCCGCCGATGATGAGCAGCGTCCGCTTAGTCATGGCTGCGCCCTCGCTGCTTTTTCAGCGTTGGCGTCGACTGGGGGCTCGGGCAACGGCTTGCCGGTAACGGGACTGGTGGTCGGCCGAGCCGGGATTGGCGGGGGGTTCAGCGCCGGCGCTGGGGCCATTTGCGCGCGCGCCTGCGAGGGCGGCGGCGGTGCGGTTGGCGCGGGGCGCGCAGTCAGAACCAAGGCCAGCACGCCGCCTGCTAGCAGGCCAATCCAAAAGGCCGGCAATTGATACCACTGTCGCTCTTGGCGCGGCGCCTCGGTTGAAACTTTGCGCGCTGCGGCCTCGACCGCGGCGAGGGCGAGCGGCAAGCGGCGCAGCGCCTGCCAGCCCAGCGCTGCTTCATCGATGCCCCGCTTGGTCACCGCCTCGGCGCCCAATTCCCGCTTCACCCAGCGCTCCACAATAGGGCGCGAGGCGCTCCACATGTCGTGCTGGGGATCAAGTGCGCGCGAAACCCCTTCCACTTGCACCATGGTTTTTTGCAAGAGCACCAATTCCGGGCGCAAATGCATGCCAAACATATGGGTGACGTCAAACAGCTGCAAAAGCAGCCGCGACATGGAAATGCCGTCGGCGGTCTTGCCAAAAATCGGTTCGCCGATGGCGCGCAGCGCCTGCGCGAATTCCTCGACCGTAAATTTCTCCGGCACATAACCGGCTTCCTGGTGCACCTCGGCGACGCGGCGATAGTCGCGCCGCAGGAAACCGTAGAGAATCTCGGCCAGGTAGCGACGCTCCTTGTGCCCGATGCGGCCCATGATGCCGAAGTCGACGATCCAGAGTTTGCCGTCCTTGCCGTAAATGAGGTTGCCCTCGTGCATGTCGGCGTGAAAAAAACCATAATCCAGCGCCGCCGCGAGAAAGCCGCGGGTCACGCACATGGCAAGCTCGGCGCGATCGGCGCCGGCCTGGTCTAGGCCTTGGGCGTCGGTAAGCGGAACCCCGTCGATCCATTGCAGCGTCATGACCCGCTTGGCCGAGCGCGACCAATCGATTTGCGGCACCGCCAGATAGCCGTCCTTCTCGGCGACGTCTTTGAATTCAGCGGCGGCGCCGGCTTCCAGGCGCAAGTCCAGCTCGCGCTCGGTGGCGGCGGCGACCGTGTCGATGAATTGCACTGGCTCCAGACGGCGCGAGCGGGGCGAGAAAAACTCGATGCCCTGGGCAAGAAAGCGCAGGGCGGCCATTTCCTTGGCCATCTTGCGCTCTATGCGAGGGCGAAGAACCTTGATCGCAACGATGCCTTCGCGCGGCACAATGGCTTGGTGCACTTGCGCGATCGAAGCCGCCGCCATCGCTTCAGAGATGCCGGCAAACAATTCTTCGGTGCCGCCAAGCTCGGCGTTGATGGTGTCGAGTGCGACGGTGCGCGAGAAGGGCGGCAGGCGATCTTTGAGGCGACCTAGCTCTTGGGCCACTGTGACGCCGATCATGTCGGGGCGGGTGGCGAGAAATTGGCCGACCTTCACATAAGCCGGGCCCAGTCGCTCCAGCGCCTTGGCCAGCCGCTCGCCCACGCTGCGGCCGCGGCGACGTTTGGCGAAAATCGAAAGTGCGGTATGCGCGGCCTGCAGAGAGGTTGGATAGCGGTCGTAGTATTCCGACGGCAGCAAGACGTCGTAGCGCGCCAGCGTGATCGCCACGCGCAGTAATCGCCAGGAGTGACCGATGGCGCCCGCGGCGAAACCGGTCACCACCGCGATGACGATGACGACGACTAGCAAAAACCAGAACACTAAACCGCCCAGCCCCAATGCAGCGCGCAGACGCCGCCGGCCATGTTGCGATAGGCCGCGCGGTTAAAGCCTGCCTCGCGGATCATGCCCAAAAAACGTTCCTGATCCGGAAACCTGCGAATGGATTCGACCAGGTATTTGTAGGAATCAGCGTCGTTGGCGAGCAATTTCCCCAGCGCCGGGATCGCGTTAAACGAGTAGAAATCATAAATCGGCTCGAGCCCGCCGATGGCCAGGCGCGAAAACTCGAGACAATAAAAGCGTCCGCCGGGCTTCAAAACCCGGCGCGCCTCAGCCAAGACCTTGTCGATATTTGTACAATTACGGATGCCGAAGCTGATGATGTAGGCGTCGGCTACAGCATCGTCGACGGGCAGGTTTTCGGCGTCGCCCTGACGCCAGTTAAGGCCGTCTTCACCACGCGCACGACCCGCCTCGAGCATTTGTGCGTTGATGTCGAGGACATAGATGTCCGGCGGCTCGAGCCGGCGCCGGCGCGCAGTAGCCGCACCGCGTTTCTTTATGCGCCGGGCGATGTCGCCGGTGCCGCCGGCGACATCGAGGATCAGCTCCCCCGGCTGCGGATTGAGCTTAGCGACGGCGGCGTCTTTCCAGAGCCGGTGCAGGCCCCCCGACATCGCATCGTTCATGAGGTCATATTTGCCGGCGACGGCGGAAAAGACCTCGCCGACGCGGCTGGCCTTTTCGGCCTTGGGCACGTCGGTGAACCCGAACGAGGCGGTTTCTTCCTCCATGGGGCGACCATAGCCGGGCGCCCCTTACGGGGCTATATCCGACACCCATGTTTGCGTTCATGATTTTCGCCAATTCGCCGCATGCCTGAGCTGCCGGAAGTTGAAACCGTGCGGCGCGGATTGGCGCCGGTTTTGGTCGGCAGGCGCATTGCCAAGGTCGAGACCAAGCGCAGCGATTTGCGGTTCCCGTTCCCGAAGCGGTTTGCAGACCGGCTTTGTGGGCGACGCGTCGTCGCTCTCGAGCGGCGCGCAAAATATCTGCTGGCGCACCTCGACGATGGCGTTGTGTGGGTGACGCATCTGGGCATGACCGGGCGTTGGACAGTGGTCTGCGCCAAGCGACAGCCCGGCGATTTCTATTACGCAGCGCCGCCTGATCCGGCGCACACCCACGTCATCATCGAAATTGAGGGCGGCGGGCGCCTGGAATTCAACGATCCTCGACGCTTCGGCTATATGGATCTGATTGGGGAAAACAAGATCGAGACGCATCCGTGGTTTAAGGGTTTGGGCCCTGAGCCGCTCGGCAACGCCTTCAGCTTGCCGTATCTGCACAAGGCCTTGGCGAGAAAGAAAGCGCCTATCAAAGCTGCGTTGTTGGATCAGCGCGTTGTCGCGGGGCTTGGCAACATTTACGTGGTTGAAGCTCTCTATCGCGCCGCCATCGCCCCGACCAGGCAAGCGGGCCGCATTTCTTCGCCGCGCCTAGAGAAGCTCTTTCACGCCATTCGCGCGGTGCTTGAAGAGGCCATCGCGGCCGGCGGTTCGACGCTCAGTGATTATGCCCAGGTCGATGGCGCCCAAGGCCGCTTCCAGCAGCGCTTCGGGGTTTATGACAGAGAAGGCAAAACCTGCCTTACCCCCAATTGCGGCGCAGCGATCAAGCGATTGACGCAGGCCGGGCGCTCGACGTTTTGGTGTCCCCGCTGTCAACGTTAGGCGCGCCTGAGGCGAGGCATCGACGAGCGGGGGCTTGCCTATCAAGCGCAGCTTTGCGGCAACTGAGACCGGGCCCAAACCATGCTAAATCTCAAAACGTGAGTCGCGCTCTGCTCCTTGCTCTTGTTTTGCTCGCAGCCCCAGCCCAGGCGCAGGCGCGCTATTTTAGAGAGCTTCCTGATGTGCCGCTGCCGCCGGGCTTCACCGAAACCAACCTGAGCGCCGGATTTGACGGCCCGCGCGGGCGCCTGGTTGTCGCCGAGGCCACCGGCGCGGAGACGCCCGCGCAGGTGCGCAGCTTTTACGCCGCGTGCATGTCGGCCCTAGGTTGGTCGGCGACCCCGGTCGGCGATGGCGGCGCTCAATTTGTGCGCGGTCGCGAACGGTTGACGCTCGATCTGTCGCAAGGCAGCGGACGCACGCGTCTACGCCTTGAGCTCGTCGCCAGCGCCGCGCCGGCGAACGACGATTGATTTTCGCGGCTTCTCGGCGCAAGCAAGCCAGGCAATGGCTTATGAAAACATCCTTGTAACGACCGACGACAAAGTCGGCGTCATCACGCTCAATCGGCCAACAGCGCTGAACGCGTTAAACGATGCGCTGATCGCTGAGTTGAACCAAGCGCTCGATGGGTTCGAAGCCGACGACGCCATCGGCTGCATCGTCATCACCGGCTCGCAGAAGGCTTTTGCGGCAGGCGCTGACATCAAGCAGATGGCGGAAGGACAATTCAGCGATTTCTACAAGCGCGACCCATTTGCCAATCTTGAGCGGGCGCCGCGTTGCAGAAAGCCGCTGATTGCGGCCGTCGCCGGCTATGCGCTTGGCGGGGGCTGCGAGCTGGCGATGATGTGCGATTTCATCATCGCGGCTGAAACCGCGAAGTTTGGCCAGCCGGAAATCACGCTTGGCGTGATGCCGGCCTGGGGCGGATCGCAACGGCTGACACGCAGCATCGGCAAGGCCAAGGCGATGGATCTTTGCTTGACTGGGCGCATGATGGAGGCGCCGGAGGCTGAGCGGGCGGGATTGGTTGCGCGCATTGTCGCGCCAGACAAGCTGATGGATGAAACGCTCGCGGCCGCCAAAAAAATTGCGTCGATGGGTTTGCTTGCGGTCGTCGCCAACAAGGAAGCGGTGAACGCCGCCTTCGAAACGCCCCTCGCTGAAGGTCTCAAATTGGAGCGCCGGTTGTTCTATTCGCTGTTTGCGACCGAGGACCAGAAGGAGGGGATGGCGGCGTTCATCGAAAAGCGGTCGCCTGCCTTCAACAATCGCTGAGGCGACGGATTTGACGCGGCGCTGTCCCAGGGCTATAGCCCCGCGCTTCGCATCGATTAGAGAACCGAGCTACAATGGCGAACACCAAGTCCGCAAAGAAGGCCGACCGCAGAAATGACCGCCGCACGACGGTCAACAAGTCGCGCCGGACGCGCGTGCGTTCGACCTGGCGCTCAGTCGAGGAAGCCATTGTCTCGGGCGACGCCAAGCAGGCCCAAGCGGCCTTGCGGGCCGCGGAATCGGAAACCATGCGCGCGGTGTCCAAGGGCGTTGTTCACAAGAATACCGGCAGCCGTAAGGTCTCGCGGCTGGCGCAGCGCGTTGGGGCGCTTTCCGGCGCCAAGAAGAGCTAATTAGCGCCGTTTTCAGATCCATCGCTTGACTCTGCAAACGGCTGGAAAATCTCAAAAATCAGGGTATGACGACGGAGTGAATAACTCTCCGTGTACATCCTTTATTCTATTGTGACAGCGGCAGATAAATACACATACAATCAATGACTTATAGTCATCTGTGGATTTCTCGCCAAGAGTTAATTTCGCGGGCCTTGTTGGGTATTGACGCGTCCAATCGGACGGCGCAGGGTTTCTCCCGCGCGGTGAATTTCGCACCGTTCGGTGTCCCAGTGACAGCGTTGCTTCGGCAGCGGGCCAAAAACCACTTTGGCTCGAACGGGGAGGGTTTGTCGCGCCGGGCCGGGGCGGCCCGAACAGAATGTTCTTTAGCGGGGGTCAGCTAGTGGAACACGGTGAGGAAATCGCCCGTCGCGGTCCGACGGGGATTGGGGTTGCGCGAGCCTATGAGCTTGTGCGCAAGGAATTGCTCGGAGAGTTCGGGGCCGATGTTTATCGCTCCTATATCGATCCGCTGAAGCTGGTGGCGCAGTGGAATGGGTCGATCCTCTTCCGCGCCAGCACTCGCACCGCCCAGGAGCGGTTGCGCCATCAGGTTCAGGCGCGGCTGGAGGCGCGCTTAAGGGCCTACGAGCCTAATCTGGGACCGGTCGAGATTCTCCTCGAAGACGAAATTCCAGAGGACGTGCGCGCGCTAGCCGACGTCCGGATCGAAACGGCGAGCAGCCCAGATCAGACGTCGCCCCAGCGCAGCGAAGTTTATAGCTTCGACAGCTTTTGCAAGGACGACACCAATCACCGCGCCGTCACCGTCGCGCAAATGATCGCCGCCGGCGCGGCTGTACAATTTCCGGTTTGGCTTCTGCATTCGCCGCCTGGCTGCGGCAAGACCCATATCGTGTGCTCGCTGGCTGCGCGGGCGCGCGAAATCTCGCCGCATCGCAAAGTGCTTAGCCTAACCGGCCAGCAATTTTTGGAACAATTCCAATCGGCTTTGCACAACAAGCGCAACGCGCTTGAGTTCAAAGACGCCGTGCGTTCGCCGGATTTGCTGATCATAGACGATTTTCATCGCATCTGCGGCAAAAAGGCGACCGAGGAAGAGGCCTTCGACGCCATGTTCGAAGTCACGCGTCGCGGCGGGCAAGTTGTTCTCGCCGCGAATCATGGCGCGGAAGGACTTGAAGGTCTTGCCGATGCGCTGCGCGCCAAACTGAAGGGCGCCGCAGAGTGCGAAATCCAGGAGCCGGAGGCGCCGCTGCGCCGCCGCATCCTTGACGTGCGCGTGCAGTATCATGCGCGTCTTGAGCCCGGCTTTGCCGTGACGCCTGAGGCGCTCGATATGATTGCTGAGCGCATGCATGTAACCGGCCGCGAACTAGAGGGCGCGGTCGTCCAGCTTGTCATCGAATGGAAAATTTCCGGAGGTATGCCCGTGACCTTAGAAGCCGCAGCCAATGCTTTGCAGAGCAAACTCTCGGACGCCGCCGAGCGGCGCATCACCGTGCAGCTCGTGCAGAAGGTTGTGGCTCGACACTACGGCATGACGGTGCAACAGCTATTGGAGCGGACCCGCCGGCACGCCATTGCGCGCCCGCGCCAGACCGCCATGTTTCTTGCCTGCCGAATGACCCATGCCTCGCTTCCCGATATCGGGGCGCGCTTTGGCGGGTTCGATCATACCACCATTATGTATGCGCGCGATCGCATTGCCGCGCTGGTGGACCAAGATCCGGTGGTTCGCGGTGAAATCGAAAACCTCATGCGCGTCATCCGCCGCGAACCCTAGGGATCGCGTACAGACTATCAAAAGGCCTCTACCGCTTGCAAATTACGCTTGGGGATAGGTCTGGTTCTGCTAGTTTCTCACCCCCGCATGAGCCCGACTCAGGGCTTGGCGGGGGTGATTTTATTCTCGGTTCGGATTTATCCCCGGTTGGCGGAGACCGGCGGCTCAGGATGAGGCAATGCGGCTGACCATCGAGCGCTCGGCGCTTTTGAAAGCGCTCAATCACGTACAAAGCGTCGTCGAGCGCCGAAACACGATTCCCATTCTTTCAAATGTGCTTATGTCGGCGCAGGGCGATGCGTTAAAGCTCACCGCCACCGATCTCGACATCGAGATTTCTGAGTCAGCCCCCGCCGAAGTCGAGCGCGGCGGCCAGACCACAGCGCCGGCCAACTATCTCTACGATTTCGTGCGCAAGCTGCCCGAGAATGCGCCGGTGAAGCTTGAAGTGTCCGGCGACGACCCGCGGCTGTTTATCTCCGCTGGAAAGTCGCGCTTGCACCTGCCGATCCTGCCGGCCGGCGATTTTCCCTCCATGCCTTCAGATGGGTTTGAAACCAAATTCGAAATTGAACCGACCGAGCTTCGACGCCTCATCGACAAGACGCGCTTTGCGATCTCAACCGAGGAAACGCGTTACTATCTGAACGGAATCTTCATGCATGTCGCCAGCAACGCCGATGGCGCGGATGTGCTGCGCGCGGTGGCCACTGACGGGCATCGCTTGGCGCTGGCTGACGCCAACGCCCCGAAGGGGGCCAAGGGCATGCCCGGCGTCATCGTTCCGCGCAAAACCATCGGTGAATTAAAGCGCCTACTTGATGACGCGGCTGACATGGTCGAGATCGCCGTGTCGGCGCAAAAAATCCGCTTCGCGCTGGGCGATGCGGTGCTCACTTCAAAACTGATCGACGGCTCGTTCCCGGAATATGCGCGGGTGATTCCCAAAAACAACGCTAAGCGGCTCAAGATTGAGAACAAGGCCTTCTCCGAGGCGGTTGATCGCGTCGCCACGGTTTCAGCGGAGCGCTCGCGCTCTGTGCGTTTGGCGCTTGAGAAGGGCAAGATGACGCTGACCGTCAACAACCCTGACGCCGGCGTCGCCACAGAAGACTTGCCGGCCGAGTACAAGGACGACGCCATGGAGATCGGCTTCAACGCCAAGTACCTGATGGATGTCGCCCAACAGATCGAAGGCGAAGAGGCGTTGTTTGAGCTCGCGGATTCAGGCTCGCCGACTTTGGTGCGCGATGAGGCTGATGCGCAGGCGCTCTATGTGTTGATGCCGTTGCGGGTGTAATGGCAGGGTGGCGAGACTAAGTAACGACGAAGCATGCATAAGCTCTCCGTCGCCCGCCTGACGCTCACCGATTTCCGCAATCACGCCGCGCTCGATATGAAGCTCGACGCCCGGCCCGTGTGTTTGTTCGGACCCAACGGCGCTGGTAAAACCAATATTATCGAAGCGCTGACGGTATTGGCGCCGGGACGCGGGCTGCGGGGCGCAACGCCGCTCGAACTGGCGCGCGATGGCGGCGGCGATCGCGCGCAGCCTTGGGCGGTATCGGCGCGCATTGCGCTTGATGGCGAAGAAACAGTGATCGGCGCTGGGGCCGAGCGCGCGCCTGACGGCGCCATCAAGCGCGTGGTGCGCCGCGACGGTCGAGCAGCGACCGCATCTGATCTGGCAGGCGCGGCGCGCATGACATGGCTGACGCCAACCATGGATCGCTTATGGTCGGGACCGGCCGGCGATCGCCGCCGCTTTTTCGATCGCCTGACCTTGTCGCGGGCGTCCGAACATGGGACCGCGGCGGCGGCCTATGAGCGGGCGATGCGCGAACGCCAGCGTCTGCTGACCGAACGGATCTTCGATGATCCATGGCTCGCAGGCCTGGAGCGCGAAATGTCGGCGCACGGCGCAGCCATTGCAGCAGCGCGCGTGGAGACCTTGCATAGGTTGCAGGATTCCATCGACGCACGCCCTGACGGGGCGTTTCCCAAGGCGGCGCTGGCGCTTGAAGGCTTGCTGGAGCAACGTTTCGAACGCGGCGCCAAAAGCGCCGATGTCGAAGAGGATTTCGCCAATCTGCTGCGCCAGACGCGGGGGCGCGACGCCGGCGCGGGCAGGGCCCTTGACGGTCCCCATCGCAGTGATCTTAAGGCGACCCACGCCGCCAAGAATATAGCCGCCGATCAGTGCTCAACCGGCGAGCAGAAGGCGTTGTTGCTGGGTTTAGCCTTGGCGCAGGCGCGCGCCCTCGCCGCTGATCCGGGCGCGGGCCCAGCGCTCATTCTGATTGACGAGGCCGCCGCTCACCTTGATGCAGTTCGCCGCGCTGCTTTGTTCGATGAATTGCTCGCCAATCCCGGCCAATCTTGGCTCACCGGCACCGACGCGAGCTTGTTTGAAGCCTTCGGTCAGCGCGCCCAGCTGTTTGAGGTCCGCGACGGACGCCTGCAAGGCGCCTGAAGCGGCAGGCCGGAGCGCCGATGCGTGGCTGGGGGAGGCCTCGACCGCCAATCGGCGCTGCTCGCGCCTTGAACGCTGAACCGGGACGAACGCGTTGGCGCTTGGCGCACCCGTTATCTGACGCTGCGGCGCCCATCGGCGCGGCGGCTCCTATTGGGTGGGTGACAGATGCGGCGGAATTTGCTCACCTAGGCTTTGAGGAATGCGTCATGGCCAATCCAGATTATGTCTCGGTCCACAACGAAGAGTTCGTCTTCGATTACGATCCCAACGAAGATCCCTGGACGACCGATCTCAAGACCCTCGACATCAGCCGGGGCGAGCGGTTTCGCGATTATACGTTTGAGCCATTCTTCGAGCGGCTGCGCAAAGAAGACCCGGTGCATTATTGCCCCGACAGCCTCAACGGGCCTTATTGGTCCATTACCAAATATAACGACATCATGGCGGTCGACACCGACCATCAGCGCTTTTCCTCTGAGCCGTCGATTGTTTTGTTCGACCCCGAGGAAGATTTTCCGCTGCCGATGTTCATCGCCATGGATCCGCCTAAGCATGACGTCCAGCGCAAAACCGTCTCGCCGATCGTGGCGCCCAACCATCTGGCGCTTCTTGAGCCGATCATCCGCGAACGCGCCGGCAAGCTTCTCGATGAGGTGCCCCGCGGCGAGACATTCAACTGGGTGGACAAAATCTCAATTGAACTCACCACGCAAATGCTGGCGACCTTGTTTGACTTTCCCTGGGAGGACCGCCGCAAGCTCACACGTTGGTCTGATGTGGCCACCGCAGCGCCGGGGCAGGGCGTGGTTGAAACCGACGAACAGCGGCGTGAGGAATTGATGGAATGCCTCAACTACTTCAATAACCTCTGGCATCAGCGCGCCAGCGAGCCGCCCAGGCCTGACCTCATCTCCATGCTGTCCCACGGAGAAAGCACCAAGAACATGGCGCCCATGGAATATCTTGGAAACCTCATCTTGCTGATCGTCGGCGGCAACGACACTACCCGCAACTCGATCACCGGCAGCGTTTATGCGCTCAACAAGTTTCCCGATCAGATGCGCAAGGTGCGCGCCAATCCAGAGCTCATCCCCTCGTTGGTCTCTGAAACTATCCGCTGGCAAACCCCGCTCGCCTTCATGCGTCGCACGGCCCTCGAGGACGTCGAGCTGCACGGCAAGTTGATCAAGAAGCACGACAAAGTGGCGATGTGGTACGTCTCGGGCAACCGTGATGAGGAAGTCATCCCCGATCCCAACACGTTCAACATCGAACGTGAGAACGTGCGTCGCCACCTGTCGTTTGGTTTCGGCATTCATCGTTGCGTCGGCAATCGGCTGGGCGAAATGCAGCTTCGGATCGTATGGGAAGAGATCCTAAAGCGCTTTAAGACAGTCGAGGTGATGGGCGAGCCGACGCGGGTCTATTCCTCGTTTGTGAAGGGCTATACGCACTTGCCCGTGCAGGTCAGTTAGCCGCCAATGAGCGGCCCCGGGCCGCAAGCCGTTTAGCCGCTCCGCGGCCCCGAAATCCGCACCCGAAAACAAGACTTTTGGGGTCCAAACCCCTATATTGGGGGATGTTTTCCGTCACGATTCGAATCGCATGACCGCGCCCCAGAACGCACCCGCGGCCGCACCGCAATATGGCGCAGAATCTATTAAGGTTCTCAAAGGCTTAGATGCGGTCCGCAAGCGCCCTGGAATGTATATCGGGGACACTGACGATGGGTCTGGTCTCCACCACATGATCTATGAAGTGGTCGACAACGCCATCGACGAGGCGTTGGCGGGGCACGCCAAGACCGTCGACGTCGTGCTGCATCCTGATGGCAGCGCTGAAGTCGTCGATGACGGGCGGGGGATCCCGACCGACATTCACCCCGAGGAGGGCGTCTCGGCGGCTGAAGTGATCATGACCCAGCTGCATGCGGGCGGAAAATTCGACCAGAACGCCTACAAGGTTTCGGGCGGCCTGCATGGGGTTGGCGTGTCGGTTGTAAACGCACTCTCAGAATGGCTCGACCTCACAATTTGGCGCGATGGCGAAGAGCATAAGATGCGCTTTGTGCACGGCGACGCGGAAGCGCCGCTGCGTCGAACCGGCGTCGCCAATGGCAAGCGCGGCACCTCGGTTCGCTTTTTGGCGTCGCCAAAGACCTTCACGATGATCGAATACGATCGCAAGACGATCGAACACCGGCTGCGGGAACTCGCGTTTTTGAACTCCGGCGTGAAGATCAATTTCAAGGATCTCCGCGGGCCGGAGCCGTTTGCAGAGACGCTTTATTACGAGGGCGGCGTCAAAGCTTATGTGGCCCACCTCGATCGCTCGCGCACGCCACTCATCGCCGATGCGATCTACATCATCGGCGAAAAGGACGGCGTCACCGTCGAAGCTGCGCTGCAATGGAACGACGGTTACCACGAAAACACGCTCTGCTTCACCAACAACATCCCGCAAAAGGATGGCGGCACCCATTTGGCCGGCTTTCGCGGCGCGCTCACCCGGGTGGTGAACAATTACATGCAGACCAGCGGTTTGGCGAAAAAGGAGAAGGTCGACATTACCGGGGATGACGCGCGCGAAGGCCTCACTTGCGTGCTGTCAATCAAAGTGCCGGATCCTAAATTCTCGTCGCAAACCAAAGAAAAGCTGGTGTCTTCGGAAGTCCGCCCTGTCGTCGAGAGCCTGATGGCCGACGCGCTGACGCAATGGTTTGAGGAGAACCCTGCGCACGCCAAAAACGTGATGGGCAAGATTGTGCAAGCGGCGGCCGCGCGCGAGGCGGCGCGCAAAGCCCGCGAAATGCGCCGCAAGTCGGCGCTCGACGTCGCGTCATTGCCCGGAAAATTGGCCGATTGTCAGGAAAAGGACCCTGCCAAGTCAGAGCTCTTCATCGTCGAGGGCGACTCAGCGGGCGGGTCCGCCAAGCAAGGCCGCAATCGCGAAACCCAGGCAGTGCTGCCGCTGCGCGGCAAAATTCTCAACGTAGAACGCGCGCGCTTCGACAAGATGCTCACCAGCGAACAGGTTGGCACATTGATCACGGCTCTCGGCACCGGCATAGGCCGCGACGATTTCAACATCGAGAAGCTCCGGTACCACCGCATCATTATCATGACCGACGCTGACGTCGACGGCGCCCATATCCGCACGCTATTGTTGACGTTCTTCTACCGGCAAATGCCGGAGATTATCGACGGGGGTTATCTCTACATCGCCCAACCGCCGCTCTACAAAGCCAGCAAGGGCAAGTCTGGGCGCTATCTGAAGGACCAGGCCGAATACGATGCATTTCTTATTGAGGAGGGTGCTGCGGGCGCGGTGCTGGAAGCCGGCGGCGCGCAGTTTGGGGGTGACGACTTAAAGCGGCTTGCGCGCGAGGCGTCCGCCGCGCAGGTCTTGATCAAACGTTTGCACGCCCGCGCCCCAGACGTGGTGCTTGAACAAGCAGCCCTTGCCGGGGCTTTTGCGCATGGGGCAGGCGATAGAGAAGCCAACGCTGCTGCGGCGCGACTGAATTTGCTCGCCGAAGAGGGCGAAGCCAATTGGCGCGGCGGCTTTGATCGCGATCATGCGCTGGTGATCGAGCGCACGGTGCGCGGAGTTACCGAGCGTGTCGTTTTAGACAGGCTTTTTCTCGCTTCAGCGGATGCGCGCCGCCTGGCTGATCGCGCGCCAGCGATGCAGGAAACCTATGCAACGAAGGCTATGCTGAAGCGCGGGGCCGAGGCTACCGATGTGTTCGGCCCGCTGACGCTCTTGAAGGCGATCGAAGACGCAGGCTCGAAGGGCGTTACGATCCAACGTTACAAGGGGTTGGGCGAGATGAACGCCGAGCAATTGTGGGAGACGACGCTCGACGCTGAGGTGCGCACGCTGCTGCAAGTGAAGGTCGAACATGGTGATGACGCCGACGACCTATTTTCCAAGCTGATGGGCGATGTGGTCGAGCCGCGTCGTGAATTCATCCAGGAATTTGCCCTTGAAGCGGACGTGGACGCTTAGGGATTGACCGGCGCGCAACCGCCGGCCAAGTTTTCGGCCGGATCCGTTCACCCGCATAGGGGCGCGCAGTTCTCAACCGCGGCTGGCGCGTGTAGGGAACGCCCATGAAACCAGAAGTACGCGCCTTTTTTCACGAGCCCACGTTTACGGTCAGCTATTTGGTTTGGGACGACGCCAGCAAGCGTGCGGCGGTGATCGATTGCGCGCTGGATTTTGATGCGAAGTCGGGGCGCACCGCGACCAAATCGGCGCAAGCGATACTAGATACGGCCAACCACGAAGGCTTGAAGATCGAGTGGATTTTGGAGACCCACGCGCACGCCGATCACCTTTCGGCGGCTGCGTTCGTCAAACGGGCGACCGGGGCCAAGACGGTGATCGGCGATCACATTGAGGAAGTCCAGAAAGCCTTCAGCCCTGTGTTCAATTTGCGCGATGTGAGGGCCAGCGCCTTCGATCGGCTGGTGGGAGATGGCGCTGAGCTGAAGCTTGGGGCAGCGTCCATCAAAGTAATGCACACGCCGGGGCATACGCCCGCTTGCGTGAGCTATATCGTTGGCGATGCGGCGTTTGTGGGCGATACTTTGTTCATGCCGGATTATGGCACCGCGCGCACGGATTTTCCCGGCGGCGATGCGCGCTCTCTCTATCGCTCGATCCGGCGCATCTTGTCGTTGCCGCTTGAGACCCGGTTGTTTCTTTGTCACGACTATAAGGCGCCTGGGCGCGACCAGTATGCCTGGCAAACCAGTGTGAAAGAGCAGCGCGAAAACAATGTGCACATCCACGACGGCGTCACTGAGGATGCGTTCGTGGCGATGCGCGAGGCGCGCGACAAGAAACTTGAGACCCCGGCTTTGTTGCTGCCGGCGGTGCAAGTTAATATCCGCGCTGGCGTATTGCCTGCGCCGGAGAGCAACGGCGTGCGGTACCTGAAAATTCCGCTCGATACATTGTAATTGCTTGACCGCGCACGGCGCCGGCGCAAATGCTCGCGGCGGCTTTTGTGGCGCCCGGGGGGAATGGCGATGTGGAAATCGGCGGCCTCGCTTGTGTTTGCGGCAATGTTGGGCGCCTGCGTTCAGCAAACCTCATCGAGTAAGCCTGGCGACGAGGCGCTGATCGAGCACGGTCGCTATGTCACAAACAGCATCGCAGGTTGCAACGATTGTCACTCGCCTCGCCTGGAGAACGGCCAGCCCGATGCGGCGCATTCGCTGCAGGGATCGCCGCTGCCGTTCGAACCGGTGGCTACGATGCAGGGGCGCATGCCCTGGGCAGCGATCGCCCCCCAAATCGCAGGCGGACCTGCTGATATGAACGACGAGCAATTTGTGCGCTTTTTGCAAACTGGGGAGAAGCCTGACGGCTCTCGATCGCGGCCGCCGATGCCGCAATTCCGTATGAATGCTGAAGATGCGCGCTCGGTAGTCGCCTATGTCAAAACCCGGCCGCGCGCGCGCTGAGCGGCGCTGGCGGTTCCAATTTCAGCAGCGCTTAAATTGTGAATTGACGCGCGCGCCAGACGGGTGTTGCGTTGCGCTGTCGGAAGACTTCAGCGTTTGTCGCCGGTTCCTGCTCGCAGAGCATGTGAAACTCCACCTAGGCCACGGCGCGCGCTTGAGCGTCTTACCGTTCGAATGAAGACGAACCGCGCAGCAATGGTGCTGCCGATGCGGAGCAAGACATTCTCCGCTGGCCGGCGTCGGGCGACGTTTCAGCATGTGGTGATGTCTGGACGAACAAATCGGCAACTCTGCAAAAGCTTGAGCGCCGAAGCCTGAGCGCTCGGAGCAAATTGTTCTGGGGTCGGGAAGCCATCGGTAATTGGTCGTGCTGATCAGCGCCCGGGCGCGGAATGTTTGCCGTTTTCAATTGCCTGGCCGCCGGCCCGCCCTCATGGCTTGGCCGCATGAGCATTCGCTTGTTTGCTGCGCTCGCCATCCCTGAGGACGTTGTCGAGCGTTTGCTTGCGCTGCAAAAGGGCGTCCCCGGCGCGAAGTGGCGCCCACGCGAAGCCCTGCATTTAACTTTGCGGTTCTTCGGCGAGATCGCCGAGCCCCTCGCCAATGACGTCGACGAAGAATTGGCGCATCTGGGCGACCGCACCGCGTCATTTGAACTGCAACTCAAAGGCGCCGGGGCGTTTGGCAAAGCCGATCCGCACACGTTGTGGATCGGCGCGCGCGAGAGCCCTGGGTTGAAGAAGCTGGCGGCTGACTGCGAGCGCGCGGCCCGACGCCTTGGGCTTGAGGCTGAGACGCGCAAATTTACCCCACACGTGACGTTGGCCTATCTCAGCAACGCCGAACCCGGCCGGGTGCAGAATTTTCAATCGCGGCTTGGATTATTTGAGTCACGTCCCTTCGCCGTCGAGCGCTTCGGGCTTTACTCGAGCTGGAAGCGCAAGGCCGCATCCAACCTTTATCGGATGGAATCAGAATATCTGTTGTTGGGCTGAGAGCTCCCTCTAGGCGACGTTTGGGGCGAGGGGAGGAGAGATTGCTTAGCGCGCCGAAAAGTTGCGCGCCCGCTTGTGGGCGCGCTGATACGAGGCTTCCGACGCTCCGACTTTATTTACGAAACTGGCTGCGGCGGCGGCGTTTGCGCCGCCGGCGGCTCGGTTGCAGTCACCATGGTCGCGGGCGGTAGGTTGGGACCCATGGCGCAGCAGCGCACCTGCACCTCCAGCACACGCTGATTGTAGTGGCATTGGGTGTCGTTGATCGAACGCAAGATCGCCAAGCCGCCGGCGCGGCGGCCATAATGTGTTTGTGTGCAGCTGGTGAGCGTATAGCCCGGATCGCACGCGCCATCTTGGACGCGGCGCAGGGTGCGGGTCACACATTGTACGTTGCGCGCCATCGCTTGATCGGCGGTCGCTTGAGCGTGATGGGTGAGACCGAGCACGTCGCTGATGCGCGACCCAAGCGACTCGGTGTCGTGGTGTTGTTTGCAGATGTCGGTATTTGCGCGCGAGGCGTCTTGTGCGCACCAATCTGCGATAGTCATGTTGCCGGTGCGATCTGCGCATCCGGCTGCCAGCAGCCCCAGAGCGCAGGCCGCAATGATCGAAACGATGCGCATTCTGCGCCCTCCTCGTGGCCCCCGCTTAGGCCAAACTCCAACCTGGTTAACGGGTCAAGCAGCTATTGGCCGAAAGCCCAATCGAACTCGCGCCAAAGGCGAATAATCCGACCCGTGTTTTACAACATTTCGCGAGCGGCGGCGCGAAGGCTTTTTGGGGCGCCCTGACTTGGGCTCTTACGAGCGCCGCTCAGGCTGCGCGGTTGCGGGAAGGTCTCAAGTCAAAGCCCGAGCGCTAATGTGGAAGCCTTCCTGATTGGGCATTACCAAGAGGCCAGGCATGGACAATAGCCCCAGCAGCGCCGCTTTTGACCGCTAGAGCGACTAGGCGGGTCCGCTTTTCAGGTTAAATTGAGCAGACGAACAGGGAGCAGGATATGCTGGGACGATTGGCGGCCGTGGTCGCATTGGTCGCTTTGACGGGTTGCGCGAACTTGGAACCAGCGGGCCGCAGCGCCCAACGCCAAGGCCAAGTCTACGCCCCGGCGCCGCAAACCGAAACCCTGCCTGCGCCGGCAACGATGAGTTCCCCACCCCCGCCTTCGACGACGGCTTTGCCCCCGCCCGCAGCGATGGCGCGAGCGCCAGCGCC
>Ga0075030_100000663_pt1 | contig 30213 bp, 22 predicted proteins | sample LitLauG_LLR_2012_FD_71393 | JGI IMG/M metagenome (GOLD analysis project Ga0075030, IMG submission 71393) | Freshwater sediment microbial communities from Pennsylvania, USA - Little Laurel Run_MetaG_LLR_2012 | ecosystem: Environmental > Aquatic > Freshwater > Creek > Sediment | place: USA...
AGGACCCGCGCCGAGTTGATCACCAACGGCACCAAGGGCATCCGCGGCTACGACCCGATGACCGGGAAGCAGCTCTGGCAGATCACCGGCCATAATTCTGAGGTTACGTGCACGACACCGATCATCGCCGGCGGTCTGATCATTGTGGCCAACGGGTATCCGCCCATTCAGCCGATCTACGCGATCAAGCCGGGCGCGAGCGGCGACATCACACTTCAGGAGGGTCAGGAGTCAAACCAATGGATCGCCTGGAGCAAGAAACGCGGCGGCCCCTACCAGCCCACGGCGATTGCCTATGGGGGTTTGCTTTACATCTGTTCGAATAATGGCATCCTGACGGCATACAAGGTCGAGACGGGTGAACGCGTCTACCAACAACGCCTCTCCACCGGCGGCAGCGCGCACACCGCTTCGCCTGTGGCCGCCGACGGCAAACTCTACTTCGCCGACGAAGATGGTGACGTTTTCGTGGTCAAGGCGGGTCCGTCGTTCGAACTGCTGGCCACCAATCCGGTGGGCGAGGTGCTGATGGCGACGCCCGCCATTTCGAGCGGCATGATTTTCATCCGCGGCCAACACCACGTTTTCGCGGTAGGCGCTAATTCCGCCAACTGAAGCGCTCCCAATCCGGGATTGTGGGACCGGGGCTTGCCCCCGGCCTGAGGCGGACCAAAGTTGTCGGCCCTGCATTTTCGAGCTAAGGTCTAGCCCGAAGACGGGCACATATATGGCCCAAGGAGTGCGCCCATGGTTCGATTGAGACTTGGTGGCGTGCTGTTCGCAGGCTGGCTCGTAATGTCGGCCAGCGCGGCCGATTGGCCGCAATGGCGCGGGCTCGAGAGAAACGGCATCTCGCCGGAGACGGGGTTGCTCGACACCTGGCCGAAAGGGGGTCCGGCGCAGATCTGGAAAACTCAGGGGCTGGGCAAAGGATACGCGGCGCTTGCCATCTCTCACGGCCGGCTCTTCACTCAGGGGCAGCGCGATGACCACCAGTTTGTTCTGGCTCTAGATGCGGCCACGGGAAAGAAACTGTGGGAGACAGCGACGAGCCCGGCATTTCCGCAGAATCGGGGTGACGGACCGCGAGGGACTCCGACTGTCGATGGCGACCGGCTTTTCGCCATGGCAGGCGAGGGTACCTTGGTGTCGCTGGACGCAAGGACCGGCGGCATGCTCTGGAGGATGAACGTCGCCGAGAAGTTTGGCGGCCGGGTTCCCAACTGGGGGTATAGCGAGTCGCCACTGGTCGACGGCAGCAACCTGATTGTCACACCTGGCGGACCTGGGGCGGCAATCGTTGCTTTGGATAAGAAGACGGGTAACTTGACGTGGAAATCGCAGAGCGACCCGGCAGCATATTCTTCCCCGATAGCTGCCGAAGTCGGGGGCATTCGCCAGATCATCGTCTTTACCAGCGAAGGCGTGGTTGGGCTGCGGCCGAACAATGGGGAGTTGCTGTGGAGATACAACCGGGTCGCGAATCGAACCGCTAACATCGCCACCCCCATTTTCCAGAACGGGTTTGTGTTTGTGTCTTCGGCCTATGGAACCGGTTGCGCACTACTGAAACTCACGGCCGAAGGCGGGACAGTGAAAGTGACGGAAGTCTACTTCAGCGGGGAAATGCAGAATCACTACAGCACGTCGGTCGTGGTTGGCGACACCGCCTACGGGTTTTCCAACGCGATTCTCACGGCGATGAACCTGGAAACGGGCCGGGTGGCGTGGCGTGATCGGAGCGTGGGCAAAGGGTCGGTGACTTATGCCGATGGAAGACTCTACCTGCTGAGCGAGGACGGCGTCGTGGGACTCGCGGAAGCAACTTCTGTAGGCTACAGAGAAGAATCCCGCTTCGAGATCCCCCGCGGCGCCTTCCCCACCTGGACACCGCCGGTCATTTCCGGTGGCCGGTTGTATCTTCGCGAGCAGGATAACCTCTATTGCTTCGACATCAGGAAGAGGTGAGGCGGTTATTAGTCCGCTCCTTTAAGTAACTTCTCCCGAGCGACCAAAACAAACCGCTGGCAGAGCCGCTTACAAGGGCGGCTAGGAACTCGACCTTAGGGAACAAGGGCAGGACACCTTTGTTTAGGAGAATCCCTCGACAACGATGCCATGCTCGGCTGCCAAGTTTTTCTCAGCATCAAACGCGATTCCGATCAGCCGCTGTTGTCGCCTCGCAACGGCCGTGGCCTTCAGGAAGTTACGAGGACTTACTCGAATTCCAAGTAGCCCGGTTGCAGCGATCCTGAAGGCAACAAGCTTGCGAAAGGCGGTACACACAAACCCTCTTGTGATCCGGAACGGCGACCTAAGAACAGAGCCGGGTTTCGAAATCGAGAAGACGCAGAAACAAAAGACATTTAGCTGACTGCTGAGCAATCATCTCCCGTTATTCGGACCTACGACGTCCACACCTCCACAGCTCACCGATTCAACACAGAAGCGGAGAGGGTCGCGTAAAGCGGAGTCAACAGAGGAGAAGGCGCGCTTCGGCGCGCTTTTTCCATGTTCGACAACTACGCGAGCGCGGCGTTGGCGCACCGACCTCGGCATCTGGACATCCGAAACATGACCTTTCGGTCGAGAGTGTGGACGAGCACCTTTGATACTTGGCTGTATGCGGGGATCTGTGGGAGATTACCGACAACAGATTAAGACCACGACGTGATATCCCATCGGTAGTGGACTGGGCCCACAATCCAGATAAAAGGTAGACGTACATGAATAATCACCTAATTTGGGTCGACGGCGACGACTTCAGCGGCTGGTGCTGCTCCCACTGCACCTGGGGAATGACAGCGCCTCGACTGGAAAGCACCGTTGCCGCACTCGCCTTCAACCGAGTCGCGCAAGAGGACTTCGAAAAGCACACCTGTAACCCGAACCCCCAGGGAAACGCATAGCAGATTAAAGCAAATTCTCAGGCCCCCGTACTGTCCGTTTGGTGTCTGGCTGAAACCAACTCGCAGACTTGGTTCTGGCTTGCATTGCCACAGTACCGGCGGATTTTGAGTTCCACAGTGGGTTCTGAACGGTTCGGAAAATTTTCTACTCTACTATATTCTTCAACGGGTTACCAGACGGACTCGTTGCACCGATCTGACCCATTGTGACCCGTTCTGAACATGGAACTACTACAGTTTTACTACAGCCATTTGGGGTGAACCCCTCGGTTGAGACAATCTGCGATTGCTACACTGCCGTTGGTCGTTCGATGAGCCCCACCATGGAGCATACCTGAGTTCTATTAAGTCATTTCGTTGATCGCTTGTAGCGGGGATGAGGTCTGGAGAAGGGGACGGCGTTGTGGACTGCACCCTTGGGCTGAGACACGGAGTTAAGGGGGTTGCCGCCGTTCGCTGAAAGATCATTGTACGGCGAGGTTTGGTTTTGGAGAATCGCTCGCAGTCGGCGAAGCGGAGGCAGGCTCTGCTGGAGAGCAACCTGCCAAGGAATAGCCGGCTGGAACTCATCGAGGCCGATGAGCACTGGGAGTGAGCCAGACCACTTGCTCCCAGTGGAACAAACGTCATCGGATCGATAGATTCCCCATGCCTCAGAAAACTCATGCCCGTCCTCTCCCCATAGCTTGGGTGCGCCGCAGGTGGCGCTCGAACTCCAGTGGCGGACAATAACCGAGCGCGGAATGCAAGCGTTCGCGGTTGTAGATTTTCTCCAAGAACTGGCCAATCGACGCCCGTGCATCTTCCAGGCTGCCATACTCTGTGCGATAGACTTCCTCGTACTTAAGGGTCTTGATAAAGCTCTCCGCCTGCGCATTGTCATAGGGGGAAGCGGTGCGACTCATGCTGATGAGGATGCCGTGTTGTTTGAGTTCTGCAGCATAGTCATGGGAAGCGTATTGCACGCCACGGTCGGAGTGATGCACCAGCCCTGGTTTGGGCTGGCGATGCCCGAGCGCCATGCGCAGGGCTTCCAGCGCCAGGACCGCTTCCAAGCTCCGCCGCAATGCCCAGCCGAGACAACGCCGCGAGAATGCATCCAGCAGGACGGCCAGATAAACAAACTCCAGTTGCAGGCGGATGTAAGTAATGTCGGCCACCCACAGCTGATCGATGCTGGTGACGACCAGGCCCTCGACTAAGTTGGGATAGATCGGCAAGCTGTGTCGCGAGTCTGTGGTGAAGATGAACTTCCGCCGCCGCACACAAAGTAAGTTGTCGCTACGCATCAGACGCAGAACGCGTTTGTGATTCACCTTCCAGCCCTGCCGCACCAGTTCGGCATGCACCCGGCGATAGCCGTACGCCGGCCAGCGCAGCGCAATGTGCTGGATCTGGTTCCGCAGAGTCATGCTCGCTTGCCTGGATTCATGACGCCGCCGAAAACGGTAGTATCCGGCTCGGCTCAGTCCGGTGATCTGGCAGAGTCGATTCACGCCTGCCTCCGCTTCGCCCGCCTCCTGGATTTGCTCGTAGATGCAGTGCCGCCATTGGCGACGACTCCCAAGGGATGCTCCTTGAAACGCCGCAAGACTTTTTTTAAGAAATCGATCTCCATGGTCTGCTGTCCGATCTTGCGCTCCAGTACCCAATGCACTCGCTATCCAGCCGGGCTTGCGGTCGCGCACCTTTGCCGGGAAAGGCCAGCTCACCTTTGGCACGCCACTCGCCTTTCCAGGTCTCCAATCGTTTGGGACTGAGCTGATATTGACGGGCCACCTCGGCCAAACCCTTGCCCGAGTCCAGCGCGCGCATACAAGCGATCTTCAATTCGCGGGAATATTCTTGTCGGGGCACCAGCATCGCTCTCCTCCATTCAATGTAGCTGCCCCCTCAATTTCCTGTCTCAGTTTTGGGGTGCACTCCATTGAGTCCCCTTCTCCAGCATCCCTGTAGAAGCCTCGGTCATGTCTGAAAGAACCTCATGGTCGCACTCCTAAAGTCCGCCGCCGCGGAGTTGGGCTGTTCGGCCTGTCGCTCAAATTCGTCCGGAGAGCGGTAGCCCAGCGCCGAGTGCAACCGCTGCCGATTGTAGTACTGCTCGATGAATTGTTCGATATTCGCAAGCAAATGCGCTAAGTCATCGTATTCGCTGACGTAAATTTCTTCTCGTTTCAAGGTTTTGATAAAGCTTTCACAACTGGCATTGTCATAGGGATTGGCCGGTCGACTCATGCTCGGAATCATGCCCTGCTTCTCGAGGATCGCTACGTATTCTTCGCAAGCATATTGCACTCCTCGATCCGAGTGATGTACTAACCCTGGCGGTGGCCGTCGTTTCGCGATCGCCTGCTCCAGCGCTGCAATCGCAAGGCGACTGGCCAGGGTTCGAGCGAGTGCCCAGCCCACCACCTTGCGAGAGCAGCCATCCAAGATCACCGCTAAATAGACGAACTCGCTTTCAAGCGAATATAGGTGATGTCGGCCACCCAGAGCTGGTCGATCCCAGTCAGCTTCATGCGGCTCGCCAGATTGAGGTAGACCTCCAGCTCATGCTTGGAATCTGTGGTGAGGACAAAATGTTTCGGTTGCACCGCCAGCAAGTTGTCTTCCCGCATGATGCGCGCCACTCGTTTGTGGTTGACCAGCATTCCTCGGCGGCGCAACTCCGCTGAGACCCACCGGTAGCCGTAGCGGCGCCGATGCTCCAGCGCGATTTGCTGAATCTCCGATCGCACTTCCATCTCCTCTTCGACCGGTTTCTGCTCCTGCAAAGACCGATAGAAGCCTGCCCGGCTCACCTGCGCTAACTGACACATCCGCTCGATGCTCAAGCTGCCTTGCCTCGACATCATTTCCCGGAGTTGGTCGTAGATGCCATCTCGCCAGAGCCTTCTTTCCGCTGGCGTCGAGCCTCGACTTTTTGCAAGGCACCTTTGAAAAAATCTACCTCTACCCTCTTGTCCGCCAGCGACCGCTTCAGCTGGTTGACCTCCTTGCGCAGCGTGGTTTCGCGCGAGTTCGTGGATGGTGATTCTTCCCTGGGTTCAACTGGGTCCAGCTGATCTCGCCAATGGTATAGAAGCGTGCGATGCACGCCCAGTTCTTGTGAGAGCGCAACAATGTTCTCGCAGCTCTTCAGCCGTTCCACCGCCATCCGGCGGAACTCGTTCGGATAACGTCCCACTCGTTTCTTTGCCACTTGCAGTTTCCTTTCCCTGCACAGTGTGCCTTTCTCGAGTGTCTCATTTTAAGGGTTCACTCCACATTCACCAATCCCGTAACCGAGTGGAGCGAATGTGCACTCAACTACCAACAAGGTCCTCCGCACCCCTAGCCGGTGATACTGCCATCGCTATAGACTTTCCCGCCATACCGCGGAACGCGATGGTTGCGACTCGACCCAAGGTGTGATTTGACAAAGCGCCTCACTGCTGGATGATGACGACCTCCGGCGCCACTGCGCTAGTGTTGATCAGCACGGCCTCCGTTGGAGAAATCATATAGATCGCATCGCCGGCGCTGTCGGTACCCACGCCGTTCGACGAGATGCTAAGCCCCGAAGCCGTAAGTGCCTGGGCCAACGCCAGACCTAACGGACCGCTTTGGTCAGCAGTGAGGTTCAAAGTTCCATTGCCAGTCGAAGTCGCGACCCCGGAGGCTAGTACGGAAGCAGCGACCGCCGGTGGTGCAACGCCAAAAAAGTAATTTCCGGAAACCGAAGCGGCCGAAAAAGGCCCTCCGGATTGCACTTCGACAAAGCCTGCGTTCGTGCCGCCGCTCGTCTCCATTAGGAACGCAGCCGTCGGGCTGAGCAGATAGCCACCCAAGGGACTGTTTGCGCCTGTAATGGTTACCCTGCCGTTTGCTGCAACGGAGTAGGTCAGCCCTGTCTGGTTTGTCTTCGTCGTGTTCACCCCGGAATCGTTCTTATCCTGACTAACAACGGTTAGGTTACCCGCCCCATCAAAGCTGGTTAACCCCAGCGTCGCACGCGCGTCGCCTGCTGTATTCCCCACGTCCTCCAGATAAAACACGGCGGTGCCTTTTAGGTCCGAGTTCGCGAACGACGTCGACGATTGCGATTGTATCTCGCCGCTCATAAGTCCGCTCGAAGACTCCGCATCCGTCGTGATGATCAGGGCTTGATTCGCTGAGACGATGTAAACCACCTCATTTCCCGCACCGCCGACCGCGGAGCAGGACGTACAGCTGAGTGTTAGACGGCCAAATGTTGCCGTATTCACCGGGTCGGTCGTGAGCATGCCAGTGAACGCAGTGTTCGTTCCTGTGCCGTTGGAGTTGAGGTCCAACTCCCCGGCGGTGAGATTTCCTGCGCCGTCGGCTGTGACGGACCCAGCCTCCACGGTACGGGTTGCAGAGGCGTTTTGTCCGATGAGTAGGAACGCGTATGGCCCTTTGATGCTGGAAAGCGCGAAAGCCGCCGATTCTTGCAGGTAGATTACGCCTGAGCCAACCGGCCCGTTGACTGCGGTCGTATAGTCGAACTCGACCAGCCGCCCTACCGTCGCCACATTGCCGTTAAGCGAGCCCAAAGCAAACGCAATGGTTCGCGACCCTCCGCCAAGAAAATTGAGGGTTGCCGTCCCACGGTGATCCGGACCGACAGCGTAATTGCCCCCAGTGATTGGCAGGGCCGAAAAGTATCCGTTGGGGGAATTGAAGTCCACTACTCCATTGGTGATGTTGCCGTTACCGTCCGCCGTGAAGCTCCCCACCTCCCCGTGCTGGTATCCGGCGGCGCTGCCCAGGCTGTTGATCTCATATGCGTACTGGCCGTTAAGTTCGGCGTTGTTCGCATTAGGCGGGTTGCTTATGGTGATGCTGAGCGGCTGTGTCATCGAGCCGGTGGGATTTGCCGAATCCGTGACCTCTACGGTGAACTGCGTCGTTCCGATTGCTGCCGGCAAGCCGGCGATCGCCGTGATGGTCTGCCCTGTGGCGTTTGCGTTGTTCGTGGTGATGGCAAATCCATTGGGCAGAGAACCGCTGGAAACGCTCCAAGTGTAGGGCGGAGTTCCACCAATGGCTTGGAGGGCCGAGCCGTAGGGTATTCCCACAAGACCGCCGGGAAGGGAGGTGGTCGAGATCACGATTGCCGATCCAGCAATCGAGAATGTATTCGAATCCGTTGAAGAAGGATTTTCGACCGAAGTCGCGGTGATCGTCACGCAGTTCGAACAGGTGGTGTTCGGCGCGGTGTACGTCACAGAACTCGTTGAACCGTTATTCGTTGTGTTAGCAAGCGATCCCTCGCCTGAGGATGGCGTAAGTGTCCAGGTGACTCCGTGGGGATTATGGTGGTTATGGAACGTCTGCGCGTTGAAGACGAATTGAGTTCCCCCGGGAATAGACGTTTGCTTGTTTAGGATCTGCACCGTGGTAGGGTTCCCCCCACCGCCTCCACCCTTACAACCGATCAATGCGACTCCAAACGAGCACAGTGCAAAAGCCAAGGCAAAGTTTTTCATGGTGCATCCTCCCCAAACTCCCACCCCTCTGGACTCGCAACGCGACACGCCTCTGCCGTCGCGAAATGTGCTAGGGTGGCCGCTGCTTGTTGCGATGGAGTGTAGAAGAAAACGGAAATGTATCAAGAAAGTTGCAGGGTGCTGGGCTGGCAGGGATTCGTCCCGCCACCGCTTGAACGGGATGATCGCCCGATGCAGAGTGCTCAGCGTTTGCCTAAGAGCTACAATAGTTTTGCCGTCCCCCCGGGCACGTGGGAGAAGCGCTGCATGACGCAAGGCCAGGCGCCTGCGTTGACCGACGCGCAACTGGTCGCCGACATTCAGAACGGTCAGATGAAGGCCGAGGCGGAGCTTTACCATAAGTACAACGGAAAGGTTTATTACTTCGCGCTCCGTGAATCGCGTTCTACCCATGATGCTGAGGATGTCCGCGCCGAGACTTTTTTGCGCGTACTCCAGGCCATCCGTGCCAAAGAACTGCGGTCCCCTTCGGCACTCGCCGCGTTCATCCTCGGAACAACCCGCAACGTCCTATACGAGTTGTTCTCACGCCGCAGCCAAGCTGGAAAAACTGCAGACCCGGAAGGGGCGGACCTGTCCCTGCCTTCCCACGAAAAGCTTTTCCTGGATTCCGAGGTCCGGCACGCGATCGAGCAAACGATCGGCCGACTGAAACCCAGGGAGCGCGATATGTTGCGCATGCACTTCTACGAGGAATTGCCTACCGAAGAGATTGCTGAACGGTTCGGAATCGCCCGCGAGCGCGTCCGCTTGGTTAAGTCACGTGCCTTGCAGCACTTCCGAGTAGTTTACAAGCGGCTGGAGGCCGCAACCGCCCCTAAAAAGCTTGATACAAGACGGGGCTGAAAGATCACTTAGATATGATGCATCGGGAAATCGAAGACCAGGAGATCATCGAAAGATACGTTCGACGCAAGCTTGCGCCGGATGAGCGGCACGCTTTCGAGGAGCATTTCTTTGCTTGCGAGGAGTGTTTCGAGAAAGTGCAAGCCACCGAGCGCTTCGTCGCTGGCGTTCGCGACGCCGCCAGCCGCGGTCTGTTGGAAGACCGCCGTTCGGCGGATTACGAGCGTAAGGCCTCGTCGTGGCGCGCTTGGATGTTCCCCGCCCTCGCAGCCACTTCTTGTGCATCTATCGTCCTCGCGGCAATCACGGCGTGGACGCTTTTGTTTCAAATACCCAGACTCCACCAGCAACTCAACCGGGCTTCTGCGGATGTAAGCGCGAAGCGCGAAGCGCTTTCCGCACTCCAAACACAAATTGCCTCTTCAACCGAGGTTGAAACCAATGTGCCCTTGGTCATGCTGCAGGCGACCCGCGACGCTCAGGCGCCCGTTAGAGAGGCCGTTCTGCCCACAGGGGCGCAGCGTCTGGTTTTGTGGATGGATGTGGCATCTGGCCGCTACCGGACTTACGGTCTGGAGATTTACGGCACGGACGACAAACCGGTCGAAACGCTGAAGCAGCTCGCGCGCAATTCCTATGGTGCGCTGGCCGTCGGCTTGCCCGCACAGCGCTTGCAGCCAGGAGAATTTCGGATTAGGCTTTTCGGCGAAGAACCATCCCCCGCGTCCCTCTTGGCAGAGTACAAGTTAAGAATCCGCAGGCCGTAGAGCGCGGCGTAGAGCGCGGCATAGGTACTATGAACGCTTGCCTCAGGAACTGGCTTCTGTACATTGTCTGTGCTGGTGTTTTCTCTTCCCCTGAGCCGGCGAGTTCTCGGGCGCAACAACCGAGCACCTCCTCAGCGCCCACTCAAGCGCAACCTGCTCCTTCCCCTGACCTTGCTGCCCAAGAAGACGCGCTCATCAAGAAATGCAATGAGCTGATAAACGTAAAAGGACAATTTAAAGAAGCGGAGGAAACCGCCAAGCAAGCCCTGGAACTCGGCCAGAAAATGGGCGACAAGAACCGCATTATGGCGGCACAGATGTATCTCGGCTCCGCTTATGCCTACGAGGGTAATGAGCTCGAAGCCCTGGAAATATTCAAGCATACCGCGGACTTGGCGCGGGAAATTGGCAATCGCAAAGGACTGTCTCGCGCCCTGAATAATATCTCTGGTGTGCTTGGCAACCTCGGCCGCTACGAAGAATCCCTGGGCTACATGTACCAATGCATGGATGTCGCTCGTGAACTTGGCGACATGCCCATGCAGTACACGGTCCTCACGAATATCGGCAGCCTGTATCTTGCGTTAGGGGATGCGGATAAAGCGGAGGCTCCGCTCCAGGAATCCCTGCGTATTGGGCGCGACCTGAAGCACAGCGACCTGGTCAGTAACCCCTCCAAATTCGCTACCGAAATGTCTTTTATGCTCCTTGGGGGGATGGAGGTCGCACGCGAGCATTTTCAGGTCGCATTGACGTATCTGGACCATGCCCGCGAGAGTCACCCCGACAGTGCTCAAACACAAATCGAAGTCCTCAACACCATGTCCGTGGCCTATCAGAGACTCGGCCAATACGAGAAAGCCGCGGAAGTTCTTCAAGAGGCCATGCCCATCGCCGAAAAAGCCAACAGCGGGGACTATGCGACGCTGGCTACCAACTTGGGCGAAGCCCAGGAATCGCTCGGCCAGTTGACCGAAGCCCTCGCGTCGGAAGACCGTGCCCTGGCTGCGCTTCGCAAAACCGGCGTACGCCCCGATTCCGAATGGCAAATCGAGAGGCGCATCGGGCACATTGATCGCACGCTCGGCCAATTGGAAGAGGCGTTAACGCATTACAAAAACTCCGTCCGCGCAATCGAAGATCTGCGCGCCGTTACGCTGAATACCGAGGCCGGCCGCGCCAGCTTTGGGGCCCTTCGCCGGGCAGTCTATGACGAAACCGCCGATCTGCTTTACGACCTGGGCCGTCCGGTAGAAGGTCTGGAAATGGCCGAGCGCGGTCGCGCCAGAGCGTTCCTTGACATGTTGGCCATGTCCCGCAGCGGAGTCCCGGACGAACGGACGCCGGAACAACGCCAGCAAGAAGATTCCAAATTGTCGCGTATCACAGCGGTGCAGAAGCAGCTATGGAAACCCGATCTTTCTCCCGCCGACGAAACCAGGTTCAAGGCGGAATTGACATCAGCGGAAGACGATCTGGAGAAGTTTCATGTCGAAGTGCGCCGGTCCAACCCGCGCTACGCCAGTGTTCATTATCCGGAGCCCATCAACGTCGACTTGATTCAGAGGAATTTGCTCGGCGAGCGCACTGCCCTGCTGGAATTCCTCTTGGGAGAAAAGCGTTCACTCCTCTGGGTAGTTTCCAAGCAGAAGGTGACGGTCGGCATACTGCCCCCGCGCAAAGAAATCGAGGGCGAAGTTGCAGCCTACCGTAAGGCGCTCACGGAAAAGACTTCTGCGCTGACCCTTCAAGCCTCGCTTACTGAAATCCAGAGCCGGGGAAGACACCTGTACGGCTCCTTGTTCCAGACGGTAGAGAATGCCATTTCGCCTGGAAGCATATTGATGGTTGTCACTGACGGAAGTCTGGGATATTTGCCGTTCGAAAGCCTGATTATCGCAAGTCGCCGCGCGCCTTCCGGCGAAGTCCAGCCGGTTTACATGGTCGAAAGATCTGCCATTACCTACGGCCCCTCGGCCTCGGCTCTCGCGTCCGTCCGCGAAATAAACGCCGGAAATCAAAGGAGAGCGAAGACGCTACTAGCTTTTGGCGATCCGGTTGTCCAGCCCGAAGCGACTTTTGCCAAAACATCGCCTGCCACCGGCGGCACCCGATCCGCGGACGGCTCCTCGGATGCCGACGCTGCAAAGGCAACTGCCTCCACAACTGTTCCTTCTGCTTTGGCTTCTCCCGATCCTGGTTCTCCTAACACCGTTTCTCAAGAGTACGTGGAGCGCGGCTTTTCCCTGACGCGCCTCCCCTTCGCTCGCGACGAGGTGCTCGGGATTGGCAACCTTTATCCTGCCGCGCAGCGCCAGGTCTACCTCGGAGAAGATGCCAGCGAAGAAACTGTCAAGTCCGAAAAGCTCGATGCCTACCGCTACATTCATTTTGCCAGCCACGGTTTTATCGACGAATCTCATCCAGAACGTTCTGGCATCTTGTTTTCTCGTTCGCCGCATTCTCCCGAAGACGGCGTGTTGCAAATGGGAGAAATCATGCGTTTGAAGCTCAACGCAGATATGGTGACGCTTTCCGCCTGCAGCACCGGCCTGGGAAAACTCGTCAGTGGTGAAGGCGCTCTTGGTTTAACTCGCGCGTTCTTCTATGCAGGTGCACAGAACGTTACGGTCAGCCTTTGGAATGTGAATGACTCCGCGACCGCCACACTGATGAAGTCTTTTTACCGCAATCTCAATCGCGGCCTGCCCAAGAGCGCCGCGTTACGTCAGGCAAAATTGAGTTTGCTTCGCGGCGAAAACCCGCTGTGGCACCACCCCTACTTCTGGGCCGCTTTTGTGCTCGTGGGCGAAGGCAGGTGAACCGTCATCCCTACTCTGCTTCGAGAAGTGGCCATTCTGCTAGTCATGCGCGCCGTCAATCACGGTGACGTTGTTGCTGCCCGAATTCGCTACGTAGATCCTGTTGGTGACGGAATTCACCGCGACTGCAACGGGATTCTTTGCGTTCGGGTCCGTGAGCGTGGCCGTAGCGTTTGTCGCGCCATTGATCACAGTGACATTGCCGGGATCGCGGGTCTGCGAGTTGCCGGCGTTCGCGACATAGATGTAGTTCGTCTGTGAATCCACATCCACTCCAGAAGGCGAAGTTCCAACCGGTATCGTCGCCGTCACCGCGTTGGTCGCGCCGTCAATTACGGTGACGTTGTTGCTTTGCGAATTCGCCGCGTAGATCGTGTTGGTGGTGGCGTTAACCGCAACCGCGGCCGGACCGATGGCATTGGGGTCTGTGATCGTGGCGACAACTGAGTTGGTGGTGCCGTCAATTACGCTGATGTTGTTGCTCCCGGTGTTCGCCACATAAATCTTGCCCGTAGTCGCGTTCACAGCGACACCAACCGGCCCACTCCCAACAGGAATCGTTGCGCCGTTGCTGCCGATGACCTTGACACTGTTGGACGCGAATATGTCAGTCACCACGGTCAGGTAAATATCCCCGGTCGACTGGTCGACCGCTATGCCCGAAAGCCCAGGCCGCCCGCCTAACGGGGCGCCGTAGATTTGTAATTGAAGGCCAGTCGGAGTGTCAATAGAAGTGGCGAGAGCTTCGAAAAAGCTGCAATCTTGACTCGGCAATAACCTCCACCATAAGTTTTGGGCCACATAAGCAGTGTGACTTCCTGGATTTAGCGCAATAGCACGTGGAGTAGCCTGAAGCGGAACCGTAGCAGTCGTTCCCGTCGCTCCGTTGATCACTGTGATGCCTGCTCCTGAAGTGGAACACGGTCCCGTGCTGCCCGTCACCGTCCCAGAATCTGCAACATAGACCTGGTTCGCGATGGGGTCTACGGCCACTGCGTCAGGCACTGTCCCCACTTCGATTGTGCCGCGGACGGACGCTCCTCCGCCACCGCCGCTGTTGTTCGTGCTGCCTCCGCCGCATCCTGCTGAGACAAGGAACGCGAGCAGCCCCGCAATAAGGGCAACCCCGGTCATGCCCGCGCCGTCAGGGTTTTCAATAATTAGTGTGCGATCATCCGAACTCATGATCAGTTCTCCTGCCCGAAAACGACCGTTCCGTTGTCCGCCAGCGATCAGTGTCCTGCCGAGCGGGCGAGCGAACAGTCGTGGTCTTGAGCCTCAGCAGCAACCCCGATACCCGCAATCAAGCCGACTGCGACCATCACCGCAAATGCTGAGCGTCTAATCGTGTATTTCATTGTTGTTCTTTTTTTGAAGTTAAAGCCCAATGCCAAAGGTGTGCCTAGGCCCGCTGACTTTTGGGCCTCTATTCCTATATGTGCAATTCAGCGCCAAAATGGCTCATATCGGTCTCAAGAAAGTTGAGTGCAGGTCGCAGGGACAGGGCGAATTCTGCCGAAAAATACTTTGCAGAGCTGGCCTTCGAAATGAATTGACTTGGATCAGCCTGGGGGATATCTTTCCCCCCAAGTCTTGGGCTGACCGTAGACTGCTGTGTCCGGAACCGTTTCCCAGCCTGTCAGTCAGTTGCTGGCCCAATGGCGGGCCGGTGATGAAGAATCTCTGCGCCGACTAGTCCCGCTGGTTTATAACGAGCTCCGCCGATTAGCGCATTACCAACTTCGCCGAGAGCGTCCGGGCCACACCCTGCAGACAACGGCTCTCGTGCACGAAGCCTATCTCTGCCTGATGAAGCAGCAACCGATGGACTTAAGAAGCCGCGCACATTTCTTTGCGGTGTGCGCCAACCTGATGCGGGAGATCTTGGTTCAGTACGCGCGCCGTCGAAAAGCCGCTAAGCGGGACCCAGGGCATAAGGTGACTCTCGAAGGAGTGGAGGGGCTTCTTGAGAGTCGAAATCTAGATCTCATAGCACTCGATGACGCACTGAACGAACTCGCCAGGCTCGACCCACAACAGAGCCGCATTGTCGAACTGAGATTCTTTGGTGGATTGTCCATTGAGGAAACGTCGGATGTTTTGGGCGCTTCGCCGGCAACGGTAAAACGTAGCTGGTCTTCTGCGCGGGCCTGGTTGTTGCGCGAGATGAGTGGAGGAGAAGCCCACCCATGACTCCGGAGGACTGGCAACGTGTTCGCTCCATCCTCGAATCGGCGCTGGAATTGGATTGCGACCAGCGTTCTTCTTACCTCGATCGAGAGTGCAAGGACCCGTCGCTCCGGCGTGAACTCGAATCCCTGATTTGCGCGCACGACCGAGCAGCTCCGGGTGTTCTGAGTGGCGTTCCCGCCGTTGCTTTAGTTGGTGAAGATGAAGTTCGCATTCGTTTAGTGGCCGGTAAGAGAGTTGGTCCCTACGAAATCCTCGAAGAGATCGCGGTCGGCGGTATGGGAGCTGTTTATCGGGCCATTCGCGCGGATGGGCAATACAAACAGCAAGTCGCTTTAAAGATTGTGCGGGCCGATCTGGGAACCGAATTCACGGTCGCACGATTTTGCAACGAGCGCCAGATTCTCGCTAGTCTCGATCACCCCAATATCGCCAAGATTCTGGACGGCGGCACTACAATCGATGGTCTTCCTTACTTTGTAATGGAGCTGGTTGACGGTCTGGCCATCACCAGTTATTGCGATGAGCACAAGCTCAGCATCGATGCACGTCTGCAACTCTTCCGCACCGTCTGCTCCGCCGTTCATTATGCTCATCAACACTTGGTTATTCATCGTGACCTAAAACCGAGCAATATTCTGGTTACCGCCGAGGGCCTTCCCAAACTACTCGATTTTGGAATCGCCAAAATTCTGGACCCTGGTTTGTTCCCAGCAGCGCTAAACGTGACTGCCGCTGGCCTTTGGATGATGACACCCGAATACGCGAGCCCGGAACAGCTCCGAGGCGAGCCTCTGAACACGGCGAGTGACGTGTATTCGCTTGGCCTTATTCTCTATGAGTTGCTGACAGGTCGCCGTGCCTACCGCTTTCCCAGCTACATGCCCCATGACGTTGCGCGCGTTGTTCTCGAAACCGATGCCGAAAAGCCTAGCGCTGCAGTCAGCCTCACGGAAGAGCCGGGACAGGAGGCATCAAAACGCACTCTGCTGGCAGCGGGAATGGCCAGCAATCTCAGCGATTCGCGTAAAAAGCTGCGAAAGTGTTTGGCAGGAGATCTCGACAACATCGTCTTGAAAGCGATTCGTAAGGAGCCGGGCGCGCGTTACACATCGGTGGACCATCTCTCTGAAGACATTGGCCGACACCTCGAGGGTCTGCCGGTGCTGGCCCGCAAGAGCACCGTCGCCTACCGCTGCCGAAAATATGTCTTGCGCCACAAGGTCGGAGTTGCAGCTGCCTGTCTTGTCTTGCTCTCAGCCATGACCGGCGTCGCCTTAACCCTGCGCGAAGCCCGCATCGCACGCGCTAACGAACTTCGCGCCGAGAAGCACTTTAACGATGTCCGCAGGCTCGCGAACTCATTACTCTTCGATTTGCATGACGCGATTCAGGACTTGCCCGGCTCCACGCCTGCAAGGAAGATCATCGTGGAAAGGGCACTGGAGTATCTCGATAGACTGACAACGGACGCAAGCAACGATACGGGGCTTGCTAGAGAGTTGGCTACCGCCTATGAGCGAGTAGGAGAGCTACAGGGTCAGCCGCTGGCAAGCAATCTGGGAGACACCTCGAACGCGCTTATGAGTCATCAGAAAGCTCTCAGGATTCGGCAGCAAATCGGCGAACGCGCGAATGCAGAACGGCAGGATCGGCTGAGTCTCGCAGCAGCTTACCGCCGAATGGCTACAGATCTGATGGGACTGGGGAACACGCACGACGCCCTCGCAGACATTCAGAAGGCAACTGCCATCACCGAATTGATGTCGAATGCAAATCCAAACGATCTGGGGGTACTCAATGAACTCGGCTCTGATTACGATGTCGCGGGTACTATCCAGGGCAATGGCTGGGGTCCTGCGAGCTTAGGGGAACTGGCGACCGCATCGGAAAGCTTCAGAATGGCCCTTGCGGCACAAAAGCGCATTCTCAACATTGATCCGAGCAACCTATCGGCACGCCGCGCCTGGGCGCTCGACGCGTTTCACATCGGCAATGTCGAGTCGGATCTTGGGCATACTGTAGAGGCTCTCGACAGCTTTCATAATGCCTTGCAGCAGTTCCTTTCCATCTCCAATGCCGCCGGAGACCGCCGCCGCGCCGCGTCCGTCTATAACCAAATGGCCATGCTTTACAACAGGGCTGGCAATCCGAAACTTTGCCTCGAGAATCGTCAGAAGGCGCTGGAGATCTACGAGGGTCTAGTTTCCGAGGACCCAAAGAACGCTCTTTTTCGGCGAGGACTCGCAATCAGTTACGTCAATGTTGGTGACTTAGAGTCGAGTTTAGGTCGCGCAACCGCCGGCTTCGCCGACATCAATAAAGGCCTGAGAATGATGCAACGCATCGCAGAGGCCGATCCAAGTTCGGACCAGCGTGACTTTCTGGCGCAAGTTCACATTAGCCTTGCAGATGCCTTCGCCCGCGCTAAGAGGTTTTCCGAAGCAATTCAAGAGTACCGAACCGCAATGCAAATTCGTGAAACGATACACCTCGATGGGCTTAGTGTCGGAGTGACTGCTGGCATCGCCATCTGTAAAGTTCGCATTGCTGATGCAGAGCTAAGCTTCGGAGAGATCAGTGCGGCAGCTGCAGACTTTCAAGAGGCACTCAAGCTTTCTGCACCTCACGTCGATGAAAAACATAACAATGACCGCCTTAACACAGCCAACGCATACGCCGGACTTGGCGACGTTGAATCCACCAGAGCGGCTAAACTTCCTTTGGCAGGAAATCAGCGTCAACATCATTGGTTACGGGCTATCACTTGGTATCGGCGCAGCCTCGACTTGGCGAAAGGGCTTCCACGCTGGGCCCCTGATGAACTCGGCGGCTTCAATCCTGCAGACGTCACACGGCATTTGCACAACGCCGAATCCGAGTTAGCGAAATTCCATCCACACTAGTGCCCGGTCGTGCCGCTGGTTGCCTCGGATGCGGGCGGAGTTCACAACATGACCCGATGCGAACTGCTTGGCAAGCCCTATTTCAAGCCTTTATGTTCTTGTTTTGCAGATCATACGATAGCCACTATCAACTTTCGCAGCGAACGAGGTCTGATGTTGCCTTCCCCGTTCTTGAAATTTCGTATCGTGCACCTTCGAAGCATAGATCGCCCAGCTTCGCTTTATGCCCAGAAGCAGAAGACGAAGTCTCAAACGAACCTCAATTGGTAGGAAGGTTAGCCGGTGAGGTAAGGGGGATGTTTGCTGTACGACAATAAGACTTGTAAGACCTTTGTAAAGCGGCCGGATCTTTCTGCACGTAAAGCCCAAGCACAAAGACTTTCGCTCACGTCCTCCACACTTGGCGGATATGCTGTCTGCTTATCTGGTCGCCGCTGAAGGGATTACCCATTGTTTTCGGCTTCTAGCAGCAGTCTGAAAATCGTTATGAGCAGGACGGCAAGGGCCGATTCGCGACTTGGCTGTACTTGCTCGCTCTGCAAGTTCGAATGCTTGAGGTCAATGAATTCAAGATCAAAATGTGGCATCATTACGATGGACTGAGACTATGGGGCGTGAGTTGCTAGTTTGTCTGTTGCTAGCCACTGTAGCCATTCCCATCGGGGCTGTTGGGCCTCCGTCTGGCAGTATTCTCTTACCGATTGAGGTGTTGGGAGCAGACGGCACTACGGCGAGCCGAACGGTGGCCGTTGGTGCTGCACAGAGTGAATCAGTAAGATGCCTCTGGCTGCAGGTACATGGTCTGCGATATCCAGAGCAAGCGAGCGTTCAGGTCAACGCAAGCCCGTGGACCCCTCTCACAAACGACACTGTGATCGTAGCCGCACCCGGCAGAGCATACGGCGGCATCGGTGGCGGTTTCGCGACGCTGATGCTGACGCTACCGCTTTTGAGCGGCACGGTCGTTGCCGGCGACAACACGGTTCGCTTCCGATTTAACCGGAGTGATGGGCTCGCCAGTGGCTATCGCGTCCTTGCGTGGAACTTTTTAACGGCGGAAGGAAGCAAGGTGATTCCGCCCGCAAACTTTGTAGAAGATGCACCTGAAGCCTGGACCCCTCCAAAACCCGATGCAGCCTCCATCCACGCGGGACAGGAACTCTGGCGTACCGCCTCACTCGTCGCCAGCGGTCTGCCTAACAGTCCGCGAATCCAGGCGCATTGTTCCGACTGTCATGCGCACGACGGGCGCGACTTGAAATACTTCAATTTCTCCAATGCCAGTATTGTGGCTCGCTCGCGTTTCCACGGCTTGACTACTCTCCAAGGTGAGCAGATCGCAAGCTTCATCCGCAACTTGCCCCTTCCCAATCCCGGTCGACCGTGGAACCCTCCCTACCAACCCGGGCCGGGGTTAGACGAGCAGCCAGTTTCGAATTGGGCGGCTGGAGCGGGACTGTCATGGGTCCTCGACCAGGACGCGAACGGCCTGAAGTATTTGCTTGTTCCGCCCGGCAAGCACGCGGACGAGGCAACTTCCCATAGCCCGGCGGATTCTCCCGATTTCCACCAACTGGTGGCGCAGATTACGCCAGAGGTCTTTCGTCCCGATAGTAATCTCAATGCTCGCGAAATCCCGATTGCGATGCAATTACCGGATTGGAGCCAGTGGCTGCCCCGAATTCATCCCAAAGATGCTTGGGGAGCAGATTTTGCCCATAGCAATTTCGCGACAATGTACGACGGGGGAACAAGTTCGGCTGAGTCGAGACTCAGGCCCAAAACCTCGCTGCGCACTCTGCTGACCGCGGCTCAGACTTCTGACTCAGATCTTCGCTCCGTAGTTCCCGCGTTCGCCCGATGGTCGCGCACACGGCGGGCTTTCCTTGGACGCCTCGTCAAAGCAAAAACAGGAACTTCAACGGAGCTGACAAACAAGATTTACTCTACTCAGCTCTGGCAGCTCATGAAAACCTGGGAAATGACTCAGGAGTTTGGCCTAGAAGGGAAGGGGCGCACTCTCTTTGGAGAGGCTGCCGAGCCGCGCACCTGGTGCAACACCATTCCCGCTGACACCGCGCCGGTTGCAGCGCACATCCCGGATGGACCAACTGGGGTTGGTGGGAGCGCGTTGGCAAACGAGTACCTTTCGGCGGCCTGGTACGAGCTGCAGATTTTACTGAATAGTGGCAACCATCAACACCACGATCGTTCGCCTGTCGATTGGGTCTATCTCATAGGCCAGTTCCACGACCTGTACCTCCAATCACACCATCCCGAGCCCGTGCGGCTCCTTATCGCGGTCACTAAGGCGCTGCAATCCACCGATGCTCGCCTCGGCCCTGACAATTACAGCAAGGGTTGGCGGCCCGAGCGAAACATCGACCCCCGTATCATGATCAGTACATCTTGGGCGCCCTTCTTCAAGCCGTTCCCCTTCGAGATACGGCGTGCTATTGCTGAGTCGATGCTTGCGGCGTGGATGGAGAAAACTCTGAGCTACCCTCTCGCAAAGTACCTGCCCCTCCCCGTGCTGCAACGCGACTACGCCCCACGTTCATACAATGACATTAGCGGAGGAAGGGTGTGGGAAGCGGCAAGACAATTCCGTGCTGCTGGCATCTCAGACGATCTTATCGGGCGCTTGGTGAATTGGGGCATCGCATACAACCAGCGTGCGGTCGCTCTTCAATATCAGTGATGGTCCGCACTTCTGCAGTTCCCACTTGCCTTAGAGTCTTGGTAGAGGACGATGGAACGGGCGACGAAGCCCCCATCCCCTTAGGGTAATTGAATTCACTCAGCTTTCTCAGCAGCCACGCCTACCAGTCCCGCAAGTATCTGCCAGTACTTCGGATGTGGTCGGCGTCGGCCCGAGCGGACGAATGCGGCGTACGGTTTCGAAACGTGGATTGCTTCTCTGATTTCCCGAACCTTGATGGTTCCGAGGCGTGGCTGAATCTTCTGGACGTAGCATCCCTCATTAAGCCAGCTCGGCAGACTGGAGGGGTCCCACCACGGGTTCGCCACGGCGTGATCGCTCTGGGTCTCAGGCTTGTGCCTAGCAAAAAGGGGCACATCGAGACGACGTGCCCCTGCTTACGGCGGCAGTGATCGCGCTCCGAATGGCCGCAGTGTCATCGGTGACGCCATCGCCCTTGGCTCCGAACGAATTTACCGTTGCGCCAACACAAACGGCCTGTGCGATGGTTCCGGAACCTGCACAGATGGTAAAGAAAAGAACGATCGTGAGCGTGGTCTTCATTCGATCCTCCTCAGCCTTACACGGAGAGGGTAACAGAGCTGACAGCCATCGCCCTCTACGGTTTTTGCCCGGGAAGGTGGCATGCGCTGGGACAGCCGCGCCGGGTGCAATATCCAGAATAGAGAACGTAAGCAGGATTGAGCTTCGTTGCGCTGTCATCTGGTGTCTCTTCTTATTATTTCTTCAGCCTCGACTCTGGCCAACCCGGGCTGGGCAGTCTCACCGGGCATCGCAGAATGCATTTTCTGTACCAGGTCCCGCCGAGCAGGCCGTTGAGCCGTCCACGATGTGTACCGCTTGGCCGCAAGTGGTCGATCGCGGGCTTACCGCGAGCTGCCCAAGGGGACAGTGGGAAAGGTCCAGGACGTACACACACTGGTTAGTGCCACGCGTAAAGCCCAAGCAACGTCCAGTCAGCTTGTAGGCGCCCGTCGAACCCGCTCCATTGAGAGAGACCGTCTGCGGGCTGCCCGGCTCGTTGTCCGTGACCAAAAGCGTACCGCTATACTTACCCGCGGCACTGGGGGTGGAAGTCACGTTGACGGTGCAGCTAGCTGCGGAAGCCAGGCTTGAACCGCAATTGTCGGTCTCGCCAAAGTCGGCGGTAACGGTAATGCCCGTAATGTTGACCGTCGTTGTGCCGTAGTTGCTCAGCCTGACGGACTGCGCTGGGCTGGTTGTCCCAACGAGCTGGGGAGCGAACGTCATGCTGGTCGCGGACCAAGTGGCATTGGGGCCTGAGGTGAGCCCCACCCCGCCCAGAGAGACCGAGTGTGGACTGCCCACTGTACTGTCGGTAATCGCGATAGACGCACTGCGCGGGCCCAACTGACTGGGCGTGAAGGCTACGTTGAAGGTGCAGTTTGCCCCCGCCGTGAGGCTTGAACTGCAGGTACTGCTCTGGCCGAAGTCTGCGGCGTTGGTGCCCGTCAACGCAGTGCTGCTGATTACGACTGCCGAAATACCGGTGTTCGTAACCGTTTCCGCCTGGGTACCGCTGGAAGTCCCAGTGAGTTGTGGGGCAAAACCTAGGCTCGGTGGTGAGAGAGTCAGCGTATCCGGCTCCAGGAGGATGGAAACGGTGTAGCGTTGGGAGGCCGACTGGTTGCCAGAATCCGTCACTTTGACAGTGAATGCCGCCGCCTGCGCCGCCGTATCCGGCGTGCCCGAAATCATCACAGTGCTGGTCGAGCTACCGCTGAGTGCCAAATTGTGAGGCAGGGTCCCAGAGCTCACTGCCCAGTGGAAAGGTCCAATGCCGCCGTGGGCCTGAATCGGTTGGCTATATTGGTTTTCAATTGTGCCGTTTGGCAAGGAGGCTGTGGTGATGGTCAGCCGCTGAATTTTCTGGGATCCGCCTCCGCAATCGGAAAGCATCGCCACGGAAATGAGGCAGGAAACAAATACGATTGTGCGCGCAGCCGATTTCATAACGCCTCCTTCAGAAAATCCGCTCCACTTCGCTGAGGGAAGTGCACAGTGCCATCGAGAATTTGCAATCACCTTGTGTGGTGGTTGCCAACGCGAGAATGTAATGCCGAAGTCCGATTCGCTACCCAAGCATTGCGCGCGGCACTCCAGTAAAATCACGTTTCTCTGTCTACTCATGCGCATACCGGGGTCGAAATCGATCACGCACAAGCATTTTGTTGTGCCGATGGTTCCAAGAGGGCTTAGGAGTAAGCAAACCGGTATAAAATGCGGCAGAAGATCAGCATTATCAATTGGTAAGCCATGTCTGCTACCCACGATGTGACGCGACTGCTGGCCGAGTGGGCGAAGGGAAACCAGCAGGCCCTTGAGGACCTTACGCCGTTGGTGTATCAGGAGCTCCGCCAACTTGCCGCGAGCTGCCTGCGGAAGGAACGCCAAGACCACACTTTGCAACCCACGGCGGTCGTCCATGAGGCGTATATGCGGCTGGTTGATCAAAACAACCCGAACTGGCAGAGCCGGTCGCATTTCTTCGGTGTAGCTGCACGACTGATGCGTCAAATCCTGGTGGACCATGCGCGCAAGAAACGAGCGGGCAAACGCGCCGGACAAAGAGTATCTTTTGCAGAAACCGTGAGTTTCCAGCAGGAACGGAGCCGGGACCTTGTCGCTCTGGACAGTGGCCTGAACGCGCTGGAGAAGCTCGATCCGCGGAAATGTAAAGCGATCGAACTGCGCTATTTTGCGGGGCTCTCCATGGATGAGATCGCGCAAACGCTGGATGTATCTCCAGTCACGGTGCGACGGGAATTGAGAATGGCCGAGGCTTGGCTTCACCACCAGATGGAAAGCGGGTAGGTTACGCTCTTGACTCCGGAACGTTGGGCACAGATCGAGACGCTGTTCCACCGTGCCGCAGAGTGCGAGCCGGAACACCGCACCGGCCTGCTCGACGAGGCTTGTCGCAATGATCCTGAGCTGCGGCAAGAGGTAGAAGCTTTACTCTCCTTCGATGACAGTGCGGGCAGTTGCGTGCGGGCGGCCGTGCATTCCGGGATCGATGGTTTCGGGTTTCCCCTGACGGGCAAAACCATCTCGCATTACCACATCCTAGGTGGACTCGGTGGCGGCGGCATGGGCTTGGTCTATTCGGCAGTGGACATTAGACTGGGTCGCCGAGTAGCCCTCAAGTTTCTGCCCGAGGAGTCCGCCAAGAATCCCGCGGCGCTCGGACGCTTCGAACGCGAAGCCCGCTCGGCCTCGGCGCTCGAACACCCCAACATTTGCCCTATTTACGAATTTGGAGAGCACGAGGGTCAGCCCTTCCTCGTCATGCAGTTGTTAGAAGGGCAGACGCTGCGCGAATTGATTGCCGCCAGTCCGGGGAAGCCACGCTTGGGAATCGAGAAGTTGCTCGATCTCGCGATCCAGATTGCGGATGGACTGAACGCCGCGCATCAGAAAGGCATCATCCATCGCGACATCAAACCAGCAAATATCTTCGTGACCAATCAGGGTCAGGCGAAGATTTTGGATTTCGGTTTAGCGAAACTTTCCGCTGTGGCGATCGCGGAGAATGACTGCGAACATGACCCAGGTGATGACCGCGGCGCAAGCGCAACATCCCCCGGAACCGCGTCGCGCGCAACTTCCGATTTGTTTCTCAGCCGAACTGGCGTGGCCATGGGCACGGCGGGATACATGTCACCAGAGCAGGCTCGGGGGCAGAAGTTGGATGCGCGCACGGATCTCTTCTCGTTTGGACTGGTGCTCTATGAAATGGCCACCGGGCAACGCGCATTCTCAGGGGTCACCGGGCCAGAGCTTCGTGATGCCATCCTCAACCAAGTGCCCGCTCCTGCCCGGCAGCTCAATCCCTCTATTCCTCCAAGGCTCGAACCGATTATTAACAAGGCACTTCAGAAAGAGCGCGAGGCGCGCTATCAGTCTGCGGCGGAACTGCGCACGTACTTGGAGAGCCTGAAGCATGACCTTCTGCCCAAGCCTCACACACTCCGTTGGCTGGGAGTGGCTGCTGGCATTTTTGTCGTCCTTTTGATCTCCACATTTGTCTGGATCAAGCGACGACCGCTCTCGGCTTTACCGGAGCTGAAGCTGCGGCAACTCACTTTCAATCCCCCAGAAAATCCTGTAGGAAGCGGGGCGATTTCTCCTGACGGAAAGTACCTGGCATACAGCGATTCGAAAGGGATGCATATCCAGCTTTTGGATACGGGCGAGGTCCATTCCGTTCCAATTCCAGACTTACCCGAAGGCACTAAAGTGGACTGGGAAATTATCCACGCTCCCTGGTTTCCGGACAGCACCAGGTTTCTCGCCAATGCCCATCCGCCAGGTGAAGATGAGGGTGCAGGGTTGTCGTCACAGACCAGCAGTATCTGGACGGTTTCCGTGCAGGGTGGCGCTCCGCGCGAACTTCGCGATCACGCTATGGCCTGGTCGGTTTCCCCAGACGGCTCTTTAATCGCTTTTGGAACAAACAAGGGCAAGTTTGGCGATCGTGAACTCTGGCTGATGGGACCAAACGGCGAGCAGGCCCGAAAACTCTTTGACGCCGGTGAACTTAACTGTCTCGCCGCACTCTTTTGGAGATCCGATGGGCAACGAGTCATTTACGTCCGGAGCGAAGCGCCCTGCCCGTTGGACGGCTCCAAGGACACCCTTGTAAGCAGCGATCTGAAGGGTGGACCTACTGCCACAGTGCTTCCACCTTCCGAAATGAGACGCGTAAATGATTTTTTCTGGTTGTCCGATGGGCGGTTGATCTACGCCCTGACGGAACCTCAAGCCATAGGTGGCATGTCCAACTATTGGACAGTGCGACTCGACCCGCGCACGGGTCAACCGATTGAGAAGCCCACACGACTAACGAACTGGGCTGGATTCGGACTGAACGATACGGGAGCGACGGCAAACAGCAAGCAGCTCGCGTTCCTGGAATACGGAGGCCGCGGCACGGTGTATGTAGCAGATCTTCTGGCAGGCGGCACGCGCATCCGCAACTCGCGACAGTTCACCTTGGGTGAAGATACCTATCCTTATGGTTGGACGCCTGACAGCAAGACAATTCTTTTCGAGTCGAACCGCACTGGCACTTTCGCACTTTACAAGCAGTCTCTCAACAGTGACGAGCCAGAACTGATCGCAGGTGGGACGGTCGGCTCTCGCAGGGTTGGTGTGAGCGCCGATGGCAAATGGGTCATAACTTTTCTCAATCGGAAACCTGGAGAGACGTCCGGCCCGGAACAACTCGTGCGGATTCCTTTCGCCGGAGGATCGCCGGAGTTGATCTTCACAGCGAGCCCTCTGAGTGAGTTTTCCTGCTCCAACCCCGCTACTGATTTGTGTGTAATTGCTGAGATAACTGAGGATCACAAACATTTGGTCGTCACCGCCCTCGACCCACTCAAAGGTCGGGGCCTTGAACTCGCCCGGTTCGACATCGACCCTAATGTGCAGGACGTGAACCAAGGTTGTATTTGCGAAATTTCTCCTGACGGTACGCGCCTCGCTGTAAGACAAGGCGACGTAGGTCCTGTTCAGATTCTCTCCTTGCGCGGCCAGCCAGCGCAGAGCATCCAGCCGAAGGGACTGAATATGGGGCCAGATTACCATTGGGCTGCGGACGGCAGAGGACTGTATGTAGGCAGCACTCTACAGGGGAGAACCGTACTGCTGCATGTCGACCTGCAAAGCCGGGCGCACGTCATGTGGGAGAACAACGGAAATAACACCACCTGGGCCATGCCGTCGCCGGATGGGCGCCACCTAGCAATCCTGGGTTGGACCCAGAGCAGCAACATTTGGATGATGGAGAATTTCTGAACACAGAAGTCGGCTAACTTCATGCGGAAAAGAAACGACTCTTTGGTTCCTAGAAAGTAATGCGCGCGGTGAGCTGAATGAGCCTTGGCGAAGTACTCCCGCTTAGGGTCGCTCCTAGAATGCTGGTCGGCGTATTTACAGTTTCGGTGATCTGCCCGAAGCTGCTGGGAGTACCAATATCGACGTTGGGCCCGTCGAAGTTGGGGTGATTGAATAAGTTGAAGAACAGAGCGCCTATTCCCAGCCGGGCCCCTTCCCAACCCCGAATCTGGGTTTCCTTGATGAGGGCAAGGTCGGTATCGAAGAAACCGGGTCCGTAGAACTGATTGCGCCGTTGCATGCCAAAGGTGGCAGGCGATTGTGCAGTCCCCGACGAGAATTGAGATTCGTCGAGGCAGACCTGCTTTGGACTGCTGCATCCCGGATAGGAGGTTCCCAGGAAATTGGCATACACCGGGCTGCCGCCAAATCCGTTGCCGCCAAAGCCAAAGTGATTCAAGAGATTCGTCGCAGCGGAATCGACAACCGTGTAGGGAAAGCCACTTCGTTTGAAGATGGTGCCGGAGACTTGCCACCCCTTGAACACCGCGGCAGGACCAAACCTATTCGGCACCTCCCAAATATAACTGGCGCTGAAGTAATGCCTTGTGTCGTAGTCGGCATTTCCATAGGTGTACTTCCGAATATTGTTGCTGTCCTGTGGACTGAGAATACTGCCCGCAGCGCCACCGTTGAAAAATAGGAACCCGCCATTTGAGACTTCGTCGAGCGCGTGGCTCCAGGTGTAATTCGCCTGCACTTGGAAGCCCGTATCGAAGCGATGCTGGAAGGAGACGACCACCCCGTTATAGTTGGAGACTCCCGCACTTCGAACCTCGGTTACCGCGGAAAACCGTGGATCGGGGGCAAACGCCGGCAAGCCGATGAAACCTCCTGGACATGCCATGGCAATGGGTGGGATGGCAATGGGTGGGCAGTACTCATTTACTCCGATGAGGGAAACGGGGATGAAGATCCCATGGTTGCCCACGTAGTTGAGGCTAGCGGACGTGTTCGCGCCAATTCCTTGCTGCACTCTAAGGTTCCACTCCTGATAGCGGGGCGCTTTGGTAGCAACGGTATTTGTCAGATTCGGCGGAGTAAAAGTAGGATCGGATTTGATGATGCTCGCTAGTGTGCCATTGCTCCAAAAACCGGCAAGAAACGCTTTATTGGATGTCAACGCATCGTTAAACAAGTTCGGTAGTTCCGTGGGTGCGAGATTATCGTCGTGGACTGTAAATGAATTGACCAATGGCGAATTGGAGGCGAGCGAACCCGCGATCGCGCCGGGAAGCGTGTCCATGAACAGTCCTATTCCACCGCTCAGCACCGCGCTCTTCAAACGCACGGGTGTCCAGGCAAAACCGAGCCGGGGCTGCGACACCAGTCTCGTGAAGGAAGGCCAAGCCTGGTGCAGGCCGGTCACGATCGCTCGGTTGTAAGGGATGTTGGGGTCGTGGTTCAACTCGTTAAATGGTCGCGTCAGACGCGCAAAGCAATTCTGTTGGCATACGGGATTGGAGTTGTGGTCCACGCGCAAGGACAACGTCAAATGCAAGTTTCGTTTTACGCTCCAATCATCCTGTCCGTAGAAGCCCAATTCGTACAGCGCGAACGGCTTTGCTCGCTTTGTCGGAAAACTTTGATTTAGCGAGTCGGACCCACCACCGGCAAAGAAGTCAGCCAGGGTAGACGGTATTACCAGACCGGTGAGCCCGGAGCCGTAGTTGTGATCACTTATGTCCGTGCGATTGAAGTTGATCCCGAACTTGAGATTATGATTGCCGGTGCTCAATGCGAAGTCATCGAGTATCTGGTAGCTTGTGGCGTTCTGGCCGGCAGGAACACCGGAGTTACCTCCACCCAGAATAGTGAAAGTCCCGTCCCCCAAGGCAAGTGACATTGGGAAAGTGGCCAGCGTCAAAGCGGGATTCTTTTGCTGGTAGATGAAGCCTACATACTTTGCGGAAAAGATCATCAGATTTACCATCCGAGAGCTGGAGATGTGCGTCTCGCTGATCTGTCCCTGATAGATTGGCGCGTTGCCCTGCAGATCGAAAATTGGGTTTATTTTGTCGATATACCCGGCTTGCAGGCCCTGGCTTTCCCGCAAGCGCACGAATAACTTGTCTTTCTCTCCGATATTGAAATCAAAGCGGCCGCCCAACAGATGCTCATGAGTGAGGTTGTTGGCGGTAGAGCGGAAACTCATAGCGCAGGGCACGGGCATTCCTGTGACTGGGTCTGTTCCCAGGCCAGTGAAGCTGTTGCAGCCGGTCGGATCGTTGACTTGCGGGTTGCCCGGAACGGCACGTTCGGCTCCGGGAGCTCCGTTCCAGAGATTGAACATTTGCTGGTAGAACGGAATCGAAGCGCTGTGACCAGTCGAGGCGAGGTTCGCCAAAGTGGCCGTCTCAAACTTGGGACTAGGGATCAGGGTAAGAGTTCCGAAGTTGACTGGCAGAATCAGCCGGAGACCTTCATAGTCGACGAAGAAGAAGGACTTGTCCCTCTGAATCGGTCCGCCGAGCGATGCGGCGTACTGGTTGGCGTTCTCAAAGGGCCGGGGTGTGACTGGGGTACCTGGGCGGACGTCTTTATTGAACCAATCGTTGGCGTCCAGAAGCCGCCCGTTCCACCAGTAAGCCGCGTTCCCGTGGAAGCGGTTGGAACCGGACTTGGTCACGTAATTTACGTTGGCGCCGGCAAAGCGACCGTATTCGCCGGAGTATCCATTGTTGACGACTGTCGCCTCCTGGACTTCGTTCAGACCAAGCATCAGGTTGGTTGCTCCAGTAATGTTTACGTTTGCGGCGGGGTCGTTCTCGTCCATGCCGTCCAACGTGAACAGATTGGAGGTCGCAGGCAGGCCATATGTCGAAAAGTTCCCTGCTCCGCCAAAACCTGTTCTTTGTGTATTCATCACGGCCCCGGGAGCAGTTTGTGCCACATTGGTCAGATCGTTGCCGGGGTTGGGCAAGTTGGCAATTTGAGAAGCGTTGAAGACAGTGGTTCCGTCGGCATTCTCGGTCTGCAGCAAGGGCACGTCTGCTGTGACCGCCACCGTCGTATTCGCCGGGCCGACCTTTAGCCTGAAATCCACCGAAGCAGTCTGGCCTACAGAGACGGCCACGATGCGACTGATTGCTTCAAAACCGGACACCTCAATTGATACCGTATAGCGGCCAGGCGCCAGGAACGGGAACCGGTAGACTCCCTCCGCATTGGTAGTAACAGTTTGGTTGAATCCCTTCTCGTTGCTCTTCAGTGTGACGGTTGCGTTGATGACAACCGCACCGGAAGCGTCGGTGACGGCCCCGGCTATCCCACCTGAGGTTGTCGTCTGGGCCTTTGACTCGCAGGCGATGCATATTAATACAAGAAGCACTGAATACAGCCGACGTATCGGCCACAATCTCATCGACCACCCCACAGGACTCGATCAGGAAGAACCTGCTTGCCGCCTAAAGTACAACCCACCGTCCACCAATGCCAGCGCGGATTTAGGAGGGGGGTCGCGTCGTATTGAAATAGGGCTTGTTAGAGGCTCTAGGCCTTCTCCTAATTATGATGGCTTGTAGCGTCTTTGGCGCGGTAGACCTCGCCCATGCCCGCCGGCGCTGATGGGAGCAAGGATCTCATAAGGGCCGAGTTTGTCGCCTGCAGGAAGTGG
>Ga0075030_100000664_pt1 | contig 30166 bp, 24 predicted proteins | sample LitLauG_LLR_2012_FD_71393 | JGI IMG/M metagenome (GOLD analysis project Ga0075030, IMG submission 71393) | Freshwater sediment microbial communities from Pennsylvania, USA - Little Laurel Run_MetaG_LLR_2012 | ecosystem: Environmental > Aquatic > Freshwater > Creek > Sediment | place: USA...
GGCCGCGTAGTGACCTACGGCTTCCAGTCGAAGATGCGTGGGGGACGCATGGCTTCCCGCAGCGAGGGTCGTCATCCCTTTCGCGAGGCCGCTGAATTGGGTTGGTACATCCTCCGCAATGGGTTCAAGCCCGGCCGAAAGAGCATGACGCCGTACAGCATCCAGTGGTTGATGCGGCTCAAACCGGCGTGGTTCCGCCAGGACCTGCTGACGTTGCTGGACCTGCTCGAACATGGCAAGATCAAGCCCGTGATCTCGCAACGGTTGCGGCTCGAAGAGGCGCGCCGCGCGCACGAGATGCTGGGCGAGGGCGGAGTGCTTGGCAAGATTGTACTGCTGCCGAACGGCTAACAGACCATGGCTCCCGGTAGCCGCGTCTTGGGCAGGGGTCGATACGCTCGAAAGGATGGGCGGCGTCGGGTGCTCCGCGCCCTCCGCGCGCCCGTGGTGTTTCGCGTCCTGCAGGCCTGCAAAGTCGATCCCGCCCTCGCCGACGCACCGGGCATTGGAGGGCCGGACTGCGCCAGACGAGTGTTTTGAAGACTCATCAGAAAACTCGTGGGTCGATCTGACCACGCGTACGGTGACGCTCCGGTGGACGCCCCCGGCATCGTGTCGACATTCGGGTTCCGGTTCCGTCGCCCAACCGTTTTGGAAGCGTCGCTGGCCGTGAACGGCTCCTTTTCTTCTGGACCGCACCCGAGGACTTGGCGATAATCCTGTGATGGAACTATCGTCAACCGCGACGGGGCGTTTTCAATCAAAGGACAATGGGCCGACGTTCCGCGCGGCTCCACCCTGAATTTCGGCCTGTTGTCACGTCACCGGAGTCGATGGCCTTACGGCTTCTTCGCCGGGGCCTTCTTGGCCGGAGGCTTGTCCTTCATCTGATCGAAGGTCTTCAGAATACCCTCGACTTGGGTGCGCAGTTCCTCGTTGATCGGGTTTGGCGGATCGAGAATTGCCAGGGCGCGCGCGTACAACGCCTTCGCCACTTCGAGATGGTTCTCCGAGAACTGCTCGGTGGCCTGCTGGGAAAGACCGGTGGCCATGAAGTGCGCGCGAATGGCGGAGGAACGCTCCAGCGCGTCGCGGGCCTGCTCGTACTTTTTCTGCTCGGCGTAGAAGACCGCGACCTTGTCGAGCACCACGGCAATCATCGGATGGTCCGGCCCCACGGAAGCTACCCAAAGTGAAATCAGCCGCTGGTAGACGGGTTCAGCCGCGTCGTATTTCTTCTGGCCGAACATGGCGTAGGCCAGGCCATCCACGGTGGAGATGAGGTCGGCGTGCAGTTTTCCGTAGATGGTTTCGCGGATCACCAGATCGTGACGAAACGCGGCCTCCGACTTTTCGTAATCGCGCCCGGTGGTGTACAGTTCGCCGAGACGGTCCAGGTCGGGCACCAGCGTGGGGTGCAGAGGCCCGTTCAACCTAATGCGGATTTCGAGCGCCGCGTTGAGAGCGCCGATAGCGGCGTCCGGGTTTTTGAGGTCGATATAGATCTGCCCCATGCGGCTGAGATCGTCGGCCACCTGGATGCTGTTGGCGGTGAACGCCGCGGTGTGCAGGGTCCGCACGCGCAGCAGGATGTAGAGCGCGCGGTCGAAATCCTTCATGCCGCGGCAGAGGTTGGCCGAGATCAACAGGTCGTCGGGGATGGCGGGGTCGTTCTGGCCGAGGATATTCTCGCGCCAGGTCACCGCCAACTGCAACCAGGTGTCGGCGTCGGCGAACTCCCCCGCGGCGGCGCGCACGTTGGTGAGCCGCTTGCAGACATCGTAGCGGAGCGGATTGTCACGGGCGGTTTGCTGGGCGAAGTCCCAGGCCTTGAGAAACGATTGGCGCGCCGCCTCGTAGTCGCCTTTCAGGTACAGTGCGTCGCCTTCGGTGAGCAAGGGCGGGATGGCCGCCGCCGGATCCGGTGGGGCATCCTGGGCCGCGGCGCGCAACGATAAGCCAAGAGCGAAAAGGAATAGCACGATCTGGCGGCGCATATATTGGTTTTATAGTACTAATTCGTTAGGATGTCAACCGGCGGGCCGCCAGGAGGCCTGCCCCACTGCGTGCCAACATATTAGGTTGGCGAGCCTTCCCATCGATCCGCTGATCCCCGGCATTCTCAGGCATCTCGGCGGCGCCACCACGCTGGTGCTCGAAGCCCCGCCCGGCGCGGGCAAAACCACCAGAGTGCCGCCGGCGCTGCTCGATCTGGACCCGCGCGAGGTTCTGGTGCTCGAACCTCGCCGCCTGGCCGCACGGCTGGCCGCGCGCTTCGTCTCCGCCGAACGTAATGAGAGCGTCGGCAACACGGTCGGCTATCAGGTCCGCTTCGAGGAAGTCTCCGGCCCGCGCACGCGCCTCCGCTACCTGACCGAAGGCGTGCTCACGCGCCGCCTGCTTTCCGATCCCGCACTCGCCAACGTCGCCTGCGTGATCCTCGACGAATTCCACGAACGCCATCTCGAAGGCGATCTGGCGCTGGCCCTGTTGCGGCGGCTGCAGCGCACCACCCGTCCCGATCTCCGGGTGGCCGTCATGTCCGCCACGCTTGACGCCGCCCCCATCGCCGCGTACCTGGGCGGCGCGCGCATTCTGCGTTCGGAAGGCCGCCAGTATCCGCTCGAAATCGAATACACGCCGCACTCGCCCGCGCCGCTCGAAACTCAAGTGGCGGCGGCCCTCGAGCGCCTGGGCAACCTGCAAGGCCACGTCCTGGTCTTTCTGCCCGGCGCCGCCGAGATCCGCCGCGCGCAGTCGGCCTGCGCCGCGCTAGCGCAGCGTCGCGGCTGGCGTGTGCTGCCGCTCTACGGCGACCAGACTCCCGAAGAGCAGGATCGCGCCATCGCGCCTTCGCCCGAACCCAAGATCGTCCTCTCCACCAACGTGGCCGAGAGTTCCATCACCATCGACGGCGTCAGCGCCGTCATCGATAGCGGCCTGGCTCGCGTGGCGGGCCACTCGCCCTGGTCCGGCCTGCCCACGCTCGAGATTCAGCGCATCAGCCAGGCGTCCGCCAACCAGCGCGCCGGCCGCGCCGGCCGTACCGGGGCCGGCCGCGCCATCCGCCTTTACCCGCTCGACGATTTCGTCCGCCGTCCCGCGCAGGATACACCGGAAGTCCAGCGCGCCGACCTGGCCCCCACAGTTCTGCTGCTCAAGTCCATGGGCATCGAGTCGCTGGCATGGTTGGACGCGCCGCCCCCGGCGGCCCTCGACCATGCGGAGGACCTGTTGCGCCAACTCGGCGCCGCACCACTCTTGCGCGAGATGGCGCGCTACCCGCTGCACCCGCGTCTGGCGCGGCTGGTGGTGGAAGCCCGCCGCCGCGGCGTCGCCGAAGACGGCTGCACCATCGCCGCACTGCTCAGCGCCGGGGAGCGGCTGCCGGCGCGCCCCGCCCACGCGTCCCGGTCCGACCTGCTGGTTCTCATGGAATCGGAGTGGGAGCCGCGCACGGCGCAGATCGTTCGCCAGGTGCGCCGCATCGTCGCCCCGCCGCGGCAGAAGGCGCGCGACGAGGACGCGTTGCTGATCTCGGTGCTGGCCGCATTCCCGGACCGCGTAGCCAGGCGCCGCCAGGATAGCGAACTCCAACTCGCCGCCGGCGGCCCGGCGCAGCTTGCCCCTTCGAGCACCGTCACCGCCGCGCCGCTTCTGGTGGCCGTGGAAGCCGAGGATCGCAAAGACCAGAAAACGCCGCTGGTACGCATCGCCAGCGCCATCGAGCCGGAATGGCTGCTCGATCTTTTTCCCGAACGTCTTCGCGAAACCGCGCAAGTCGAATGGAACCGCGCCGCCGAACGGGTCGAAGCCGTGAACGCCCTGCTGTTCGACCAGATCGCCATCGAAACGCGCCGTGGCGTGCCGGACGCCGAAGCTGCCGCCGCGCTGGTGGCCCACAAGGCGGTGGAAGCCGGGCTGGCCCGCTTCGCCGACCCCGCGGAGATCGACGCCCTTCGGGCCCGCGCCGCGTTCGCCGCGCGCCACAGCGCGCTCACGCCGCTGGGCCCCGAGGCGCTCGAAGCCGCCCTCCGCAGACTGGCCGCCGGCCTCAAGAGCTTCGCCGAACTGACCGCTGCGGCGCGCGATGGCGGCCTGCTCCGAGCCATGGAACAGCAATTTCCGCCGGCCGCCCGCCGCCTGCTGGAAGAGGTTGCGCCAGACCGCATCCGCTTGCCCAGCGGCCGCCAGGTGCGCGTGCATTACGAACCGGAACAGCCGCCGTGGGTCGCCTCGCGCCTGCAGGATTTCTTTGGCCTGCGCGAAACGCCCAGCGTGGCGCGCGGCGCGGTCCCGGTGGTGGTGCGGCTGCTGGCGCCGAACCAGCGGCCGGTGCAGATGACGAGCGACCTGGCCGGTTTCTGGCTGCGCCTCTACCCGCAGGTCCGCAAGGAATTAGCCCGCCGCTATCCGAAGCACGCATGGCCCGAGGACCCCCTCAAGTAGGCTCCAGTTTTGGTATAACAGGATGTTCATGTAGAAATATGCCCATCTTTAACGTTCGCACTCATACCCCCAGGACAGCCGTGAAGGGTTTGGAACCCCGACCGCCGCGGACTCCTAGCCACGACGAAATCGCGCGCCTGGCCTATGCCTACTGGGAAGCCGGCGGGCGCCGGCACGGCTCGGCGGAAGCCGATTGGCTGCGGGCGGAGCGCGAGCTGAGGAATCGGTTCGCCAGCGTTCCCGGGATTCTCTGAGAGGGCGGGCAGGCCAGCAGGCCTACCCCACCCGATACAATCTTAGAGATGGCCCATCATCTCGCCCAAATCAACATCGCCCGTCTGCTGGCCCCCATCGACGATCCCCAAATCGCGGACTTCGTGGCCCAATTGGACGCCGTCAATGCGCTGGCAGAGGCCGCGCCCGGGTTTGTCTGGCGGCTGAAATCTCCGTCCGGAAACGCCACCGATATAGCCTACAACGACGACCCGTTCGTGATCGTCAACATGTCGGTCTGGACGGGCATCGAGGCCTTGCGCGGTTATGTCTACAACTCGGGCCACGTCGAGGTGTTTCGCAAGCGCGCGCAATGGTTTGAGAAACTGAGGGAGCCTAATTATTGCCTGTGGTGGGTGCCGGAGGGGCATATTCCCACCGTGACAGAGGGCCGCGAGCGCCTGGAGCACTATCAAAGACACGGCGCCACGCCGTGGTCGTTCTGGTTCAAGCAGCAGTTCCCGGCGCCCGCGGAGCAGGAGACCTTGGTCTGAAGAAGGCACGCCGCACCTTGGAGCCTGCGCGCGCGACCCTACCGGCGCCGGCGCCCGGCCCCTGGCAGGGCCGATTGCGGCCGTTTCTCGATCGCCATTCGCTGGCGCTGGCGCTGGGCCTGCTGGCGATCGCCGCCACCAGGATTATCGCAACCTACCCGGTGTTCAGCAATACGGCCGACGAACCCACCACGCTGGGCTGCGGGCTGCAATACCTGGGCGACCACATCTACCGGTACGAACCGCAGCACCCGCCGCTGGCCCGATTAGCCTCGGCAGTGCTGCCGTACCTGTTGGCCGGCGCGCGACCGCGCGGAATGGCGGACATGGGCGAGGATGCGCGCACCACGATCTTCCGCTCCGGCAACCCCAGCCGAATGCTGGCGCTCATGCGCCTCGGCATTCTGCCCTTCTTCCTGGTGGCGTCACTGGCGGCCTATTTCTGGGCGAGCCATTACTTCGGGGGCGCCGCCGGAGTTTTCGCCATGGCGCTGTTCACCATGCTGCCGCCGGTGTTGGCGCACGGCGGACTGGCCACGCTCGATATGGGGCTCACCGGATGGCTGGGCGCGGCCTACCTGGCGCTGCTGCTTTGGTCGGAGAAGCCGACCTGGCAGCGCGGGGCCTGGTTCGGCGTCGCGACCGCACTGGCCTCCGTTTCGCGCTTTACCGCGCTGGGATATTTGCCGGCAACGGCCGTGCTCACGCTGATTGCCTGGTTCGCCATCGAGCGGCCGGACCGGGGAAAGGCGATCGCCCTCGTCAAGGAACGCGCGGCAACGTTTGGCGTGGCGGTGCTCACCGGAGCGCTGACCATCTGGGCGGTCTACTCGTTCTCGTTCGGCGAGCCGCCGGGGTGGCATGTGCGGCTGCCCGCGCCCGAATTCTTCCTGGGCGCGGCGCAGAACCTGTCCAACAGCCAGACGGGCCACACCGCCTTCCTGCTGGGCCAGCACGGCACCCGCGGCTGGTGGTACTACTTTCCGGTGGTCCTCTCGGTGAAGACGCCGATTGCGTTCCTGCTGCTGCTGGGCCTGGGCCTCTGGCTCTGCTGGAGACGGCGCGCAGCGGTGCGCTACGTGGTTCCCCTGGCGTTTTCGATCGGTATGCTGGCGCCGGCGATGAACGGCCACGTCAACATCGGAGTCCGCCACATCCTGCCGATCTACATCGGTTTCTCGGTGATCGCGGCGGTGGGGCTGCGGCAACTGGCCGAGTGGTCGGACCGACGAAAAGGGGCGGGCGTAGCGGCGGTGGCGCTGTTGCTGTGGCTGGCCGGAAGCGGCGCCATCCATCATCCCGACTACCTGGCCTATTTCAACGAATTCGCCGGCAGCCATCCCGAGAACATCATTGTCGATTCGGACCTCGACTGGATGCAGGACACCAAACGCCTGGCCAAACGTCTGCGCGAACTGGGAGCGAAAGAGGTGAACTACGGCTGGTTAGGCGACGATCAGCTCCTGTGGCCCGAACTGCCGCCTACCAGGAAAATCAACCCGCTCGAACCGGCCGAAGGCTGGACCGCGGTGAGCCCCACCATCGACAAGATCGTTCAATACGGCCTGGGCTACCGGTATCCCGGCCTGAATCCGTGGTTCGACTCCTTGCAGCCCAGCGAACGCGTCGGGACCCTGTTCCTGTACTATATTCCTCCAGGCACGCTGCCCAGGAAACAGTGACGGAACTGGCGATCATCGTCCCGACGTTTAACGAGCGGGACAACGTGCGCCCGCTGCTCGACCGACTGCAACGCGCGCTCGGCGGCGTGGCCTACGAAGTGATCTTCGTGGACGACGATTCGCCGGACGGAACCGCCGGCGTGGTTCGCGAGATCGCGCTGAGGGAGAGCCGCATCCGGGTGCTGCACCGGATCGGCCGGCGCGGGCTGGCTTCGGCCTGCCTGGAAGGCATGCTGAGCACCAGCGCGCCGGTGCTGGCGGTGATGGATGCCGACCTGCAGCACGACGAGTCCATCCTCCCCGAGATGCTGGCCCGCATACGCACCGGCAAATACGACCTGGCGATCGGCAGCCGCCACATCGCCGGCGGCGGGATGGGCGACGCCGCGCCGCGGCGGGTGGCGCTGAGCAACCTCGGGCTGGCGGTGAGCAAGCTGATCAGCAAACACAGCCTGAGCGATCCGATGAGCGGTTACTTCATGCTGACGCGAAGCTTCTTCGAGGAGGTGCTGCGGACCACGACCGGGGTCGGCTTCAAGATCATGCTCGACATGGTGGCCTCCTCGAAGCGGCCGGTGCGGTTTACCGAGGTGCCGTACCAGTTTCGGCAGCGGGAATTGGGACAGAGCAAGCTCGATCTCAACGTGGGCATCGAATATCTTTACCTGGTGGCCGACAAACTGATTGGTCGATGGCTGCCCATCACCTTCGTGCTGTATTGCATGGTGGGGGGCGTGGGGGTGGCGGTGCACCTGAGCATCCTGTGGCTGCTCTTTTCCAGGCTGGGATACCGGTTTGAAAACGCGCTGGTGGTGGCCATCGCGGTAGCGCTATTGGGGAATTACTCGGTCAACAACATCCTGACCTACCGGGAGCACCGGTTGCGGGGCCGCGCGTTCGTCACCGGCCTGATGGTGTATGCGTTGGCCTGCTCGGTGGGCAACCTGAGCAACTATGCGCTGGCCAAGCTGCTAATGGACCGGGGCGTGTGGTGGCCGCTGGCCGGAGTGTCGGGCCTGGCCGTGGGCTCCGTCTGGAATTTCGCCGCCAGTTCGATCTTCACGTGGCGCACCACGTCAGGGCGGCGGTGAGATCAGACTCCCCACAGATAGTCGTCGGCCTGACGCACCTCGTCGCGGCCGCGAGCGAGGGCGGCGACGTCCAGATCGAACCAGCGGGAATTCTTCACGATGTGGTGGAGGGCGCCAATGACGCGCTCCTGGTCGAGCAAGGCGGTGGCTTCGAGAAGGGCCCCGAGCATGACGATGTTGGCTACTTTGGATGCGCCCAGGTCATCGGCAAGCTGGGTGAACGGGAGCGCCACCAGGTGGACATCGGCGCGGGCGCAACCCTCGGGGACTTCGGCGCCGTTGTAGAGCACGAGGGCGCCGGGATCCACGGCCGGCAGGAACTTGCGGAGCGAGGGCTCGTTCATGGCGAGCAAGACGTTGGGATGCGTGACCAGCGGCGAATCGATGGGCTGGCTGGAAATGCGCACGTGGCAGTTGGACGTTCCGGAACGCATCTCGGGACCGTAGGAGGGCAGCCACGAAACTTCGTACCCGGCTTCCAGGCCCGCTTCGGCCAGGATTTCGCCCAACATCAGCACGCCCTGGCCGCCGAAGCCGGCGACCCGGATGCTGACGTCCAGCTCCTGGGGCGGGGGCTCGGGCGCGCACTCGAGATCCCCGTCGATGCCGAGCAAGCCCGGAAGGGCTTCGAGGGGCGGCGGCGGCGCGGGTTGGGGACGGGCCAAGGCTTCTTTGCCGCGGTCGCGGTAGTTGGCCACGCCGAAGGTGGCGGCCATTTCGTCCTGCACGAAGTGCTGGGCCTCCACGGGAGTCAGTTTCCAGATGGTGGGACACGGCGACAAGACTTCCACGAAGGAGAAGCCGAGACCCTTCACCTGGTTCTCCAGGGCGCGCTTGATCACCTTGGCGGTGTGCATGATCTGCTTGTTATTGCCCAAGGCGACGCGCTCGATGAAGACCGGGGCTTCGAGCGAGTTGAGCATCTCGCACATGTGGATGGGGTAGCCCTCGTTCCACTGGCTGCGGCCGAGCGGCGAGGTGGTGCTCTTCTTGCCGAGCGGTGTGGTGGGCGCCATCTGGCCGCCGGTCATGCCGTAGATCCCGTTATTGACGAAGATCACGGTGATGGGCTCGCCGCGATTGGCGGCGTGGACGATCTCGGCGGTGCCGATGGCCGCCAGGTCGCCATCGCCCTGGTAGCTGATGACGATGCTTTCGGGCCGGCTGCGTTTGACGCCGGTGGCCGCGGCCGGGGCGCGCCCGTGGGCCACCTGGACGTTGCCGACGTCGAAGTAGTAGTAGGCGAAGACCGAGCAGCCAACCGGGCTGATCAGCACGGTGCGGTCTTGCACGCCCAACTCGTCGATGGCCAGGGCCAGCAGCTTGTGTACGATGCCGTGGCCGCATCCTGGGCAGTAGTGCGTCTGGTGCTGCAGCTCGGCCTTGCGCTCGAACTGCGGGTAGAAGCAGGCGGGCCTTTCGTGGGTGACGGTGAAGCTAGACATGGACGAGTTCCTCCTCCGCTTTGGCGGCGCCGATGGCCTCGACAAAGGCCATTACGTCCTCGGCCGAAGGGACGTTGCCGCCCAGGCGGCTGAGGAATTCCACGGGCCGGCGGCCCGCGAGCGCGAGCCGCACATCGTCGATCAACTGGCCGGTGCTAAGCTCCACCACGGCGAAGGCTTTGGCGCGCTGGGCGAGCTGCTGAATCTGGGCCACGGGGAACGGGAACAGGGTGATGGGCCGCAGCAGCCCGACGCGCAGGCCTTTGGCACGGGCCAGTTCCACCGCCGCCTTGAGCACGCGGCCGATGATCCCGTAGCCGACCAGGATGACGTCGGCATCGCCGGTGCGCCAGCACTCGGCGCGGACCTCGCGTTGCTCCGCCCGCTGGTATTTGCGCTCCAGGTGTCGGATGTGGGCCTCCAGGTTGTCAGGCTCGAGATAGATGGAGGTGACCAGGTTGCGGCGCGTCGCGGCAGTGCCCTGGACGGCCCACTGGGGCGGCGCCGGCAGGGTGGCGCGGGAGGCGAAGCGCACGGGCTCCATCATCTGGCCGATGAACCCATCGGCCAGCACCACCACGGGGTTGCGATATTCGTCTGCCAAGTCGAAGGCAAGGCTGGTCAGGTCGGCCATCTCCTGCGCCGAGTTGGGGGCGAGGACCAAGGTTCTGTAACAGCCGTGGCCGCCGCCCTTGACGATCTGGTTGTAGTCGCTCTGCTCCGGCGCGATGTTGCCCAAACCGGGGCCGCCGCGCACGATGTCGGCAATCACGCAGGGCAGCTCGGCGCCGGCCAGGTAGCTGAAGCCCTCCTGCATGAGGCTGATGCCGGGGCCGCTCGACGCCGTCATGGCGCGCACGCCCGCCGATGCCGCGCCGAAGACCATGTTGATGGCGGCCACCTCGCTTTCGGCCTGGACGAAGACGCCACCGGCCCGGGGCAGGTACGACGCCGCGGCCTCGGCAATCTCGCTGGCCGGGGTGATGGGGTAGCCGTAGAAGGCCCGGCAGCCGGCCAGGACCGCGGCTTTGACGATGGCCTCGTTGCCTTTGGTGAGTTGTTTCTGCATGGTGACTCCTGTAGCCGTCAAGCGGCCTTGGCCACGACGCGGCGGAGCACGGCGATCCCGCCCGGTTCCGGACAGACGAAGAAGCAGATACCGCATGCGGTGCAGCCTGCGCCCAGGTATTCGGCGGGATGATAACCGTAATGATTGAGCCGGTCCGCCAGGCGCAGGACTTTAGGCGGACAGGCCTCCACGCAGAGGGCGCAGCCCTTGCACTCCTCCGAATTCATGCGAACGGTGCCGCGATCTTCGCTCATGGCTCCTCCTGATGGCACCACTTCAAGATGGTGCTTAGTACTTCTATAGTATAAATCAAGACAACCAGGTCTTCAAGGGTGATTATACGATCAAGTTGCGGCTAGGAGCTAGGGGTACCGTGAACCTCGGGGCCGGGATTATTCCACCGACTCGTTCAGATAAGTGACCAGACTTTCGAGTTCGTCTTTGGTGAGGGAAGGCCAGAGCAGTCTGCGATCCCGCGCCCGGCGATACATCTCCGATTCCCTGCCCTTCAGGCGGGCAGCAAGCTGCCCGGCATCAAAGGAGTGGCTGGCGCCGCGGAGCGAGGGCGCCTGGTTGCTTCCTTCCCCTTGCGGGCCATGACAACGAGTGCAGCCGCTCCAGGCGAATAAGGACTGGCCCGGTCTGGGTGGCCCGCCGTTGGAGTGGCGCAACCCTCTGGTCACCATGATGGCCTCCAACGTGCGCACGTCCATTTCCTCGAAAGGGAAATCGTCGGCCATCAGTTCCTGCACGGTGTACGTAGCTTTGGCCAGGCCCGAGGACCCATGATGCTCCGTCTGGGTGAAGATGTGATAGAGTTCGTGGGCGAGAACGCGGGCCACGGCAAATCCGAAAGCTTCGTCCCGAGCCGCCGGTGGCAACGGAATCAGGGCGCGCGACAGGAATCCGCGAATTCGGTCGCAATCCACGTCGCTGAACGGGAGGATCTTGCCATCGGTGACGTGAGTCCAACCCAGCGCGCCGGACTCCGTGTGTTGAGGGAACAGGTCCGAAAGATCGCAGGTCCCTTTGAAGGTGACCACAGCCAGTTCCGTGAACGATTCAGCCGTGCGAGGGACGTCCAGGGAGCGCCACTCGAAACTAAGCCCGACGCCGGACAGGATGGATGTCAGTTTCTGCTTCAGGGAATCCAGCACCAGTTTAGAAGGCTCAGCCTCGAAGTGAGTGTAAACGCCAAACGGAGCGACCCGGTCTTCGCCAAGTTGGCTCAGCGCCGGAAGGGCTCCCAACGCCAAACAGCACATCATTCGAATCATCATTTTGATGCCAGCCAGCCGCTAATTCGTGCCCGATGGGCCTAGCGGGAGTCTGACAATCGGACCCCGCTCTATGTTAACTAAAGATAAACAGGTATTCTACTCGTAAAACTACGTGGACAGCGTCCATGTCGAGGTTTTGGGGATGGAACCCCTACAGCGGCCTCCTCCATCGATTGAGTGGGATTCTGTCCCTGTTCTTCTCAGCGTTCTGGCGCCAGCGGTTGGGGGCGCCCCGCGTGCGGCTCTCGACCCGAGTACCGGATATGCTAGCCTTAAATTGGCTATGAGCACCCGCGCCGCGAAGACGAGTTCCAAGGCCGGGCAGAGAGGGGGTAAGAAGGTTGCCGTACCGGCCAAGGGTCCACCTCAGCCTGCCGCGCCCGATGCCGCGGAGCCTTCAGCCAACGGGACGTTCCCGGTAGCCGGCATCGGCGCCTCCGCCGGTGGGCTGGAAGCCTTCACCGCACTGCTCAAGGCGTTGCCTAACGACACTGGCATGGCCTTCGTGTTGGTCCAGCACATGGACCCGGCACACGACAGCGCGCTGAGCCAGATCCTGTCGAGGGCGACGGGAATGCTTGTCGAAGAAGTCACCGACGGCATCGCCGTGAAACCGAATCGCGTCTACGTGATCCCTTCCAACGCCGACATGACCATCCGCGGCGGCATCTTGCGCCTCGCCCAACGTCAGGAAGTCGCCGGGCGGCATCTGCCCATCGATCGCTTCCTGGCTTCCCTGGCGGAAGACCGGAAAAGTGCCGCCATCGGCATTATCCTTTCCGGGACGGCATCCGACGGCACCAGCGGGCTGCGAAGCATCAAGGCGGAAGGGGGCCTGACTTTTGCGCAGGATGAAAGGTCGGCCCGCCATCCCGGGATGCCCATGAGCGCCGTCGCGGCCGGCTGCGTGGACTTTGTTTTGCCCCCCCAAAAGATCGCCGCGGAACTGGCGCGGCTGGGCCGCTACCCGTACGTTGGAATTGTCCAGCCGGGCGGACCCGGGGAGTTACCGGAAGGCGCCGACGGGCTCCGCAATATCTGCCACCTGTTGCGCTCCACCACCGGCGTGGACTTTCTGCTTTACAAGCCCGCCACCATCCGCCGCCGCATCGCCCGGCGCATGCTTCTCCACCGGGTTCAGGACACCGACAAGTATCTGCAACTGCTGCGCAAGTCTCCGGCCGAAGTGGATGCCCTCTATCAGGACATCCTTGTCCATGTCACCGGTTTCTTTCGCGACGCGGAGGCCTTCCAGGTTCTCGAAACCAGTGTTCTGCCTGGCATCATCGCCAGGAAACCGGCCGGACAACCGATTCGCGCCTGGGTGCCCGGGTGCTCCACCGGCGAGGAAGTTTACTCCATCGCCATGTTGCTGCTGGAAGCGTTGGGAGACCGCTCCGGCCAGACCCGGGTCCAGGTGTTTGGCACGGATATCAGCGAGCCGGCCTTGCAGCAGGCGCGCAGCGGCATCTATACGGAAGCCAGCCTGGCCAATGTCTCCCGGGCGCGGCTCAGAAAATTCTTCGTCAAATCCGAGGGTGGCTATCAAATCAACAAACCGATGCGCCAGATGTGCGTGTTTGCCCGCCACGATCTGACCCGGGACCCGCCCTTTTCCAACCTCGACCTGGTCAGTTGCCGGAACGTGCTCATCTACATGGGCGCCGCCCTGCAAAAAAGGGTGGTGGAGATCTTTCATTATGCGCTCCGGCAGGATGGCTGTTTGTTCCTGGGAAAGTCGGAGTCTCTCAGTGCGCATGCCAATCTCTTCACCCTGGGGGACCGCAAGCACAAGATCTTTTCCCGCAATCCGGTTCCCACGCCTCACTTCGATATGGCGCCCGACCGGCCCCAGCAGGGAACGCGCGGGCCGATGGTAGCCGCTCCGGCGGCGGTAACGTTTGACCTGAAGAAAGCCGCCGAGCGTTTTCTGCTCGACCGTTTCGCCCCGGCCGCCATCGTGGTCGGTCCGGATTTGCACATCGTTCACTTTCAGGGAGACACCAGCCCCTACCTGGCGCCGGTCTCCGGCGAGCCCAGCTTCCATCTGCTGCGCATCCTTCGCCCGGAACTGGTGGTGGAGGTCCGCGCGGCCATCCAGAAGGTGAAAAAGGCAGGCGCCGCCGCCCTCACCGAGGCCATCCGGCTTAAGCATAACGGCCACGCCAAAACCATCCGCCTGGAGGTCGTGCCGCTTGAGGGCCGCCGGGCCGGGGGGCACGATTTCCTGGTGCTCTTCCGCCAGGAGCCGGCGCCGCCGGTTCCCGCCGCGGCGCCGGCCGGGGAGAGCGCGTCTGCCAAACGCGGCGCGCAGGAAAGCCGGCAGGAGGCGGTCCGCCTGGAACGGGAATTGGCCCTGGCGCGCGATTCCCTCCGTTCCCTGGTGGAAGATCACGAAACCACGTACGAGGAGCTGAAAGCCGCCAATGAAGAGGTCCTCTCGGCCAACGAAGAATTGCAAAGTACCAACGAGGAACTGGAAACCGCCAAGGAAGAGCTGCAATCCTCCAACGAAGAACTGACCACGCTCTACGAGGAACTGCAAAATCGCAACGCCGAATTGGGCCAGTTGGCCAACGATTTGAGCAACCTGTTGGTGGGCGTCAACATTCCCGTCGTCATTATCGATCACGGCTTGCAAATCCGGCGTTTCACCCCGGCGGCGGGGAAAGTGCTGAACCTGATCGCCACCGATGTGGGGCGGCCCTTCAGCCACATCGCCTCCAACCTGACGGTGGCCGATTGGGACCCGTTGTTTTCGGAGGTGCTCGATCAACTGCACACGGTGGAACGCGACGTTCAGGACCGGCAGGGCCACTGGTATACCCTGCGCATGCGTCCCTACCAAACGGGAGATAACCGGATCGACGGCGTCCTCATGGCGCTGATGGACATCGATGTTGTCAAGCAAAGCCTGGAGCAGGCCAGGCAGGCCCGCGACTACTCCAAAGCCATCGTGGAAACGATTTCGTCGCCCCTCCTGGTTCTCGATCGCGAGACCCGCGTGATGACCGCAAACGCCGCTTTCTGTCAGGCGTTCCGGATGTCGGCGGAGGAGACGTTGGGCAAGCCCATCTTCGAACTGGGGGAGGGCCAGTGGAACATCCCACGGCTGCGCCAATTGCTTACGGATCTTCTTCTCCAGGACGCCAGAATCGATAACCTCCCGGTAGAGAATGAGTTTCCCGCCGTGGGCTATCGGCATCTCCTGGTCAATGCCCGCCAGATCCACTTCGCGGGTGTGGGCACCGGGTTGGTTCTGCTGGCCATCGAGGATGTGACCACCGCCCTGGAAGCCAGACGGCAGATCGAGGAGAGTGAGTCGGTCACGCGGGCGCTCATGGAAACCGCTTCTCAAGCCATCTTGGCGATGGATCGCAACGGCACGATCCGGTTGGTCAATCTCATGACGGAGACGATGTTCGGGTACCGCCGCGACGAGTTGCTGGGGCGCCCGTTGGGGATTCTCCTTCCCGAACGCTTCCAGAAGCGTCACGCGGCGCACGGTGCCGGGTTCTTTGCGGCGCCGCGCAACCGTCCCATGGGGCTTGGCCTCGATTTGCTGGGCCGCCGAAAGGACGGTACGGAGTTTCCAGTCGAGGTGAGCCTGAGCCATATCGAAACTAAAGAGAGCATGCTCGCCGTCTGTTTCGTTTCGGACATCACCGAACGCAAACTCAATGAGGCGGCTCGCCTCCTGTACCAGCAGGAACTCCATGACTTTACCGCCCGGCTGATTTCCGCCCAGGAGGCCAACCGGAAACACCTGGCCCGGGAACTGCACGACGTCTTCAGCCAGAAACTGGCCATCTTAGGAATGGAAATTTCCACGCTGCAGCGGCAGCCCGAATCCCACGACGCAGCCGGCGGCCGGCTTCGCCAGATCGCGGATCAGATCAGTGGCTTGGCCAAGGACATCCATGACATGTCCCGCCAACTCCACCCGGCCATCCTGGACGACCTCGGGCTGGCCGCAGCACTGAACGGTGAATGCCTGGCATTCTCCGAGCAGCACGGCATCCCGGTGGAATTCACACCGCGCAACGTGGCCGAGCCTCTTTCCGAAGAGGTCTCGCTGTGTCTGTACCGCGTGGCCCAGGAAAGCTTGCGGAACATCGCCAAACACTCAGGCGCGGCCGAAGTTCGTGTCTCCCTGACCGGCGGCGACGAAGAGATTGCGCTGGTGATCGAGGATTCCGGCGGCGGGTTTGAACGGGAAGATGTTCGAGGCAAGGGACACCTGGGTCTGGTCAGTATGGATGAGCGGGTCCGGCTGGTGAACGGCACTTTTTCCATCCGGTCCGAGGCCGGAAAGGGCACGCGCGTGGAGGCGCGAGTTCCTCTGCCGGGAAGAGAACCATGAAGTCCCCGCGGGTGCTCCTGGCGGACGACCACGCCATTGTCCTCGAAGGCTTACGCCGCATCCTGGAGCCCGACTTCGAGATCGTGGCCGTGGTGGCGGATGGCCGCGCGCTGGTGGCTGCCGCCGAAGAACTCCAGCCCGACCTCATCGTCGCCGATATCTCCATGCCGTTGCTCAACGGCATCGAGGCGGCCCGCCAGATCCGAAAGAGCAACCGCAAGGTGAAGATCATCTTCCTCAGCATGCATCCCGACGTGACCTACGCAGCGGTAGCGCTGGGCGCCGGTGGATCGGCGTACGTCCTGAAAAGCTCGGCGGGAGATGAGATCCTGGTGGCGATTCAAGAGGCGATGGCGGGGCGGATCTACGTGACACCCTCGATCGACGTAGGTTTGGTGCGGGCCCAGATGACACGGGCCAGCCGCCGGAACGACCTTCAAGTCAAACTTACGCCCCGCCAGCGGGAAGTTCTGCAGTTGATCGCGGAAGGACGGACCAGCAAGGAAATGGCCAAGATTCTCAATTTGTCTCCGAGGACGATCGAGTTTCACAAGTACCGCATCACGGAGGCGCTGGCTCTGCACACCACGGCCGAACTGGTCCAGTTTGCGGTGAGGGCCGGCATCGTACCTGATTGAGGCAGGAATCAGGAGGGCCTCCGGCGGCGGCGGATGTCCGCGGCCGCCGGGGATGGCGGCCGGTGGCCAGTTCCCGGTGTAGTGGGTTCATCCGCACAGCGGCTTAGGCTGGCAAGTGGTTGCTTTCGTTGAGTGGAGGGGGGAAGTCGCAGGCTAGCTCAGCCTCCGGCGGCGCCGGATTGAACGGTGTGTGACTTCCGCGGCCGCCGGGGATGGTGGTCGGTGTCGTGATATTCAGGAATCGCGCCTTGTCTGCTTTGCCCCGACGGCGGAATGCCTCGGCGATGTTGGCGGGGATGGACACCGCCCGACGACGCATCTTCTGCGTCAGACCGTACGTTTCAGATCGGGGAAACTAGCGGTGAGCCTCTACACCTCTAATACGAACGCGTGAGCCTTCTGCCAGACCAGCAGATCTTGAAACGTCCGTGCAGGTGTCGACAGGGCATGGAACCGGAGTCGAGCACCATGGGAATAGCATCCAGGCCGGGGGAGAGAAAGCGCTTCCATAGAGCAGGTTACTCCGGCCAGCGACCCTTTTTACAACTAGGAGTTTTCCTAGTACCAAAGATTGGGATCCCAAAGTATAGTAAGTCTAACGGACTAGGAGATCAGTTAGTAATCTTAGGTATGTTCCTGAGTGCTCGGGCTATTGTGGTGAAATCCAACATCCAAGGAAGGACGGAGGGTTGATTGTCATGCCCAGGATATATGCAACGGCACCGCGATACCAGCTTGTGCTTATTAGCCCTCGCTTCGAGGATCATGAGTCGTTGCGAAGCATTCTTCGCGATTCGCCGTGGGAAATGCGAGGAACCCGGACGGGGAGCGCCGGACTGGATATGATTCGCCGCAATCCCGGCGCGACGCCCGTAGTGATCTGCGAACACAGTATTCCGGAGGGCTGGAGACACCTGCTGGCAGAGTTGGGCAGGATGGAAGCGCGGCCGAGCCTCATCATGTGTTCGCGTCTAGCTGACGAACGGCTCTGGGCGGAGGTTCTCAATCTGGGCGCTTTCGACCTCCTGTTGGGCGCGCCGTTCGACGCGGAGGAAGTGCTTCGCGTGACCCAAGGTGCGTGGTGGGCCTGGGACAGGGCTGTTGGCGCCAGCAGCGTCCCGCGGATCGGTCCGGGATTAGCGCGCGGCCTGGACAAGACCAGGGCAAAGGCGCTGACAGCAGGCAGCTATCTCTGATTTTCAATTGTTACCAAGGGAGGATCTAACATGTCGGCACCATCAGCAAAGCGCGCTGCGAAGGCCAATCGGTCTGCTTCCACTACCACCGCGGACCCACTGGCCCCGTCCGGTAACATAGACGCGAATTCCGGTAACGTCGCTATCCAAGACGAGGAGATTGCTCGCCTGGCTTACTCTTACTGGGAGGCACGCGGCGGCCAGGAAGGCTCGCCGGAAGAGGACTGGCTTCGGGCGGAGCGGCAGCTTCAGGCAGGCAAGTAGCCGGTGGGCTTGGGTAGTGCAAGTAAGAGGGGGGAATTGCGCCGTGCCGAAACCAGCCAGGAAGGTAGTTCCAATTACCATGGGCGCGTCCGTCTCGGAGGGAATTGCGGAGGTCGCATATCAGTATTGGCTGGCGAGACATTTCCGGGACGGATCGCCTGAATTAGATTTAATGCAGGCGATGATCGAAGTGACATCCAAGGGCCGATGGGATGACGCACCGTCCGCGCCCCGGCTTTTTCTCGTGCCAACGGCCGGCGCAACCAAAGCGTGCGGCAAACTGGCAAACCAACGGCCCAAAGTGGCAACTCTGGGTAGGAACCGCAAGTAGAAGAAAGGGATCCCTGTTATGGTCAACTCGGCGACCTCCGTTGTGAGCGCCCGATATAGCGAACTTTCGCAGCGTATTATGGCTCTGCGGGCAGTGCTGCACGAGGCCTTCGATCCTACCAATCGGACCGCCATACTGGATGAACTCGGCGCTGCCACGCAAGAACTCACGGAACTCATCCTGAAACAAGAGGGAAAGCTGAGGAGTCCGCTGGAGCCGGTGGTCGATGCGAGGCGAGGGCCCCGTGCGGGAGCAGCCTCCACTTCCGGCTAGCGGAGTTCTATTCCCGTTAGCGCTACCATGTTTTCATAGACTTACACGCCTTTACTCACACTTACTCACACATTTTTGAATTTTGTGGCCGCGTAAGGCACCGAAGCTTGCCGGTCGCGGTGCACGGCTCTATCCCACATATTTCAGACGGCATGACCGGCCCGGCGGGTGCGGCCGCTCATGTGGCTGACGAAAATCGAAACTGCGATGAAGCGCGGACTGTGCATCGAGCTGCTGGATTACTTCACGAAGAAATGCCCCAAGCAGAACGAGACACGGCTGCTGAAGCCGACGAACGCGGATGGGCAGATATTCTTGATGATGGGGAACTGCTCTCGTACCAGAATTGGCTGAGCGAACCATTACAATACACGAAAGGACAGAGGCCCGCGAATCCCGGATGCCATCAAGACGGATATCAAGGCGGAATCCCATTACGGATGCTCGATCCGCGGGTATTCGCATCATGGCGAAGTGGCGGACGTCGAGGCTGTTGCCGAAACCCTGAATAACGGCCCCGACAGTCTGATCTTCCTCTGCCCGAACCACCACACCATATACGATTTCGGATATAAGCCATCGAGCAACATCACACTGGAGGTTGTGCGCGCGGCCAATCTCGTGAAGCGGTCCACGCGACAGCGCGTGCTGCGGCATGAGGCCAACACCACAAAATTGCCGGTAGCCGTTACATCGCTTGCGGAAAAGTCTTGAGCAGAAGCCGAAGACAAGGACCTCGGTGACGTCGGCGCCGCCATTGCGAAGGTTGCGCCCAGGCTCTTGAAGGCGACTTCTGGTTCTGTGAAAGAGAAAGAAGACAGCGCGGTACGCTCGGCCCTGTCCGCCGTGGTCAAGACCGTCGACGACGAGTTGCTCGACTTCGACGAAGTCGAATGCCCGTATTGCCACGGAGCGGGGATGACCGGCTTGGTTGGAGATATGTGCGTTTATTGGCAAGGGCTCATGCTTCGTCAAGTCTGAGAAAGCGCAGGCATATGATCCGGACGATATCGATCAGGTCGAGTGTCCACGCTGCGGCAGACGCGGGATGATTGGACTGGCAGTGCGCTGTGCACGACCTGCGGGGGCTCCTGCTTCGGCGCTCGCGAGCATTGACCCACTGATACTTTCCAGCAGTGACCCAGGCGGCCGGGAACCATGCACAAGCCGCCGGGCAAAAGCGGTGCAATTTCTTCGTTATAATCGAAGAAATGTCCAACCCCAACTACCTCGGCGAATTTGAGCTGCTGGTCATGCTCGCGATCATCCGGCTCGGCGATGGCGCGTATGGCGTGCCGATATCGCGGGAGATCGAACAGGAAACTGGGCGTGACGTGGCATTTGGCACCGTCTACTCCACACTGGAGCGACTCCAAAAGAAGGGCTTGCTCCGTTCTAATCTCGGCGATGCAACTCCTGAAAGAGGCGGCAGAGCCAAGCGATATTTCCGAGTGACTTCAACTGGCTTGCGGACGGTACGGGAAACAAAACAGAGCTTGATCAGGCTTTGGCGGGGTCTTCGGGAGCTGGAAGGAGGAGCGGCATGAGGTCATCGCATGTAATAGCAGTTTGGCTGTTTGAACGTCTGGGTCTGGACGGCGCGCTTGCCGGGGACCTTTTAGAGGAATGTGTACGCGGGCGCTCGACGGTCTGGTATTGGAAGCAGGTTATGATCGCCATGTGGATCGGCATTTGGGCGCAAATTTTCGGCCATAAGGTGCTCGCTTTGCGCGCGGTGGCCACTGGCTGCGCGGTCAATGCTGTTTGGCTATTTCTGTGGACGAAATTCCTGCATCTTGGGCTGCCGGCGTTGCCACCCGACACGAAGCGATTCATGATTGAATCCGTCGCCTGCTTGTTGATAATCCTGCTCACGCAAACGTTGACGGGTTGGATTGTGGCTCGGACCCATCGGGCGCACGCAATTCCAATGGTGGTTGTTTTCGTGGTGTGGCTGGTGCTGTGGTACGTGGGTGGTACGCTGTCCGGCAACGAGCCGAGATTCCTGCGACATCTTGCGTGGTATCTCACGCCGATTTCTACCGTGGTCGTCGGCCTCCTCATTGGAGGCATCGTTGGCGCGTGCCCCAAGAGACAGCCATCTTGGCCAACAAGTCCAGCGGAGGTCTAAATACATAGCTTTTTGAAAGACGACCACGAGCCGGGTCTCCAACAAAATCCCTCCCGAAAGTGCAGGCCATTCAGAAAATCAAGGAAGCCAGGCGTCGGCATGTCGGGCGCCATCCGAGAATGCGCCAGTGTCTGCTCAAGGGTGCCAGCAGCGCTTTCATCCACGGCAAACAGCGCTGGGTCATCGAGGATGCGTTTGCGGACCGCGGGGGCTCCTGCTTCGGCGTGACGCATGAACGGGCGGAAGAATTCGACGAAAACAATCTGCCCGAAAGGGAATGTCCTCATGGCAGCGGCAGAGGAACTCACGGGCTGGTCAGCGAGCTTTGTCCATACTGCGGTGGATGGCATGCGGTTGGTTGCAGTTTGTCACGCGCGACAAGAAAAAGAAGTACAAACGCGACGAGATTGACTAGGTGAAATGTCCGTATTGCAATGGTGCCGGCCTTCGCGGGCGCGGTGAATTCTGCGCCTGTTGCAAAGGTTCGCAAGTAATGTCGCAGAAGAAGGCGGCAGAATACGATCCGGACGACTTCGACGAAGAAACCTGCCCCCGGTGCAATGGCAGCGGTCAAACCGGGTTGGTCGGCGACGAGTGCAGACTAGGGCAACGGCTTCGTGACCGAGGCCCAAGGCAACCGCTTACCGCAACTGGTACCAGAAAGACGCAAGCCCGGCTGTCACCGGGGCGGCGGCGGTCGCGGGCGTGATGATGCTGGCGACGGAGGCGGCGGTGGTGGTGTTTGGTGGCGCTGCTGCTGATCGTGATGATGCTGATTATGGTGGTGATGATGATGAACGTGGTGGCCGTCGTTGTATCCCGGCCAACGAGCCGTCGCGACACAGGCCCAGCCGACGCCGGGAGGCTTGAATGCGGACTGACCGTTCTTAAATTAAACCGACCCCAACCAACGGGACGCGAAGGACGCCGCACCGAAGCGGAGAGTTACCGTTCGGGAATAGGGACTTGGTTTTAGCGAACCGCACCGTTCGATATTCCCGTACGGTAACATTTAATTCACCAGACAAGCCCGAAAACCTAAATATTCCCGTACGGTAATTTTAGTCGCCTTTACAGCTAGAACCAGCTATAATATTCCCGTACGGTAACTTTCTAGCGAGCGCAGACCCTTTGAAGTACACCACCGCCGACATCGGGAGACTGATACGGGAGACGCGCAAGAAACTGGGAGTCACCCAGAAAGCGCTCGCGCTCACGTCCGGGACAGGCCTGCGGTTCATTATCGAGCTGGAGAAGGGGAAGGAAACCTGCGAGATCGGCAAGGCGCTCACCGTCCTTAACACGATCGGCATCAAGATGACGCTCACGCCGCCCGCGTCGGCCGCTAAGGAAGGATCAGTCGATGGCCCGCACGCTTGACGTCTAACGGACCTCGTCGGGCACCTGACGCAGGACGAGAACGGCGACATGAGCTTCCAGTACGCCGAAAGCTGGCTGCAGAGGGCAGGGGCCGTCCCCCTATCCCATTCACTGCCGCTGCGGGCCGAGCGCTTCCGCCGCAAAGAATGCCGTGGCTTCTTCGCCGGCATCCTACCAGAGGAGGCCAAGCGCGAGACGATCGCGCGCAATCTTGGCATTAGCGCGCGCAACGATTACGCCATGCTGGAGCGCATCGGAGGGGAATGCGCCGGTGCCGTAACCTTCCTGCCGCACGGCGAACCAATGACAGACCGGCATTACGGATATCGCGACCTCTCCGAAGAAGAACTCGCCGCCATCCTGAAAGAGCTTCCGCGGCGACCGCTCCTGGCTGGAGAGGAGGGCATCCGGCTGTCGCTGGCAGGCGCCCAGGACAAGCTCGCCGTCCGCCTCGAAGGCAGAACCATCCGTCTTCCGCTCGGCGGCGCTCCGAGCACACACATCCTCAAGCCGAATGTGGAGCGGTTCGAAGGCGTAGTGTTCAACGAGGCCTTTTGCATGCGGCTGGCCGCCGCCGCCGCCCTGCCGACGGCCGCCATCGAGACACGCGAGGTCGGCGGCATCAGTTTTCTGCTCGTCGAACGCTACGACCGTCATCACAGGCCCGTGCCAGACGGAGCGCCGGTGGTCGAGCGGTTGCACCAGGAAGACTTCTGCCAAGCCCTCGGTATCGTCTCCGAGCAGAAGTACCAGAAGGAGGGCGGGCCGTCGCTGAAACAGTGCTTTGCTCTCTTGCGAGATGTGTCGAGTGTCCCGGCGATCGACGTCGCGCGCCTGCTCGATGATGTAGTTTTCAATTACGTCGTCGGCAACAACGACGCCCACGGCAAGAACTTTTCGCTGGTCTATCGACCCGGCGGCGCCGGTGAACTCGACATACGCCTGTCGCCGCTTTACGATGTGGTCAGCACCATCTATTACCCTGAACTGGGCCGCGACATGGCCATGCGCATCGGGGAGCAGTATTCATCCGAGAAAGCCACGCTGCGGGATTTCGAGAAACTGGCCGAGGATGCCAAACTTGGAAGACCGCTGGTGAGAGAGCGTTTGACAGAAGTGACGGAGCGCGTGCTGGCTGCTCTCCCGAACGTGCCGGCGACCAATCCCGTTGCGGAACAGGTGCGAGAACTGATCCGAACCCGGTCGGAGAAGGCCTTGACCGAGTTTCGCGGTCGCTAACGCATGTCAGGGTTTCAGAGTCTTCGCCCGTAAGTTACGGACTGTGGGTATGTGCAACCATACGGCTCGGCACCAATGAGGACATCAACCCATACGGCGAGTGGCTGGGAACGGCGTATGCGGGATCACTTGTGGTGCGCGGAAATGCCTGGCACTCGAAGCAGGCCCGGGTCGTTAGTGAGATTCCTGCGAATATGTCGAGTCCTGAGTTCGTGGTTTCAGTAACTTGCAGGAAACAGAAGGACACGGCGAATACGGGTTCGACTCCCGTTGGCGCTACTTGGCGCTACCAACTCCTCATAGACTTACGGGCCTTGCATTGGGACGCACTGGGATAGAAATCCGCGGCAGGAAACCATCGTGCCCGTTTCAGGTATTCTGTAGACAGCTCCAATGTCGCCCGTGTTCGAATGGGACAACCGAAAGGCAAAATCAACCTTCTGGAAGCATCGGGTGTAGTTCACCGAGGCGGCCTCGGTATTCAGCGATCCACTGGCACGGATTATTCCCGACGAGGCACTTTTCGCCGCGAAGCACCTCTTGCTGGTTTGTTTCACGGAACCGGTGATGGATCATATCCGCATCATCAGTGCTCGCCGCGCGACGAAGACAGAACCACGCGATTATGAAGAACATTTCGCAGTATAGAATAGAACCAAGACGAAAGCAGTAAACGGCCTTCGAGCCGGGTATCGTTTCGATTACTCAAACTCGAAGCCCAACCGATGCGCAACACGGATCGCGCCCGGGGCCGTTGCGGTAATGCTCGATCCTGACGTGGCGCGGGTGTTCAAGAGCGCCGAGGCCGTGAAGGGCGAGCTGCGGGCGGTCGCAGCGGCGATGCCGCGTGGTAGCCCGCAGGCGACCCGGTAGCCTGCGCCAGGAATTCTGCACGTCTCCCTTCCAATTCCAGTTTTCCGGCTTGGCCGGCCGATTTCTGGTATTCCGCCCACAGGAGCACGGCCCCATCATCCTGGCCGTGAATCGCGTGGGAGTAGATGTCGGCGGTCACCCGCACCGAGGAATGCCCGAGCCGCTGCGAAACCACTGGCAGCGGTACGCCGCCGTCCAGCATCTGGGACGCCATGGTATGCCAAGCAAGTGCAGCGACGCGCCCGTAGGCTTGGGGATCTTCAGCCGCTTGAACAGGGCCGACCGCCGCGCGCCGGAGCGCGATCCAACCTGGTTCCAGACTGAGCTGTCGCGATATACTGGAGTCAGTCTTCCCGTACCAAACGCCAATGGCAGAAATGAGCGTCATCTGGCTGCGGGTGGCCGCGGTGCTGTATTCGCTCGGTCTCCTGCACGCCATTCTTACTCTGGTGCGCCGGCGCGAACATCTGTTTCGCGTGGCGCTGGCCGCTTTTACCTTCGGGTCGGTCTTCCACCTCGTCTCCATCGTCGAAGAAGGTATCGTCAACAATCGTTGCCCCATCACTAATTTCTACGAGACCCTTTCCATGTGCACCTTCCTGGTGGTGGTGCTCTACCTTTTTGTGCACTGGCGCTACAAAGTGGAAAGCCTGAGCGTGTTTATCTTCCCGCTGGTCTTCGTTATGGCTCTGGTGGCCACGCTCGGCAACCCGGTGAGCGCCTGGTCCAGCCCGGTGGTTCGCAACGCGTGGCTCACCGTGCACATCGTGCTGGTGCTGCTGGGCTACGCTGCGCTTCTGTTCACAGCCGTAGCCTCGGTGGTCTACCTCATGCAGGAGCGCGAGTTGAAGGCCAAAAAGCCGCGTAAGTTCTACTACCGGCTACCGCCCCTGGGTACGCTGGATGAGCTGATTTCCAAGTCGATGTCGATCGGCTTTGTGCTCATCACGCTGGCGGTGATCGCCGCGAGCACTTGGGCTTCCATCGAATTGCAGGGCGCTTGGATCCGTCAGCCGAGGATCGCAATTTCGTTTTTTACCTGGGGCGTGTACCTGGCGCTGGTCTTCCTGCGCACCACGTCCGGGTGGCGTGGGCGCAAAGCTGCTATTATGACGATCACGCTGGTCTGCTTCTCGGCGGTGACCTGGGCTGCGCACTCCCAGCTCGGAAGCATGCTGTACAAACCATGAAGCTTCTCATCACCGGTGTGAGTCACAAGACCGCTCCCGTAGAGGTGCGGGAATGCCTGGCGTTCGGCGAGGAGTCGCTTCCGGCCGCGCTTGCCGACCTTAAATCGCGCGACGGCGTTAGCGAAGCCGTCATCCTATCGACGTGCAACCGAGTGGAGATCACCATCACCACCGAGGACCGGTCCGACCCCCAGGCGATTGTCGAAGCCTTTCTGGCCGAGCAAAAGGCCGTCAACCCGGGCGAACTCGAAGCCCATGTTTACCGGCACGAGGGCAAGAATGCCATCCACCACTTGTTCCGCGTGGCCGCCAGCCTGGATTCCATGGTAGTCGGGGAACCGCAGATTCTGGGTCAGCTCAAAGCCGCCTACGCCGCCGCCAAAGACTGCGGCGCGGTGTGCGGATGGCTGGAGAGCCTGATGACCCGGACCTTCAGCGTGGCCAAGCGGGTGCGCTCGGAGACCGGCATCGGGCAGATGGCGGTTTCGATCAGCTACGCGGCGGTGGAGTTGGCGCGCAAGATTTTCGGGTCGCTCTCCAATCGAACCGTGATGATCGTGGGCGCGGGGAAGATGTCGGAGTTGGCTGCGCGCCACCTGCGGCGTTCGGGCGCGTCGCACGTCTTCGTCACCAATCGCACGGCCGAGCGGGCCGCGGAGATGGCCAGGTTGTTCCAGGGCACGCCCGTGGAATACAGCCGCTTCACCGCCATGCTGCCGGAAGTGGACATCCTAATCACGTCCTCCGGCGCCCCGCATTACATCCTGCATAAGGACGAGATGCAGCGCGTGATTCAGGCGCGCCGCAACAAGCCGATGTTCCTGATCGATATCGCGGTGCCGCGCAATATCGAGCCCACGGTCAACCAGATCGACAACATCTTCCTCTACGACATCGACGATCTGCAGGAAGTGGTCAACGCCAACCTGCGGGAGCGGGCCAAGGAAGCCGATCACGCCGAGACGATGGTTGCGGAGGAAGTGGATCGGATGATGGCGCGGCTCAAAGTGGCGGAAGTCACGCCGGTGATTGTGGGCTTGCAGGAGCAGCTCGAACAGATTCGCGCGGCGGAATTGGAAAAGACCCGGCGCAGATACGGGCCGTTCACGCCGGAACAGGAGCAGGCGATGGAGGCCCTGACGCGCGGCATCATTAACAAAGTTGCGCATGGGCCGATCTCGCAACTGCGCAACCATGCCGCCGACCCCGATGGAGCACACGTCGTCGCGGCCATCAGAAAGGCATTTCACCTCCAGGACTGACCGGTAAGGACGCTCGATGCTGGTGATCGCTTCCCGTGGTTCGAAACTCGCGTTGTGGCAGGCGCGCTGGGTGGCGGCACAACTCACGGCCGCCGGGTACGAGTGCCGCATCGAGATCGTCAAGACCACCGGCGATAAGATCACCGACGTGCCGCTGGCCATGGTGGGAACCAAGGGCCTGTTCACCAAGGAGATTGAGGAGGCGTTGCTGGACGGGAGCGCCGACTTGGCGGTACATAGCCTCAAGGACCTGCCGACCGAGTTGCCGGACGGACTGGCGCTGGCCGCCGTGCCCGAGCGCGAAGACCCGCGGGATGCGGTGGTGGGGAAGCGCCTCGCCGATCTGCCCAAAGGGGCTAAGGTCGGGACCAGTTCGCTGCGCCGCGCCGCACAGTTGCGCAAGCTGCGGCCGGACCTGATGGTGGAATCGGTGCGCGGCAACCTGGATACGCGGTTGCGCAAACTGGACGAAGGCCAGTACGACGCCATCCTGCTGGCTGCCGCCGGGCTCATCCGGTTGGGGTGGGAAGAGCGTATCGCCGAGATTCTGGAACCGGAGCAAATGTGCTCCGCGGTGGGCCAAGGCGCCCTGGCGATCGAGACGCGCACCAGTGGCGCGGGCCGCGACGCCTGCGCCGCACTGGATCACCCCGCTACCCATGCCGCCGTGATCGCCGAGCGCGGCGTGCTGAGCGCGCTGGGCGGCGGATGCCAGGTGCCTATTGGCGCCCACGCCACGGTGACCAACGGACGTCTGCGCCTGCTGGCCATTGTGGCCTCACCGGACGGCGCGGAGTTTGTGCGTGCGGCAACCGAGGGACCGGTAGGACAGGCCGAGGCCCTCGGCCGGGCCGTGGGCGCGGATCTCCTGGACCGCGGCGCGCGCCGGATCCTGGAGGCGGTCTACGCACCGTAATCCCTCAGCCAACCATGACGAAGGTCTACCTCATCGGCGCGGGTCCGGGCGACCCCGAGCTGCTCACGTGCAAGGGCCGCCGCATCCTCCAGCAGGCCGACGCCGTGCTGTTCGATCATCTGGCGCCCGCCTCGCTTCTTGAGCTTGCTCCGCGCCACGCCGAGCGCATCTACGTCGGCAAGAAGAAATCGGTCCACGTCTTCACCCAGGCGGAAATCTGCGCGATGATCGTGGAACGTGCCCGCCGCGGGCTCACGGTGGTTCGGCTGAAGGGCGGCGACCCGTTCATTTTCGGCCGCGGGGGCGAGGAGGCCGAAGCCCTAGCCGAGGCCGGCATCCCGTTCGAGGTGGTCCCCGGCGTCACCGCGCCGCTCGGCATCGCGGCTTACACCGGCGTCCCGCTGACGCACCGGGAGCAGACCTCCGCGGTCACCTTCGTCACCGGCCACGCCGTCGGCTCCATCGATTGGGATAAGGTAGGCCACGCCGAAACCCTGGTCGTTTTCATGGGGCTCACCACCTTTCCGGAGATCGCGGAAGAGCTCATGGCGCGCGGCCGCGACCCAGATACGCCGGCGATGGCGGTCCGCTGGGCCACGCGCCCCGATCAGGAAACCATTGCCGGCACCTTGCGCACGCTGCCTAGGCTCATCGCCGAACGCGGCATGAAGCCACCCGCCACCATTGTCGTGGGAGAGGTGGTCCGGCTGCGCGAAAAGCTGAATTGGTTCGAGCGCCTGCCGTTGTTCCACCGCCGCATCGTGGTGACCCGCGCCAAGGGTCAGGCCGACGCGCTTGGCTCACGCCTCGCCGCCCTGGGGGCCGAGGTGATCGAGTTTCCTACCATCGAGATCGTCCCGGCATCCGACTACGGCCCGCTGGATCGCGCCATTGCGGACCTGGCATCTTACGATTGGCTGATCTTCACCAGCGCCAACGGCGTCGGCTTTTTTATGGACCGCCTTGACCAATCCGCCGCCGACCTGCGCTCGCTCCGCGCCAGGATCTGCGCCATTGGCCCCGCCACGCGCGCCGCCGTCGAAGGGCTGCATCTGAAGGTGGACCTGATGGGCAAGGAGTATGTTGCCGAGGGATTGCTGGCCGCTTTCGACCGGCACGATCTGGCCGGCCGGCGCGTGCTGCTGCCGCGCGCCGCCGTAGCCCGCGACCTGGTGCCGGAAGAACTGCGCCGCCGCGGCGCGCAGGTAGATGAGGTGGAAGCCTACCGTACGGTGGTCCCGGAAGGCGCTGCGGCGCGGGCCGCCGAGGTTTTCCGCACGCCGCCTCATGGCATCACGTTCACGAGTTCGTCGACGGTGCAGAATTTCGTGTCGGTGGCCGGCGCCGCGGCCCTACAGGGAATCGACGTCGTTTCCATTGGACCCATTACAACCAAGACTGCCCGCGGCCTCGGCATCGAGGTCACTGCCGAGGCCGGAGTCTTCACCGTGGAGGGGTTGGTGGATGCGCTGTTGAGGTTGTACACCAGGTAGGCATGGGCGTTGTTCGATCCTGCTACGGGCCGGTCATCACGGCGCGTTGGGACGAAACGTCTTCAAGCGGAGACCCGCGACAGGTCGAAAATGGCGAATGTTCCCGGTTGCCAGGATCTCGCCGTGCCCGCGAGCAGTAGCGGCGATGAGGGCATCGGCTACCTGCAAGCCGCTTCTTACCGCGTGTACTTCCATCAGAGAGGCCGCCAAATGGCTCATGGCCTCATCGAGGGGGAGGATCCGGAATGTATTATCCCGGAGGAAGCGACGGATTTCCCTGACCTCAACGAGCGACCTGGCGCCTTGCACCAATTCCATGAACGACACAATGGAGAGGGCGCGTTCCTGCTCGGATCCAATCATCTCCAGCGCTCTCGGATTTCCACGGAAGCACCAGATGAGAATGTCGGTGTCAAAGATCACGGAAGCGGCCCCGACGCAGTTTGCGCACATAGCCCGAGACATCTCGCAGGTCCCGTCGGTCTCTCCACATGCCGAAGGCCTTGCCTGGAATTAAATTGGCGCCGCGGCCGCCCTCGGGGAGGGGCATCAGGCGCGCCTTTTCCTTGCCCCGGTACAAAACCGTCACGACCTCGCCGCGATCCACGGCCTCGAGCACATCCTTCGTGCGATAGCGCAAGTCGCGAACAGAGGCCTTCATCATAGAGTGTCTACTTTGAAGTATACCATTGAGAATTCACCACGGCGGGCTAACAGTCTTGTCTCATACAAGATGAGCCTGGAGGGAGGGGTCGATTCTCATACAAGATGAGCCTGAAGGAGCGGTCGTGCATGCTGGGTATTGATCATCAAAATGCAGGCAGCGGAAGCCAT
>Ga0075030_100000672_pt1 | contig 30049 bp, 30 predicted proteins | sample LitLauG_LLR_2012_FD_71393 | JGI IMG/M metagenome (GOLD analysis project Ga0075030, IMG submission 71393) | Freshwater sediment microbial communities from Pennsylvania, USA - Little Laurel Run_MetaG_LLR_2012 | ecosystem: Environmental > Aquatic > Freshwater > Creek > Sediment | place: USA...
TATCAAAATCTATGTAAAAAACGGATTGAAAGATTTAGAATTATTTTGTGAAACTGCTCACCCTGACCAAGTCAGAGAGGTTTTCAAAACTACTGTTGATAAAACTATTGAGGATTTAGAGAGAAAACCGTCATTAGAAAAAACTCTATCAATGCTCTTGAAGGATTTTAAAACTTTCAAATATGTGATCGACCCACAAAACAAAGTAAAATACTCTAAAGCTTTAATCATTGACAAGGATAGAGTTTGGAAAGCTGAACTTGCTTACAGAATTATCCAAATTGCTTTAAAGTATTTTCAAGATGAGAATTTAATCACCTCTAAAATCCATGAGAGATTATGTTCAGAAATTTTAGATATGTTACAAAGTGAAATACGGCATATTGAAAAAACTTAAACTATTTTTCAATAATTCTCAATTAATAGCCGTCATAATCCGTGTTTATTATCGGCTACTCACTAGAAGTAGCATAGAGGTGATAGTGAAGTATCAATTAGAGTAGTTTCTGTAAGCAAAACCCACAATCACAGAGGCAATCATGCACATAGAAAACACACTAAGAAGCGTTGGTACATCTACTACTATGATGAGGAAGGTAATTTCTGCACTAAACGAGTTAGATTCATCGAAGCTCTGTATTATAGGTTCAACAAGTGCAAGAGGCTAAAGTTCTATTGTGAATCGTGTGAGACCCTATGGACATTTACCCTAAGACGTAGAGAGAAACCTATCTGCCCTAACTGTCAAGAGGAAATTGAATGAATAATGAGTAGGAAAATGCTAAGACTTGGGAATCTCTATTTTTTCTTCCATTAATTTTTTTTGGAAACTTGATATTAGTGTAATTAATTCATTTCTCTTTTCCTGAAATTTTTTTACATTCTCACCAAAGTTTGCTAGAGTAGTAGAATTTAGTAAAAATCTCATATTATACTGAAGATGTTTGCTATTACGACCTATGGTTTGATATTCTTCTTCCAATTCCTTGCTTTTGTAAAACAGTTTCAGATTAGCCATTAATTTAGTGGAATCAAATCGCGTTTGTTCAAATTCTTTAGATACTTCAGAATATTCATTACCAAATAATTGCCTAGGTTGTTCTTCAGATTTGTCTGGGAATTTACTGAAGGCCAATTCCACTTTACCCTCTTCTGGAAGCTTATCAAGAATTTGATAATCTGAGTAATGTTCATTTATTTTAAAAAAAAAGGAATCTAAGATAGTAAATCTACGAGAAATCGCATTATGAAAATAACCAAGGGATTCCTGCCTTATCCTAAGTTTTTCTGTACGTTCTTGCCATGAATTAGTTAAATATCTAGAGGCATAAGCCCCAACTCCAGTCGGTATTGCTACTAACACAATGTCTTTCCCAAATCCGCACCAATCAAAATCCACGTTATATTTAATATTTCAAATGAGTTAAAGCTATTTGAAATCTAAATCTCAAAAGTAGATTTCTTACCAATGCAAAACTCTGCAAGGTTAGAAACTGCGATCTTGCCTATTGTAATTTCCTGACATGATTTCAAACCGTCAGAGGTCTTCATTCCATGCTTGAAATCGTACCTCCTTTCCTTTTGGAATGTCCTTTCCAATAGTTCTAAGAATCTCTTGAGCAAGGAATAGTCCATGACAATATTTCCCTCTCTAGTCCTTGCATAATCGCTCTTGACTATCCTCATACCTTTTGTATGTGCCTCAGTTAATTTCCAAACTGAGTAATCTACTAGCCATCTGAAAGGCTCTATCATATCATACACTAACGGCTGAAAGCCTGAATGCGTCTTATGATGGAATCCAAAGTAAGTATCTAGACCTATTCCATTGATAAATTTAGAAATCTCGCCAGCTAGTACAGTATATCCATAATTCAGCAAGGCGTTTATGACATCTGTTGCATGATTCTTTGATTCTCTGATGAAAGATTGGTTTCTTGATATAAACTCGTATTTCTCTGGAATTAACTTTTGATATTCTCTGAAATAGATTCTAGATGCTTTATTCTCAGATATGATTGGAACTGAATTATCAATCTGATTTAGTATGGATTCAATCTGAGAAATTCCTTCATTCAATTCAGGTTTGTTTGTAGATCTTAGAAAGTTAATTTGAGATTCTAACTTTGCTCTAACAATTTGTTTTGAAAGATAATCACACTTGGCTTTATTTCTAAAAGTATCATACTGACCTATTCTGTATTTAGTTGAAGTAAGTGATTCAGATACAGGATTTAAGAAAGTTGTGGCTCTACCGTAATTATCAACTAGAATCAAATTTCTATTATGTGCAGAAAGTAAGGATAATGCCTCAGTTGAGATGTATCCTTTTCCGCTCATAACAATTTTTTCATATGGCATATTATTGACAAAACATTCTTCGAGTTCAGGTTCTTTGAATGGATCTGCACAGTTTTTCAAAACAATCTTTGAATCTTTAACCTTGATTGAGAAACCGTAACCTCTGAGGAATTTAACATTGTAATGATTCGTTTTTCCTTTAAGTGTCATGATTTCGAATCTTTCTTCTATCCCAAAAGACAATTACCATGCCAGATATTAGGACAATCATTCCCGTGTATAGAAATAAGCTAAACAGATGTTGATAGAAAAGAGAAAGAGCAAAGTTGGTACGAGAATGAGTAAGCATAAAGGGAGAACAACCATAAACTCCGTCAGGACAGTAAGGCAACGGAAATATCATGGTAATCAATCTGACAATTAGGGCAACACTTTCCATACAAGCTCCTATGATCAAAATTTTGTAACCGAGTCTCACAACATCATTACTGTAATCATGATCTTAAACAATTTCCAACAATTCACACCAACATCATAACGATAGTTGTATCGCCGTTTTTGTGCCTAGGAGGGGGGGATTCTCTTTTTACTGACAGTTGATGTACTCGTTTGGAGAAACTATGACCGTCTTTTAGCTAGTTTGTAATTGTTTAAATAAAAACTAGAAATGAAATCTTCGTGATGCTATGATAATGCCGGTTGTAGATATTACGATAACCATCCCGGCAAGTGGGCCAAATTCTGGGATTGCAGGGTTTGGACTAGATTGATTTGCATTTGGCTGACTTGTGACCTGTTGCATCTGAGGGCCTGTGAACTCAAACGTTGTCTTGGCAGTTCTGTCAGGACCCGCATAGGTTACATCAACTTCATAGGTTCCAGTAGCTGTCCAAAGGCTTCCTCCTGCTACTGCCTGGGTTGAGTATGAGATATTGCTAGTAGAATCAACAGCGGGACTTACCTGACCGATGAATACTATGTGCTTTGACGGATCTTTTATCATCATGGATATTGGTATATTGAGTTGCTCTGATACCACTCCCGATATAATTATCGTAGATCCTTCCGCATATGTTGTCTTGTCAGTTACCACAGTTATTGGTCCTGGAGCAGTCTGACCAAATACAGGGGATAACACAGTAACGCTACATAGAGCCAGTAATGCAATTAATGATTTTATATGCAATACCTAGAACATGATTTGTCGTTATTTAAGATTCTCGTTTGAAAGTTAAGATTTGATTGTTTTTAGAATTTATCCTGTCAATAGTTTAATTGTAAGACTGATTCCGGCTGCGCCGACAACTACTCCTACTATTATCCTTAATTTGTCATGGTCAAGCTTGAACGCTCCCAGTCTAGAGCCAATTATTCCTCCTACAAGTACTGTAGCAGCAAGAGGTATGAGAAGAGAAAGGTCTGGGGCGCTTTTAATCGAATGCCCTATCAGGCCTGCGATTGAATTAGTCAATATGAACAAGCTTGCAGTGGCAGCAGTCTTTTTTGTATCTGAAATTCCAGTGAGGATCAATAGAGGCGACAACCAAATCCCGCCTCCAATTCCTACAAGCCCTGCAAATGTTCCCAGTCCTGCACCTGTTGGAACAGAAACTGCAAACAATTGTTTTGAATTGAGATTTATCAGTCTTACTTTATCTGGTCTACTCTCAACTTTTCTTATTCCAGATATGAGAAGAGCAGCAGATGCAGCAAAGAGGGCAATTATAAAAATAATAGATAAATTGTTTTGAGCAAGTTTTATGGTTCCAGCAAAAAAGGCAAACGGTATTGAAGACAAGAAAGGTAATGCAAATCTCAATGAGAGATGGCCAGCCCTTGCAAAATTAACCAGTGCAATTCCTGCCACTACTATATTTAGTACAAGTGAAATGGGGGGTACTAGGGCAAGGCTGATTCCCGCAAGAACCAGTATTGCAATATAGCTACTTCCTCCTCCAAAACCTACACTTGAATAAATTAAACTAACTCCAAAAAATACTGGTATTAGCAAGAACAATAATTCGATTAATGTCCATAACCACCTAGCATCTTGTATATGTGTAGCAATCCAGGAAATAATGCTTCAAATGACTCTGAGACTGCCTTTATACTGCCTGGCATGTTTACGACAAGTGTATTTCCACGAACACCCGAGACTCCTCTGGATAACATAGATAGTGGAGTTCTTCGTTGACCATAAGTTCTCATGGCTTCTGACAGCCCCTGCATCTCTTTTTCTATGATTTTTTTAGTTGCCTCTGGTGTGACATCTCTTGGACCAATTCCAGTTCCCCCTGTTGTTATGACTAGATCAACTTTTAGTTCATCACAAAATTTTACAAGACTTGATTCTATTGAACTTGAATCATCTGCAACAACAGCATACTCTGATATTTCAAAACCATTTTTTCCTAACAATTCCACAGCTAATTTGCCTGACTTGTCTTCTCTAGTACCTTGTGATGTGGAATCACTTATCACAAGAACTGCCGCTCGAAGTTTCTTACTGCTTTTTTCCAAGACGCCCTTTATGCCGCCGCTCTTTTCAAGAAGTTTTATTGACTCAATTGACAAGTTGTCATCTACCGGTTTGAGCATGTCATAAATTGTAAGGGCTCCAATGGAGGCACCTGTCAATGACTCCATCTCTACCCCTGTCTTCCAGACTGTCCTTGTCTCCACCCGAACTTCAATCGAACTTTCTTTTAATTCGACATCTACTTTGACATTATCAATTGGAATGCAATGACAATACGGCAATAGATCCCATGTCTTCTTTGCCCCCATGGTTGCAGCAATTTTTACAGCTTCTACGATATCGCCCTTTGGAGATCTTCCTTCTTTTACGAGTTGGATTGTTTCAGGTGATGTTCTTACTATGGCCAATGCAACTGCCCGCCGTAATGTATCTGGTTTATTTGTTACATCAAACATTCCCATGTCTTATCACCTCGTTTGGACCCAATGCTGTCCCGTCTTAGTCCTTTCTTTTTTCCATATGGGCACTCTGGTCTTTATTGCATCTATGGTATGCCTGCATGCCTCAAAGGCGTCACTTCGATGTTCTGTTGATATTGAAACTGCCACGCTAATCTCTCCGATTTTAAGATCTCCTATTCTATGTATTGCAACAATTTTTTTTACATCCCATTTTCTAAGAACCTCGTTTTCTATCTCCAAGAGAACTGATTTTGCCATCTCCTTGTATGCTTCATAGTGTATGCCTGAAATGTCTTGTCCCTCATTGTGATCCCTTACGCATCCCAAGAATAGAACGATTGCACCTGCAGAATCATCTTTGGAATGTAATAATACATCATTTGGCTCAATTGGTTCTTCAGTTATTAAGATCATGTGCCGCCGCTCACTGGTGGAAAGACTGCAACTTCATCACCGACTGATAGTATGGTATTATCATCAACTACTTTGTGATTTACTGCATAAATTGCTTGAAATTTTTGAGATGATAATTGGGGATAATTATTTAAGAGAATTTTTTTTAGGTCAGATACGGTTGCACATTCTTTAATCTCAAATGAGACTTCGCTTTTTCCAACTAATTCCTTAAACGACGCAAATAATTTCACCTTGATAATTTGTAATTGCTTATTTTGCATCACGTCATCCTCCTATGGTATGCATCAGATTCAATTTTGGTTTTAACTGATTAGACCTGATTAATTTTATTATGCCCTCTGGCTTGTTTTGCATTGCTTCCAAGATGTGGTTTGATATATAGTCATCTGACTTGCCTGAACGCATTAAATTCTTGATGTCATTTCCAGGATTTTCAAAAAGACAGGAAAGAAATCTTCCATCAGATGTTATTCTTACTCTGTCACAGTTTCCACAAAATGGCTCTGTAATTGATGGGATGAACCCCACTGTTCCAATTCCATCACTGAATTGATATAGCAAAGCAGGCTCTGAACTATTCTGAGAAAGAGGTTTTAACTCCATCATATTTTCGTTTATTGTATCAATTATCTCTTTTTTTGTTACTACTAGATCTCTTTTCCATATTCCAGAACCATCAAGTGGCATAAATTCAATAAATCGAACTATATTGCCTGTCTCTCTTGCAAATTTTGCAAAATCTAAAACCTCATCATCATTTTGTCCTCTTAAAATCACGGTATTTATCTTGACTTTTAGTCCCACTTTGTTTGCGACCTTTATGGAGTCTAGTACCTTTTCCAGACCTTCTGTTCCACTAATCTTTTTGAATACGCTAGGCCTGAATGTGTCCAAGCTGATGTTAACACTTGCTAGTCCAGCTTCTTTCAATTGCTTGGCTTTTTGGGAAAATAACAATCCGTTTGTAGTCATGCTAATTGACTTTAGACCACTGATGCTGGCTAATTTTGAAACCAATTTTTCAATATCTACTCTTAACAATGGCTCTCCTCCTGTGATCCTTACTTTATCTATGCCTAATTTGACAAAGATCCGTACCAGCCTTTCAATCTCCTCATATGTCAAAATGTCTGAACGGTCAAACCAGTTATCATTTCCTTGAGGCATGCAGTACATACATCGTAGGTTGCACCTGTCTGTCACTGAGATCCTTAATTTTTTTGCAATCCTTCCAAATGAATCTTGAAGACCTGTTTGTTTGCTATTCTCAGAAAGTTTTTCTGTTTGACGAAGTTTCAATCAATCCCTCCGAGATGTCTCAAAGTAACTACTTGAATTTTTTCTCCTTTCTTGATTACTGACTTGTTATCCAGTATTGCAAAGCCATTTGATTTTGTCAATGTTGAGAGTAATGATGCACCTGTCGCGCTAATTGGTTCTGCGTAATATCTAAAAACATTTCCTTGTTTTTTCCTGTCTAGTTTTACTCTAAGAAACGTCCTCATTCCTTGATGTAATTTCAGAGTCTTTGTAATTGTTGCATTAACCGTGGTTATGTTGCTATCTGATGTCTTTAACAATTTCATTATTAGCGGTCTTGCAAAAGTAAAGAATGCAAAATATGCCGATACTGGATATCCAGGAGCTGAAATTATCGGTGTTTTGTTTACAATTGAAAGTGCGGTGGGAGAACCGGGACGCATTGCTATTCCATGAACTAAAACTCCGGGACTGCCTGACTCGTTTATTACCTCAGGTACATAGTCCTTTGAGCCAACAGATGTACCTCCGGAAATAATCACGATATCATGACGAAGAGCACTCTTTAATCTTCTTTGAATGCTTTTTTTGTAATCAGGACATATGCCAAGGTCTACAACTTTACCGCCTGATTCTTTGACTAGCGCAGAGAGCATGTACCTATTACTTTCATAAATTGAAGACTCGGCAAGCCTAGAGCCTGGCTCTACAAGCTCATTGCCTGTTGAAAAAATTGCAACTTTTGGTCTTTTACACACTGCTATCTTGTCTATTCCTACGGATGACATTATTGCAATATCCTGTGAGGTCAAATGTACCCCTTTTTTGACAAGAACTTGCCCTCTTCTTACATCCTCGCCTATCTGTGCAACGTTTTTTCCAAGCTCTATCGGTTTGAATATCTGAACATTATCAGAATCAACTGAGGTTAATTCTACCATTGCCACCGAGTCAGCACTCTTTGGCATTTTTGCGCCTGTCGCAATGGCTATTGCAGTTCCCAGTCCTACTTTTAGCCTAGTTTTCTCACCTGCGTTTGTTCTTCCAATTATCTTTAGCAAAGCCGGACTAGTTTCAGATGCTCCAATGGTATTTTTTGATAAAATGGCATAGCCATCCATTGCCGCTCTTCTAAAAGGAGGTACATCTAGTGGACTCTTAAAATCAAACGCAAGAACTCTATCTAATGATTCAATTACTGGGACACTCTCAGACCCTAAATTGATTTTTAATTTGTCCACCGCAGAAAAAAACGTGAAACTAGCGTTATTTACTGACTCATATTTTTTAAAGCCTTTTGAAATCTCTTTTTGATGTTTGTTGTCTTTCATTGTAATTCATGTACCAGATTACTTCATACCTTGGATATTTTTACAGCGGTCCATTTGTAGCACGGAGTGAGCGAACTTTGATCAAGACATCCTCCTGTTAGGTAGTTTACTAGTCCTCCATGCATTGGTGCAAAGAACATGCCTTTTCTTACGGTTGCAGTTATTTTTGATTTCAAAACAATCTCTCCAAATCTAGAAGTAACTTTGACATCATCGCTATCTTTTAATCCCAACTTTGATGCGTCATCAGGATGGATGTCGATATAATTCATGTCAACTCCTGATACCAAAAGACTGCTTGCCTGACCAGTCATTATGTCTGTGTTATAGCGTGTCACAACTCTTCCTGTTGTCAGAACATATGGATAAGCCTCAGATGTTAATTGAACTGGCAAATATTCTACTGGTGCAAATCTTCCCATCCCGTCTGGGGTGCTAAATTTATCAGTAAAAAGAATCTCAACGCTCTTTCCATTGACTAGCGGATACCTCACATGGTGATTTTTTGCCAAACTTTCTTCTAAACCGGCATACGTTCCTACGACATTGCATATTTCATGAAATATATCCATTGGTGATGAATACACAAGTTCTGGATAACCAAGTGACTTGGCAAGGTCTACTAGTATCTCCCAATCAGGTTTGGTATTTGCACCTGGCTCTGTTATTTTATTTCTCCACTGGACCAGTCTGTCCATATTGGTCATGGATCCTTCTCTTTCTAGCCATGTTGCAGTTGGGAGAATATAATGAGCATATTTTGTAGTTGCACTCATGAATATATCCTGAACAACTAGTAGATCAAGCAAAGATAGGGCCTTTTCTGTCTTGGTTCTATCAGGAAGACTATGAACGGGATTAAAACCCATCATATACATTACTTTTAACTTTCCTTCAGTTGCAGATGATATCATCTCCATCATGGTCAAACCTCTCTTACTTGAAATGTGAAACTGCCATTTTTTCTCAATTGACTTTATGTTCTCATCTGTTAATGGGAGGCCTCCTGGTAAAAATTCAGATGAGGCGCCAACATCTCCTGCTCCTTGAACATTTGCCTGACCACGTAGTGGACAAACCCCAGCTCCCGGTTTTCCATAATTTCCAGTAAGCAAAGCCAAATTGATTAAAGCAGAAACATTTTCTGTACCTTGTGCCTGTTCAGTAATTCCTATTCCTCCAAGGATAAGTGAAGCTCCAGATGTTGCGTACATACGTGCAGCTTGTCGCACAAGTTCTGGCTTGATCTCAGTTATTCTCTCTACCTTCTCTGGAGTGTAGCTTTCTACACTTTTTGCAAATTGTTCATAGCCAGATGTTCTATTTTTAACAAACTCTTCATTTGCAAGACCTTCATTGATTATCACGTTTGCCATTGCATTGAAAAGTGCAATGTCTGTTCCGGGTGAAATCTTTAGGTGAATGTCTGCAAATTTTGAAAGTGACGGTTCTCTAGGATCAACATCGATGACTTTGGCTCCATTCTTTTTTGCATCCGTAACATATTGTGTTAATACTGGATGAGAGTCTGTCAGACTAGAGCCTACGAACATTAAAAGTTTGGAATCTTTCATTGTGCTCATTATGTTACTTGCTGCGCCAAAGCCCACTGTTTTTTTCAAGGCATACAATGATGGCTGATGACATAATCTTGCACAACTTTCTATGTTGTTAGTTCCAATGCGTCGTGCTAACTTTTGAATCAAATAATTTTCCTCATTGGTACAAAGACAACCTCCTGAAAATCCAACTGAATCAGGACCGTGCTGATTTACCATGTTTTTGATCTTGGAAGCTATCTCAGATATTGCAGTATCCCATGAGATTTGTTCAAAGGAACCATCAGGTTTTCTTCTCATTGGGTCAGTTAATCGTCTTTTTGAGCCTAATATTTCTAGAGCAGAATAGCCTTTGGCACAAAGATGGCCCTTACTTACTGGATGGTCTTTGGTTCCGGTTACCTTGACTGGTTTTCCATCTACCATTGAGAGAGTTATGCCGCATCCTACACCACAATATGGGCAAATGGTGTCCCTGCTCTCCATGTTCGATTCTTGAAATGATGTTCCTAATAGGTTTGTTTTTATTTTTCATAATTGAGAACCATGAATATTTTCTTTTTTAAAACACAGACTTTAAAAATCTAGTCTGAGATGTAATGGAATTGAAAAGTGCAATAATACTTGCAGGTGGAAAAAGTGCGAGAATGGGAAAGAAAAAAGCAATTGTAGATATTCTAGGAAAACCATTGCTTTCTTGGTCTGTAGACTCACTTTCAAAGTTGGTTGATGATTTAATTGTTGTAGCAAGAAACTATGATGATGCTAAACTTTATGAAGAGATATTATCTGAAAGAGTAAGGATAGTAACAGATGACTCTGTTCTTGATGGACCTTTGGTGGGAATAGCATCTGGATTCAAAGTTGTGAAATCTGATTATTGTTATGTTCATCCAGTTGATTCTCCTGTAATAAAAAAAGAAGTAATAGAATATTTATTTAAAAAAGCGCAGAATTTTGATGGCGCTGTGTGGAAAATTACTGATGAAATCATTGAACCTCTACATGCAGTTTATCGTGTAAATTCGGTTCTAAAAATATCTGAAAGAGTACTCAAGACTGGTAATACTAGCGCAAAAATTCTTTCAAAAGAAATTCAATTAAACTATATCGATCTTGACGAACTGCGTTCTATGGATGAAAACACGGCATCTTTATTTAACATAAATACGCCTAACGATGTTCAATTTGTTGAAAATTATCTGAAAAATCCTCCGGCTTAATTATCATGTTTTTCATTACGTAAACAAACAAGCCAATAGACCAACCCCACAAATATAGAGCCGCCAACAATGTTGCCCAAAGTAACAGGTAAGAGATTACTAAATAACCCAAAAGAGTTGAGATGCGAAATATCTATTGTTTTAGACTGAATGATTGTCATAAGGGATGGAGTGTCTTTTATCATTAATGCAAATGGGATGAAATACATGTTTGCTACACTGTGCTCAAATCCTAGAGCCACAAACGCCGAGATGGGGAATATTATTGCAAGTATCTTGCCTGTTACATTCTTTGCAGACATTGCTAGCCATACTGCCAAGCAAACAAGACTGTTGCAGAGAAGGCCTAGGAAGAACGACTCGACAAATCCATGACTTACCTTGTTATTTGCAATGATGATGGCTCTGACTCCTACTTGGTAATCGTTTGAAGTCCATACATTACTCATGTAAAAAATTGCGGCAGTAGAAACAGAGCCTATAAAATTTCCTGCATATGCTATTGCCCAATTTCTTAACAATTTCCTTAGGGTTATTTTTTTACTTACAAAGCTCATTACAATTAGATTATTTCCAGTAAATAGTTCGGCGCCGGCTATTACTACTAAAATTAATCCAAGACTAAATGTCAAACCTCCAATGAGCATAGTAAATGGTTGACTTAGAGTGGTCTGGCTTGTGGTAAATGTAAAATAAATAGCTCCTAGACTGATAAACACACCTGCTAGTATTGCAAGTACAAATGTTTTTTGAAAACTAAGGTTTGCTTTTTTAATTCCAATGTTTTCTACTTTTTTTGCAATATCATCATATGATAGATCTTCATTTGAACTGGAAGATATGCTTCCATAATTATCATTTTTCTGAATCGATTCTTGACTATCCATGATTAATCCTATTTGAGACGCAACCGCCTTGGTATTGTGAATAATCACATTAACATCTTCACGTATGTTCATCTCATTTTTGATTACCTTTTGATGATTTTCAATTTCATAAACAAGTGATTTGAGCATTTGATTGTGGGGATGAGTATTTGATGCCAAATTAGCAGCTTCGAATAACATCTTGGCCAATTCTTTAACATCAGAACTTTGTTTTGCATTTCTTGACTTTTCCAAGATATTATTGAGATTATCCCTTATGATCTTATTAGAGCTAAAATTCATGCCTATGTTAAATTCAGAAATGATGTTCCAATAATAAACAGTTTATCTTTATTCTCAACCTTGATTCTCAGCCATGATGGTTTCCTGATTTCTTATATGCCTGAAATGTACAAATAATTTGAATAACATATGACTGATAATTCATTTCTGGAGCATATTGAGGCAATAGTTTCTCCTAGGAGCATTGCAATTATAGGTGCATCTGATAAGAAAGGCAGTGTTGGTAACGCAGTAATCAAAAATCTCGTAGATTCCCACTATTCTGGTATTTTATATCCTGTAAATCCTTCAAGTTCTGAAATATTGGGAATCCGATGCTATTCAAACGTACAAAGCATTGAACGGGAGATTGATCTTGCCATCGTAATCGTTCCAAGCAAAACAGTTCCACAGATAATAGAAGAGTGTGGGAAAAAAGGGGTAAAAGGGGCGGTTATCATCTCTGCAGGATTTAAAGAAGCAGGGGAACTAGGTAAGAAATTAGAAAGCCAGGTTATTGAAATTGCAAGAAAGCATGGAATCAGATTAATCGGTCCTAACTGTGTTGGTTTCTTAAACTCTGATCCAAAAATTTCACTTAATGCAAGTTTTATAAAAAGAATGCCCACGTTTGGAAACATCTCTCTTGTTTCTCAAAGTGGTGCAATATGTGGAGCAATGTTGGAATATGCCAAGATAAAGGAAATTGGATTCTCAAAAGTATTTAGTTTGGGAAACAAAGCAGACCTAAATGAGAATGACATCCTGACATATCTTGCAAATGATTCATCGACTAGGGTAATTCTCATGTATATTGAGGATCTCAACGACGCAAAGAATTTCATAAAAACAACATCCTGCATTACAAAAAATGGTTCAAAGAGCAAGCCCATTCTTGCAATGAAGGTTGGTCAATCACCTGTGGGAAGTAAGGCAATAGCATCTCATACGGGTGCACTTGCAGGATCACGTGAGGCATATGATGCAATTTTCAAACAGGCAGGAATAATTAAAGTGGAAACATTAGAACAGTTATTTGATTATGCCTTGGCATTTAGTTGCCAGCCAATTCCGCTAGATGGTGGCACTGTTATTATCTCAAATGCCGGGGGTCCTGCAGTAATAGCTGCAGACTCTTCCTTACGATATGGTTTGAAGCTTGCAAAATTATCTGAATCTACACTAGTCGAATTAAAAAAATTTTTACCTGAAAATGCAATGACAATTAACCCTATTGATATGATAGGTGATGCTGATCATCTAAGATATAAAAAAACACTTGAATGTGTTATGAAAGATAAGGATGTAAATTCTGTAATAGTTATCTCAACTCCTCAACTTATGGTCAATCTTAAGGCATTGGCAGAGATCATGGTTGAAACTAGCAAGAAATTCAGGGATAAATCCATCCTTTCATGCATAACTGGATTTATGGAAGATGAAGATGCTGTAAGAATTCTTGATGAGAATGGAATCCCTCAATATGCTTTTCCAGAATCTGCCACCGATGCTCTTGCAATGATGCAAAAATACCGTTCTATTATTCAAAGACCGTCTGAAAAGGCGGAAAGATATACAGTAGATAAAAATTCGGTTCAGGATGTGGTGGATAGGTGTAGACAGGCAGGCAAGAATTACATTTCTGGTCCTGACGCTATGGCCATATTCAAAGCGTATGGAGTGCCAGTGCTTGAACCAATTCTGGTTACAGATGTTGATGAATGCGTTGAGAAATCAAGAAGAATTGGATTTCCCGTTGTTTTGAAAATATCATCCCCTGATATAATACATAAAGTCGATGTGGGTGGGGTTGAGACAAATATCAAAAATGAAAATGAAGTAAGAGAAAGATTTACTAAAATACTCGAGAGTGTCAAAAACAAAAAACCTACTGCAAAAATTTTGGGGTTAACAGTTGAGAACTTTGTAAGCGTGGGAAAAGAAGTCATCATAGGAGCAAAGCATGATCCACAATTTGGCCCGTTACTGATGTTTGGAACAGGTGGAATTTACGTAAACATATTTAATGATGTATCATTTCGCCTTGCACCAATAACCAAGTCTGATGCCATTGAAATGATTTCATCTACAAAGGCAAGTAAGATACTTGCAGGAGTCAGGGGAGAAAAGCCAAGTGATATTGCATCCATAATTGATTGTTTGCAGAGAATGTCTCAACTAGTTACAGACTTTCCTGACATATCAGAAATTGACATAAATCCATTGCTTGTCTTTGAAGAAGGCAAAGGCTGTAAAGCGGTTGATGCACGACTGGTGATCTCTAATGCTACTTTGTAACAGATGACCAATAATCATCCACTCTTTTTTGTAATTGATTAATTATCCCATCATTTCTAGCTGGTTTAAAAAGATGCTCAAATCTCTCCTGAGTTTTTAGGTATTCTTCAACCATTCTTCTCTTTTGAATCCACGTGTGTCTCACTTCTCCGTTTATTGCCTCTTTTAGCGGCCATATCCCTGTCTCTACGGCAAGGTTTGCTACTCTTATTACTTGGTCGGACTCTATTCCCCATCCTGGTGGGCAAGGAGAATTTGCTATGAATAATTTTGGACCTTTAAATTGTGAGGATCTCTCTATTTTTTGCATCATGTCTTTGATATATGCCGGAGAGATGGTTGCAATGTATGGCGGTTTGTGTGCTCTCCATATCTCAAACAAGTCCTTTTTCTGAGACATTACGCCATCATAAGTCTCTGTTGGACTTGTAGTCTTTGTAGCAGATGCAAAAGGAGAAGACTCTGAAGCCTGAAATCCAGTGTTGGAAAAAGCTTCATTATCATAAACTAGATAGTAAAAATCAAGACCTCTCTGAATTGCAGCAGACGTAGATTGAAGGCCAATGCCAGATGCGGCTCCATCTCCTGTGAGAACCAAAACTTTTAGGTTGTCTTTAGCATCGATTTTCTTTTTCTTAATCAAAATATCTAATGCATCTCTTATTCCTTGGGCTGCAGCTGGTGCACTTGCCATGGCTACATAAAACCAAGAAGACTTGAATGGTGTAAAAGGAAATACTGAAAGCATGGTCATACAGCCTGCGGCATTGACTGTTATCACATTTGAGCCCAGTACTTTCTCAAATATTCTAACTAGTAGTGCCCCGCCACATCCTGCACATATCATCGTGCCTGGAACCAACTCTTCTTCTAATGGAATGTCCTTTATTGTCTTAAATCTAGTTTCCACTTACATCTCCCTTTCCTGCCATCTTTAGCATATCTTTAACAGACCCCCAATCGTCTTCTGTAAACAACATGATGCTTTGAACTGGAAACTTGTCTGCATGAAACGATGTCTCCAATGTTCCTAGAATGTGTCTGAATTCTGAAATACTTATTTTCTTTCCTCCAAGACCTCCGATGAATGAAATAATTGACTTTGGTCGTTCCTGGCTATGATATAACGCACTTGTTATTTCTGGGTAAAGTATTCCGCCACTTCCAACTGAAACATTTTGATCAATTACGCCAACTGCTTTTTTTCCTTCAAGTTTTTTGGCAATAACTTTCTTTGGAAAAGGCCTTATCACTCTTATTCTCAACAAACCGACTTTTTTCCCTTCCTCACGTAGTCTGTTTATCGCGGCTTTTCCCATCGTTGTAAATGAGTTAGTCATGACAATGACGTAATCTGCATCATCGAGCATGTATTCGTCAACTAGCCCATATTTTCTGCCAAAGAGTTTCTCAAATTGATTGGATACTTCTTCGTGTAGAGTAAGCGCATTAAGTGATGCAAGATGCAATTGATACTTGAAATAAGAATAGGCATTACTGCTAAGGACTGCAACACCCATGGAAATGGGATTTTTTGCATCAAGATATCCAAACACTGGTTTGTATTCCGGTAGAAACTGGGAAACTAGTTCTTTTTCTGGAATGTCTACAGGTTCACGAGTATAGGACAAGTAAAAACCATCTAAATTTACTATAACAGGAAGTCTTACCATATTATCTTCAGCAATTTTGTATGCCATGATTACAGAATCTAATACCTCCTGACATGTCTCAGCATGAATCTGAATAAACCCACTATCACGTGCTGCAAGTACATCGTTATGATCAGGCTCCATTGTTATGGGAGACGCTACTGCTCTTGATACATTTGCAAGAACTATGGGTGCTCGCCACCCCGAAACATTGTACAACATCTCAAATGCATACAATAAACCCTGGCTTGATGATGCAGTAAAGGTCCTTGCCCCTGCAAGCGATGCAGCACCCGCAGCTGATATCATTGAATGCTCAGAATCATAAGTTACAAACTTGGCATCCATTTTCTCTTCATTTATCCATCTTGACAATAATTCGATAATTTCAGTTTGCGGAGTTATTGGATATGCTGGAATGTATTCAACATTGCAGAGCTTGACCGCAGTGGCAACTGCTGCATTTCCTGTAATCAGTTGTTTCATTTGTTTTGCCTTCCTACAAGCGATATGACTCTGGGAGGGCATTCCGTCTTACAGATATTACAACCCTTGCATGCATCATAATCTACAACAGGGAATCCTTTGGCGTCTATTGTAAATGCGCTATCTGGACAATACACATAACATATCATACATTTTGTGCATCCTTTGTAATCTATTACGGGTTTGAAATTACTCCATGCACCTCGGTCTCGTAATCTTGAATTGCCAGTTGCAGTTATGGTGCAAGTAGAGATTTGTGGTTGATGATAAATCGGTTCGATTATGGGTGATTCTTTTATCTTGATTTTTGTTATAGTCTCAATCTTTGCACATGCAGTCTGATTGAAACAAAATTTTGCAAGCTCAATATTTTTAGACATGTCTTCTTGATGAATTTCTATTTCTTTTAATTCGGATTTAAGAGAATTTTCAACTGCTTCAAAGCCAAATCCTAGCAACTTGCATGTGGCAGAAGCTACTGCAACCCCCAGAATTGACTTGTGAGTTATGTCCTGTGTAAGTTTTGTAAGATCTGATACAACTAGAACATTATTGATCTTGTACCTCGCACGAATTTCTGACGGGTCTTTAGTACTGTTTACCATGATGACGGTTGAATCCGTAACAGTTTGCAATGGATTATCAACCAAATTGTCTAACAATGATTCATCTGCAATTACAACAAGAGAAGAGTTGACTATCTGACCTCTCTCAAGTATTGGTGTCTGAGATATTCTTACATATGCCGAAATTGGTGCTCCCCTACGTTCTGCACCATAAAGAGGCTGGTCTTGAACATGATTTCCAGATGAAAATGCTGCATCTCCTACTATGCGAGATGCAGTTTTGATGCCTTGGCCTCCTCGTCCAAATAAGCTTACTGTGATCACATCATGAAAAACATGTTAAAGGATTAATGGATGCCGTATGCATTGTATTGCAATGCATACCTACTAGTTATAGCCAAATCTGTCATGAAGATGCTATGCAAGTATTACTACAGGGGAAAACCGTTCAAGAGCCGTCCACAAAGGATGCATATCTTGAAATTCTGGCAGACAAGTACTCTCGAGGTATTTTGGAAGCCACTATGGAGATGCCTAAATCCGCAATCGATCTAAGCAACGAGTGTGGAATACCGATTAGCACTGCTTACCGCAGAGTGCAGTTGCTACATGGCCTCAAATTACTTGGAATATCTGGCTCGATAAACCAAGACGGAAAAAAATACTTTCTCTATAAATCAAGAGTGAAGTCAATAATGACATGCTTCAAAAATGGCTCTCTTGAAGTAGAAATTGTTCCTAATTCTGAGTTAGAGGATTAGAACCTGAAATTTTTATTATATCTTTGATAATCAAGACTGGAAATCATGATTTGATTTTAAATGCATTTTTAGCTACAGAACATGGGTGGCAATTCCACTGAATAAACACACTATACCTGTTGTAACATTGATTGAAGAAAATACGATACATGATGCATTATGCTTGATGCAAAAAAATGACATTAAACGAATTGTAATTGTTGAAAAAGACATTCCTATTGGAATTGTTACTGAAAGGGACATTGGGAATTTTCTAGAATCTGACAAGACTGTTAGAAATTTAGATGAAATTGCGATAAAAGAAATAATGAGCCGAAATCTTGTAACTATAAATTCAGATGAGTCTGACAACCTTTCTCAATGTGCAATAAGGATGCATACTTTTCAAATCAGTTCTGTAATAATGATAAATGAATATGGCAAACTTGTTGGGATCACAACCAAGTCGGACCTAGTCCGTGACTTTGCAGTTAAATATCCTAGGACTTACAAAGTAAAGGACTATGTGTCAAAAAGAATAATGACCTGTAGAAAGACTGATTCTCTTTGCTTTGGATTGGACACCTTAAATAAAAATAAAATCTCTAGGCTGGTTGTAACTGATCATGATGGGAAAGCAATGGGACTAATAACGTATGACTCTTTTCTTAAAAATAGTGTTTATTTCAAAAATCCTAATAGGAATTATTTGCTTCCAGAAGGCTCTGGTAAAGGAATGACTGTAGGCGATATTGTTGGTTCTGAATTGATAACTGTAAGCTCTGAAGATGATCTAGCAAAAGCAGCTAATTTGATGATAGAATACAAAGTAAGTGGAATTCCAGTAGTTGACACAAATGATGATCTAAAGGGTGTCATCAGTTCCACTGATATTATAAAAGCATACACTGAGGCGGCTACTCATAAACGACTTGCAAAGAAGGACCCACACTTTGTATGATAGTATCAGTTAGGTCTAATAACAAGTAAAATCGTGGTTTGTAGGAAGGAAAAATAATGTCTCTGCCAATGAATTCAAGAAATGATGAACTTGCAAATCAGATATCTGCAATAAAGGAAAAAATAAAGATCATACTAAAAAATGCAAAATATGGCTCAAATGAGAATCTCTTGAGCGATCTATCAAAGATAGAAGACATATCTTCTAGGATGCAATCAAAAATAATGGGAACTTCTCTCGTTGCACAAAAGTATAGAAAAATTCTTGTTCCGTATGATGGATCTAGTTATTCAAAAAATGCATTAAACGAAGCACTAGAGATGGCAAAGGTATTCCGTTCGAAAATATACATACTTTCTGTAATCGAGGTTGCCTCTGACATTCCGCCTGGGATTTTAAGTGAGGTAATAAATAAAAAACTCTACAAATTAAAACATGAGATAAGCTTGCCAAAAAGATTTACTACTCCAACAAAACTACAACATCAAATCGACGAGTGTACAAAACATGGAGTTGAGGTACAAGTTGAGATTCTTGTGGGAAGAGCTTCAGACTCTATTCTTAAATTTGCATCTCAAACAAAAACGGATCTAATCCTGATGGGCAGTCAAGGATTACGTGGAATGAAAAAACTTGCAGCGCTTGGAAGTGTTAGCAGAAGAGTATCTGAAGAGGCCAAATGCCCCGTCATGATAATTAGATGATCCATTATTTGATATTCATATTATGGTTTCACAAATAAAATTAGTTTTACCTAGTGATTTTTAATTATCAAAACTGAGATTTGCCTTTACCGTTTAATATGAACAATCTGTAATCTACTCTCATGTCTAGTCGTTATGTTATCATTGGTATCATTGTAGGCGTTTTCATTGCAGGTTTGGCCGTAGGAAATATGATTTCACAATCTGGTAATCGTTCAACCATGATGCAAAACTCTCCAATTCCAGGTCCTATGGGATGGATTGACCCAACCCTTCCACATACATGGATGAATACCATGATGTCAAACCCTGATGCGATGAAAAATTGGGTAAATTTGATGTTAAAAGATCCCAAGTTTATGAATACACTTATGACAAATATGATGTCAAATCCTGATTTTAAACAGCAGTACATGGGGCCATGGCTAATGACACAATATGGAGGGTCGATGCATAATATGATGACTAGTTTACCGCCGGCACAAAATGCTACATTTTACCAACACATGATAATAAAAACAGACAAGGTTTCCATAGTAAGTGGAGCGTGGCAAATCAATACCACTGAATCATATCATCCTACTATTATTCAGGTAAATACTGGTACCACGGTAACGTGGGTAAATGATGATACTATAATTCACACAGTAACCGATGTTGATAAAAAGTTTGATTCAGATCTGATTCAACCAGGCGCCGGTTGGCAATACACATTCTATAATGAAGGCAAGTATAATTACTTCTGCACAATCCATCCCTGGATGAAAGGGCTTGTAATTGTAACCTGATCTGATTCTAACTATTCATAATTTACTTTTTCAAATGACTGGTTACCAGTAATGAGAATCTTGTTTTGATTTTATTATATTCTACTGTAATACGTCAAATGTTGGCACTTAAAACATTAGAACTCAAGGTTGCCGATTATATGAGCCCAAACCCATTTGTCGTAAAAGATGAGATTAGTTTTTCAGATGCAATTCAAATTATGGCGGATAAGGGAATAGGGAATTTGGTTGTAGAGAAAAAACGAAAACCAATTGGGATTCTTACTGAGCGACAAATTCTTGAGCAATTGTCAGAACACAAGAAAATCTCAAACGTTAAATTATGTGATATCGAAGTTAGTCCATTTGATGTAGTGAATCTTGATACTCGAGTCATTGACGCTGCCCAATTGATGATTGCAAAGAAGACAAGATTGCTTGTTTTTGATGCAAAGCATTTGGTTGGAATACTAACTGCAACCGACATGGTAAGAGCTTTTAGACGAACATCTGCAAATCCTGACCTTGCCAAAGTATTGAGTACTAGACTGTACAGCGTAAATTATGACGATACGATTCTTGCAGCATCAAAATTAATGGATAAAAAAAGGATAGGAAGTGTAATCGTTTTAAAGAATGGAAAACCATATGGAATATTTACTGAAAGAGACCTATTGGTAAATGTACTATCCAATGATGTTGAAACCCATAATTCAGTGGGTGGATATTGTACTAGGCCTCTTGTAACCTCAGGCGCCAGCATAAAGGGTGGAGATGCATCCAAGATAATGAGTAAAAACAAGATAAAGCGACTGGTCTTAACCAAGAATAAAAAAATATACGCCATAGTTACAGCACGAGATATCGTAGAAGCTTTTTCAATGAGTTTTTCAAGCGAAGACTAGTATTATTTAATATTCAGCAGTGATTCTCATGATTGGAATTCGTTTTTCATAGTCAAATAGCAGTTGGATGAGAAAAAGGCATGGTATTGGACAAATTGCATCTAAGAGTGACAGATTACATGACGCCAGATCCAATCTCAGTCAAATCAAATCTGAATCTAAACGATGCAATATCAATTATGGCAAAGAAAAAGATTGGAAATGTAATTGTTAATGATGAAAAAGGAATGCCCTCTAGCATATTGACAGAGCGAGAGATTTTGACCTATCTTGTAAAAGATGGAAGAATACCTGATATTGAAATGAAAGATGTTAATACAAAACCGTTTGCTACTGTATCTCCTAATGATCTTGTATTGAATGCAGCTAAAACTCTGATAGAGAAAAAGAAACGATTACTTGTCTTTGATAATGTGAAACTAGTTGGAATCATTACCGTATCTGATATGTTAAGGGGTCTTAGAACTATTGGAGGAAATCCACACTTGGAAAAAGTTGTTAGTACTAAAGTGTATAGTTGTGAGTATTTTGATTCTATCTTCAAATCTATAAACCTCATGTTTAAAAAAAGAATAGGAAGCGTATTGATAATAAAAGATGATCTTCCTTTTGGGATTTTTACTGAAAGGGACCTTCTCTGGGTTTTGACAAAAAATGTTTCATTGCAAGAACGATTGGCAAATTACTCTACATATCCTCTGATAACTGCAAAATACGGAATAAAAGGAAATGACGCAGCAGAAATAATGAGTAAAAACAAGATAAAGCGACTTGCCTTGAAAAAAAATGGTGAGATAGTCGCAATGCTAACTGCGCGAGATATAGTTGATGCATTTAGGACTATGTGATTTTGATATCATTTAGTGCATACTATAAGTTGGATCTGGAAATGACTTAACGGGTATCATCAGTTATACAACATGTGACTACGATTGTACTGCCCAACTAAATCATTTTATTTCCCTATTGGAAAATGTCGAGGTCTGTCTTCTCAATTGGATTCAGGTTGAGGACAAAAACATGGATTACAAGACAAAAGAGGGACCTAGCAGCTGACATGTTATGATTGTTTAATTACTTTTTAGTACTATATTGTTTGACTCACCAACAGATCGGGTATGCTTTTGTAAAAAATATTCCAATCATACTATTGGTCAAAAAAGGGATTGACACCAATGGGTTTCTTGGAAGGAAGTGATTTCATAACATACCAGAGAAGAAATTTCAAACTTAACACTCGTCAAATACTTTCAAAACTTAGAATACCATTTCTTCAATATCTGCTTGAACCATCAATTAATTTTATACCACTTGTCCTGTTTGTAACAAAGAATTTCTAAAGTCATTGCTTACTCAAGACATACTCTCTCAAAGGGTTGAAAGTGGGTTTGATCTGACATATTCATGTTATTTTTGTTCCATTCCAATCAATATTGAAGCTTCAACTTTATCTCCTTTGACACAATGATCCATCCCATAGTTGTGTTGATATGATAAAAAATAGGATTAAAACTCTGGAATTGGATTCTTCCGAATTTGCATTATCTACAGATTTTTATGAATTGACCATGGCTGCAGCATATTTCAAATCAAATCAAAGAAAAAAAAGAGCAGTCTTTGAACTCTTTGTAAGAAGACTCCCAAGAAATAGATCATACATGGTAGCTGCTGGTCTAGAACAAGCTCTTGTCTATCTAAGTAATTTGAGATTTAGTAAAAAAGAAATATCATTTCTAAAATCGCATAAATCATTTAGTCTTCTTGGAAAAGACTTTTTCGAATATCTTAGGAATTTCAAGTTTACTGGAGACGTATGGGCAGTTCCAGAAGGAAGCATACTTTTTCCTAATGAGCCCATATTGCGAGTGGAAGGCCCAATGATTGAGGCTCAAATTGTAGAGACTTTTCTTTTATCTATAATTAATTTCCAGAGCCTGATTGCAACAAAAGCATCTAGAATTACGGATGTTGCTGGCAGCAAAGGAATAGTGGAATTTGGGTCAAGACGAGCACATGGACCTCAGGCGGCATTGCTTGCTGCAAGGGCAAGCTACATTGGAGGCTGCATCGGTACGTCTAACACTCTTGCAAGCTACAAGTTTGGAATTCCCACTTTTGGTACGATGGCTCATTCTTACGTGATGAGTTTTGAAAAAGAGATTGATTCTTTTAAAGAATTTACTCGAGTCTTTCCAGATGGAATGCTTCTAGTTGATACGTATGATTCACTTGAAGCCGTCAAAAAGATTGTCCAGTCCGGCATGAAGATAAAAGGAATAAGATTAGACAGTGGTAATCTACAGCTACTTAGCGTAGAATCCCGAAAGATTCTGGACAGTGCAGGCCTAACAGATGCAAAAATAATGGCAAGTGGAGATCTTGACGAAAACATGATTGCAGATTTGTTAAAAAATAATTCACCAATTGATGTCTTTGGGGTGGGTACTGAACTTGCAACATCAAGGGATGATCCTGCAATGAATGGAGTATACAAACTCGTTGCAATCAAAACTCCTATTTCTAAAAACAAATATGAAACAACCTATAAACTGAAAACTAGCACTGGCAAGAAAACATATCCTGCCCCCAAACAGATTTACAGAATATTCTCAGACGGTATTATCAAGCACGATATTATTGGACTGGATGATGAAAATTTCAATGATGTAAAAAAAGTACCACTGTTAAAAAAAGTAATGAACCGTGGTAAAATACTTTATAAATTTCCATCTCTTGATAAAATTAGGGATTTTCACATCGCTCAAAGGAATACTCTTACAAGGGAGTTTAGAATACTTGATAAAATTCCTGCATCATTTCCAGTTTCATATAGTGAAAAACTAGAAACAATTGCAAGAGAATTCAAACCTCAATAAGACTAGGTTGTCTATGCCAATACGTCATGGCTGAGAATCAGCTTATTTCTTTATAGAGTCCCCGGCATTACAAAACACATGAAGAAGAGTGTAAAAATTCCAAACTATGCACTCCTGGTAGTGGACATGCTCAATGACTTTGTTTATGGAAAATTAAAATGTACAAGGGCAAAAAAGATTATTCCAAAGATAAAATCATTAATAGACATATCAAGAAAAAATGGAATTCCTGTCTTTTATTGCAATGATGCACATTTGAAAAGTGACAGTTATGAATTCAAACTATGGGGACCTCATGCGCTAAAGAACACCCGTGGCGCAAGAATAATCCAAGACCTTACGCCGTCTAGCAGTGATACACTTGTACCAAAACGCACCTACAGTGCATTTTATAACACAAAACTAGATCATCTTATAAAGAAAAAATTTGGCAATGGAAGACCTGACATTCTCATCATAACTGGAATTCATACTAATATCTGTGTAAAGCATACTGCATTTGATGCCTTTGTAAGAGGATTTGACATAATTTTACCTGAAGATGGCATTACTTCATTTCTAGAAAAAGATCATATTGCTGCACTGAATTATATGAAAATAAATTATGGCGCAAAAATAGCCAAAACATCGCAGTTGATTAATCTAATTTCAAAATAATTTTCTGAACACTACAATGGACGGAAACGTGTTTACCTGCCATACCACTGTACGTCACGTTCGGGTTATTGCCCCGCGTTTCCGTCCCAACATACAATACGTGATTAAATTATTTAAAACTGATCCTAGTTGCAAATTATGATTTTAACAACAAACTTTACAACATCTTGTGTAATTTTCTAACCAATTCACTTTTGCTTGTCGCTACAGCATCTGAGAATCCAACAGGCCATGGACTGGAAACTGGCCTGCTGGAAAATAAAATGACTTTTTTCTTTTCATTCTTTGCTATGAACATTTCAATTGATGCACCAAAGCTTGGCTCTGGCAATACTACTAGAACATCTGCTTTTTGTATGCATTCAAGATCATGCTTGATTATCTTTTTTACAAGCGTAGTTTTTTTCCTAAAATCATGTATGTTAGAATAATCTTTGCCTTTGGAAAACTGTTTTACCGTGTCAAATCCCTTGCTTTCTAGAAATTCTTGCATCTTCATAATTTTGTCTAATCCAACTCCTCCTATGGGGCCACAAACCATTATTTTCATGATCGTAATTTGATGGATAGAATTGTTATAAATGAATACCACTTTTGACGAAAATTTCTCCAATCTGACAATAGAGTCATCTTAAAATAGAATATTGTCAGATGGCTTAGCATGCAAGGCTCAAACGCACTTGATAGCTACGATGTAAAAAAAGCCCAAAAATCTCTTAAAATGCTACTTAATGACAAGAGTAATGAATTTCGGGATCTTGCACATGGCATTGGATATCCCACCTCAAAAAAGGACTGGGAATTAATAATTTTGAATTTTTGTCTTGATTTTAGTGATTGCTTCAAGGCATGGTCGAGTAAAGATACTGATGCAGATCACATGCAAGTTCACAAATGCAACACCATGATGAGACAGATTGGTCTTGGCAAGTCTAACATGACTGAGGTCACACATCTTGAAAATATAGCATACCGTATTGCAGAAGACTTCAAAGCAATTTACAAGAGAATAGAATAGGAATTCATAAATTCACAAGATTTTAAAACAGAATATTATTGCATAACTAAAATATGTCATCTAATGACAGACGTCTTATATTCATGTATTTTTGATGGATATTTTATTTCAGATGGATGCAAATGTAGAACTGAATGTGCTATCAAAAACATCTCAATATGGGATAAGTACCTGCATTATGAAGAAAGGATCAAAGTGGCCTTATGTGTATATTGTAATGCCTCTTTTTTTATCTCGCCTGTCTTCAAGTGATAATTCTGAATTCAAGTACTCACCGACGTATTACTGACATAAATTTTTAAAAATTCTTACTAAAATTCCGTAAACGCGTTACAATGTTTTTTTACATTGAAACTTTTCTGTAGAAAAATCTCTTTGCTATTTCAACTGAAGTAATGTAAATAGCAACAATGATGGGAATAATAATAAGAATTGGAGTGGGAACTTGAGTAAATCCGAATTCTTTCCCTAATATTGTATACGGTATGATAAAGACGGTACAGATTATTGCAATTGTGGTAAGAGCCAGATATTTCCCTGGTTGCGATCTTATCAAAGGTTTACTGGTACGTATGGCAAGAACAATAAACGAAGCAGAAAATACGCTTTCAATAAACCAGGCGGTCCTGAACTGATCTGGTGTACTACCAAAATAAAGTAGAACGCCAAAGGTTGCATAATCTGCTATCGAGCTTAAAAGGCCAAAGACTATCATGAATTTCCTAATGAATTTCATGTTGAACCTATGAGGTTTTGCTATCATTTCTTGGTCTACATTATCAGTTGCTATGGTCATTTCAGGCATATCTGTAAGCAAATTTGTAAGAAGAATTTGTTTTGGCAACAATGGAAGAAATGAAAGAAATGTCGATGCCCCAGCCATGCTAAACATATTTCCAAAATTTGCACTAGTTGCCATAAACACATACTTGATAGTGTTGGCAAAAGTTTGCCTTCCCTCTTTAACTCCATGAATTAATACGTCAAAATTTTTTTCCAACAGAACAATATCTGATGCTTCTTTTGCAACATCTACCGCGGTATCTACAGAGATACCAACATCAGCTGCATAAAGTGCAGTCGCATCATTTATTCCATCTCCAATAAAACCAACAACATGTCCATTCTTTTTTAGAGCCACGATTATTCTCTCTTTTTGATTTGGTTCAACCTCTGAAAAAATATCAATCTCAGATACGTTGTGAAAAAATGCATCGTTTGTCATATCTCTTAACTCTTGACCAGTCAAGATTTTCGGATTTGTCAATCCTATCTGTTTTGCAACATTTTCAGCCACTAGCTTGTTATCCCCCGTAATTATTTTTAGGGAAATGCCGAGACCCTTGATTTGATTAATTGTCTCAATGATACCAGCCTTTGGAGGATCAAAAAGAACTAGAAATCCAAGAAATATCATGTTGGCTTCATCTTCTTTTTTCAAGACAGAATTTGGAACATTCTTGTATGACACGCCTAAGACTCGAAATCCTTGCTGGCTTAGTTGTATGAATTTTTGAAGAATCTGTTCTCTTACTGGTTCTAATTTAACTGTCTCTGATTCAAATTTTGCATGTGAACATATTGATAATACATTTGATAATGCGCCTTTTGTAATTATAATTCTCTCATCGTCTTTTGATACTAGTACTGTGAGTCTTTTTCTTGAGAAATCATATGGAATCTCATCTAATTTTTTGTATCTAGAAACATCTAGAATCTTATGGGAACGAATTGCTTGATCAATTGGATTAAGAAAACCTGTTTCGTAAATGGCATTAAGATATGCATACAAAAATACATCATTACTTTCATTCCCTTTTACGTCCAAGCTTGATTTGATATGAACAACCCCCTCAGTCAGTGTTCCTGTTTTATCAGAGCACAATACATCCATGCTACCGAAATTTTCAATAGATGATAGACGTTTTACTATGACTTTGTAGCTTGCCATTTTTCTTGCGCCGTGTGATAAGTTTATGCTAATTATTGCAGGTAGAAGCTGAGGGGTAAGACCAACTGCCAATGCTAGAGAAAACAGCATTGAGTCTAAGACGGGTCTTGCCAGATAGACGTTAATTGCAAATATTGCAATTACAAGAATTAGAGTTACTTGAGTAAGAAAAAAGCCGAATTTTTTTATTCCTAGTTCAAATTCTGTTTCAGGTGCGCGCAATCGGAGACGGTCTTCTACCTTGCCAAATTCAGTCTCAAGACCAGTCTTTACAGCAATTGCTTTTGAGTTACCGCTAATTACATTTGTTCCCATGAATAGAGCATTGGTTCTTTTACTTGGAGGGAGATCTTCTGGAACTGGACTAGAGTTCTTTTCAACAGGAAATGTCTCTCCAGTCAAAACAGCTTCATTTACAAAGAGATCTCTTGATTCAAGTATGATACAATCTGCAGGTATCTTACTTCCTGCAGAAAGTAAAACAATGTCTCCAAGTACGATTTCTTCAGAAGAAATTACCTTTTGTATGCCATCTCGAATTACAGTAGAAGTGATTCGAACCATTTCAAGCAACTTTTGTACTGCGTTTGTTGCCCGATGTTCTTGAAAGAAACTAAGCATACTACTCACAAAAATAATAATAAAGATCATTATGGCATCGGCAGAATCTTGTAGGAACAAAGACAAGGCTGACGCAAAAAGAAGAATGAGTATTATCGGACTTTTAAACTGCGATAAAAAGAGAACTAGCCATCCAGATTTTTTCTGTTTTTTTAATGAATTAGGGCCATATTTTTGAAGTCGTGCATCTGCCTCAGTACTAGTTAGACCATTAGTGGAAGTATTGAGTTTTTGAAGTAGGTCTGACATGGAAATTTGCGCTGATTCGCTCATATGACTCAAGATTAAACACTAGTACTAATTTTCGTTGTTATTTTAATAATCCCTAACAGATCATCTTTTTATAATATCGTAATAACACTCAAACCATTACAGAATTTTAGACAAGAGTTTTTTCCCCTTTTCACTGCTTGGAAAAATTAGTACACATGGTTTTTTTTATGTGCATGAATTAAATGAACATCAAGTTTTGCATTAGAGCAAAAAAATGCTACGTTCCTTACAGATTAGAATGATGGCAATTTCTCAAATACCTACAATAAGTACTGCAACAGGAATTCCGACAAATACTTTAAAAACATAAGTTGAATTGGATGTTGCTAGAAATAAGGAAGCAAATGCCTTGGTCTTTGTCAAGATCTGAAAAGTAAAAACATTTCCTCATTGGTCTAAAATAAGATCGAGATGCTCGATATTATCCTTCAGAAGCGGATTTTCCGCCATCCACGTTAAGGATTATTCCTGAAATCCACTTTGCCTCATCTGACGCAAGATATGTTACTGCATTAGCAACATCTTCTGGCTCTCCAATTCTATTTATGGGCTGTCGGTCTTCTAGGACTTTTCTTGCTTCTGGATAATCAAGATATGATTTTATCATTCCTGCATTGACAATTCCGGGATTGACACAATTGCAACGAATGTTTCGTCTTGCATATTCTACTGCCAGTCCTTTGGTGAACATGTTTATCGCAGCTTTTGTTGTGCAATATACAGTCAAGTGAACTTTGGGTATTGCTCTTTCTGCGGAAATTGAACCAATGTTGATTATGGATCCTCCATTTTTATTTTCAAGCATCTTTATTATGACTGACTTTGTTATCCTAAATGTACCAAACAAGTTGGTATTGACTAGAGAATTCCAGTCTTCTTCTGCCATCTCATGAAAATGAATCGGATCGGTAATTATTCCTGCATTGTTTACCAAAATATCGATTTTTCCGTAATGGTCAGTAATCTGATTTACTGTTTGTATTACTTGTGATTCATTTGTAATATCGCATGGGATTGCAACAGTTTTTGAGGTATAATCCTTTATCATATCTCTTGCCTTTTCTAGTTTTGCCCTGTCTCTGCCTAGTAAAACTACATTGGCCCCCTCTTGAACCAATTTCTTGGAAATTTCTAACCCTATATCACTTGAGGCTCCTGTAACTATGGCCACTTTATCTTTTAGTCGCATCTTCTGTATTTGTAATTATACTGTATGCATAATTAAGTTCTTAGTTTTTTATCCATTTTTGTAATTTATCTGATTGATGGAAAAAGACAAATTGATTCGTAATTAGATCCGACCTAATTTGTTGTACTAACGAACAATGACCACAGGACATTTTGAAAGTTCGGATATCTTTCTACTCACACTTCCAAGCGTCTTTATCTTTGAAA
>Ga0075030_100000673_pt1 | contig 30044 bp, 25 predicted proteins | sample LitLauG_LLR_2012_FD_71393 | JGI IMG/M metagenome (GOLD analysis project Ga0075030, IMG submission 71393) | Freshwater sediment microbial communities from Pennsylvania, USA - Little Laurel Run_MetaG_LLR_2012 | ecosystem: Environmental > Aquatic > Freshwater > Creek > Sediment | place: USA...
TTCACCGGCGGATTGAATATCGGCGCGGAGAACCTGACACTTCGCATGCCGCCCCGACCGGTGTTCGACACTCATTTCATGGTTCAGGGTCCGGTCGTCGCGCAGCTGGTCGACGCTTTCGCGGACGATTGGCTGTTTACGACGGGACAACAGCTGGCGGGCGCCGCCTGGTTCCCGGTCGCGCCGCCGGCCGGCGACGGGGTGACAAGGGTCGTGACCTCGGGTCCGGATCAGGATCTCGAAAAGATCGAATTCATGATTCTTACGGCCATCGGATGCGCACGATCATCGATCAAGGTCATGACCCCCTACTTCCTGCCCGACGACCGGGTCATCACCGCGCTCGCGCTGGCTGCGCTGCGGGGCGTGGAAGTCGACGTCATACTGCCGCAAAAAAGCAATCATCCGGCCCTGGACTGGGCCGCCCGCGTCCAGGTCGGTCCGCTGCTCGCCGCCGGCGGCCGCGTATGGACCCACCCGCCCCCATTTGACCACTCGAAGCTCATGACGGTTGACGACATCTGGTCTCTGATCGGCAGCGCAAACTGGGATGCCCGCAGCTTCCGGCTGAATTTCGAACTCGATCTGGAGATCTATCAGCCCGCGCTTGTTCAGCAAATCAATCAACTGATCACCGATCGTCAGGGAAGTCGCATCACCACGATGGCGCTCGCCAAGCGCCCGCTGCCGGAACTCCTGCGCGACAGCGCGGCGCGATTAATGCTCCCTTATCTCTAGGCGCGCGAATCCCACCCCGGGATGATCAGTGAATACGAATATCGAGCGGCACAAACAGGGTGATGCCGGGCGACTGCTGCGGTGGATAGTAGACGGGAGGCGGCGCATAGATCGGCTGCGGGTAGTAGCGGGGCTCCTCATGTCTGCGCCGATCTTGATCGCCATGATCCTTATCGCGATGTCCCTGGTCCTTGTGATAGCCCTTATCCTGATGTTCATCGTGCTTGTCGTTGCCGTCGGCATGCGCCGGCATCATGCAGACGCCGGTCACGCCACACACGGCAATCAGCGCAACGAGCGCCTTGCCATGCAGCGACGAAAGAAATCTGGATCGCATTGTCATAGTTTTCATTGTGAGTTTCCGTTCATAAGGTGCATGACGTGCATGCCAAATTCAATTTTCAAGTCTCGCAATCCGGGCGCGCCTTGGATAGCCGCAATCACTTCGCCTTTGCCGTCTTCGGGGGCCCCTTGCGGAACAACGCATCGGCTTCCTTTTTCTGCGCGTCTGACATTCCGTCATATAGCGTTGAAAACACCGCTGTGAATTTCTTGATCCCTTCCAGATGCGCGCTGGTAATCGCGGCATAGGATTCCAGATCGTTGATGGCGGTCATGGTGTCGGCATTTGCTTTCCTGCTGGCGATCAATGGTTCAAGCGTCGATTCGTTGTCCCGCATCACCTGGGCGACCTGGTTCCACTGGTCTTCCTGCTCGGCCGTGATGGCGAGCTTGGTATGCATATCTTGAATGCGCGCGTCGACGCGACTGACGCTTGCCGATTGGGCTGCGACAGCTGGCCCTGAAACCAGCGAGATCGCCGCAACTAGCACGCCCGCCGCGAAGATCCGCGCGGCTACCGGACTGAACAGACCGTCAATTCGTTTCATCAGTGTTCTCCGAGTGAGCTCAAGCAACTGGCGCCTGTCAACTGGTTGGCCGCCATCCGAACGAGCAGTGTCGCACTCTCGATCAGGTAATTCTGTGCGCTTGAACACATAGCCCGGCACGTTTTCTTGGCCCGCACCGACCGTCGGAAACGCACCGATCAGCGTTCCCGGGCCTGCCCGCGGTCAGATTCCTCGGCCTTACCGTCGACGCGGCCCGTCATCCCGCTTCGCTCTGCGCAAGATCGTCGACGGCGCGCGGCGGGGTGGACGTGAGCTCATCCTGACGGCCGGGCGCACCCTCGCGCAAGCTCAGGCGACTGATGCTCACCTTCACCACGTGCTCCCGGTGATCGTCCGCCAGAGGCAATGTGCTTCCGGCTTGCCGGGCTCCGTCGAGCGTGATCGTCACCGCAGCGCCGCTCGCTCCAGCCGCAGCCGGCGTTTGATCGAATGCAATCTCGTAGGTGGTGCCGCGGTAGCGGTAGTTGATCGAGAACGCCGTCCACGCTTCAGGCACGCACGGCGTGAAATGCAAGCAGCCGTTTTTCAGCCGCAGTCCCAGCACCGATTCCACGATGAGCCGGTACAGCCAGCCCGCCGAGCCTGTGTACCAGGTCCAGCCGCCGCGGCCGGTATGCGGCGCGATCGCGTAGACGTCGGCAGCCACGACGTAAGGCTCTGTCTTGTAAGTCGCGACCGCTTGCGCGCTTTTCGCGTGATTCAGCGGATTGATCAGCGTCAGCAATTCCCAGGCGCGGCGGCTGTCGCCGAGCGCGGCAAAGGCCATCGCCGCCCACACTGCAGCATGCGTGTACTGACCGCCGTTCTCACGCACCCCGGGCACGTAGCCCTTGATGTATCCAGGATTCAACGCCGACTTGTCGAACGGCGGATCCAGCAGCTGGATCAGCCCGTGATCGCGCCGCACCAGGCGCCGATCGACCGATTCCATCGCCGTGCGCGAGCGATCCGGCTCGGACGCGCCGGACAGCACGGACCAGCTCTGCGCAATGGAATCGATCTGGCACTCGGGATTGACCGACGAGCCCAGCGGCGTGCCGTCGTCAAAGAAGGCCCGTCGGTACCACGCGCCGTCCCAGGCGTGCCGGGCGAGGTTCCGGCGAAGCTGCAGCGCCTCGCTGCGGCAACGCTGAGCGAACGTTTCATCATCGTGCAGGCGCGCCAGATCGGCGAAGGACGTCAGAACCTCGTAGAGGAAGAAGCCGAGCCATACGCTTTCACCCTTGCCCTGGATGCCGACCAGGTTCATGCCGTCGTTCCAGTCGCCGGAGCCCATCAGAGGCAGGCCATGCGCGCCAAAGCGCAGGGCGTGCAGGATTGCACGCACGCAGTGCTGGTACAGGCTGGCCGCCTCGGTGGAGCGTCCGGGCAAGTCGTAGCACGATTCCTCGTCCGCACCCAGCGCGCGGCCATCGAGGAAGTGCTCGCTTTCGTCGAGCACGCCGGCGTCGCCGGTGCTCAGCACGTAGCGGCAGGTGGCCAGCGGCAGCCAAAGATAATCATCCGAGCAGCGCGTGCGAACGCCGCGCCCGGCGGGCGGATGCCACCAGTGCTGCACGTCGCCTTCCCGATACTGGCGCTGCGCGCAGCGCAGCAAGTGTTCGCGCAGCAGTCGCGGCTCCGCGTGCACCAGCGCCATCGCATCCTGCAGCTGGTCGCGGAAGCCGAAGGCTCCGCCCGATTGGTAATAGCCGCTGCGCGCCCACAGCCGACAGGCCAGCGTCTGGTATACGAGCCAGCCGTTGGTCAGCACGTTAAGAGCCGGATCGGGTGTATTGACCTTCACGGCGCCCAGCGTGTGCTTCCAGTATTGCTGCACGCTCTCCAACGCGCCGCGCCCCGAGCCGGCTCTGCGAAACCGTTGCACAAGCCGGCGCGCCTGCTCAAGATCGCTCCCGGCGCCGAGCCTGAAAACGATCTCGTGCTCCTGCCCGTCGGCCAGATCGAATGGCACCCGGATCACGCCGCACGGGTCCAGGGCGGCTCCCAGCTTGCCGGACAGGCGCAAACGACCCATGGCACTCGGATGCTTGAGGGTTCCGTTGCGCCCGAGGAAATCGGCGCGGTCACCGCTTAGCGTGCGCGCGGGGTCGTCCACATCGAAGAACGCGACCCGGCTGCCGAACTCCGTGTTGTAGGCGTTGCGCGCGAGCAGCGCCCCGCTGGTGGAATCGATCTCGGTGACCACGTGCATTGCGCATTTGGACCGCAGATCGCCCAGCACCCACTCGACATAGCCCGTCGCGGAAAGTCGCCGCATCCGGCCTGACCCGTTGCGCACCTTCAGCACGGAGAACTTGACCGACTCTTCCAGGTCCACGTAGACCCACAGTTCCGAGTGAATGCCTCCTGCGGTGTGCTCGAACACGCTGTAGCCGAACCCGTGCCGGGTCACATAAGGCATCGCTCCGCGGCTCGGCAATGGCGTCGGGGACCAGAAGTGGCCGCTTTCCTCGTCGCGCAAGTAGATGGCCTCCCCGCCCGACGCGCCGACCGGATCGTCGCTCCAGGGCGTCAGCCGGAATTCATGGGCGTTTTCGCTCCACGTGTAGGCGAGGCCGCTCTCCGATACGACAGTTCCGAAGTGCGGGTTGGCGAGCACGTTCACCCATGGCACCGGTGTCATCTGCGCCTGCGCGGTGATGATGACGTACTCGCTCCCATCTTCGGTGAAGCCGCCGAGGTCGTTGCCCAGAATGAGGTTCGCTGGCGGCGAATCGGGTGCAGCCGCCGGCTCGGCGCGATGGGCGCGGGTCGGCGTCAGTGGCGCTCCGCGTCTTTCCGCAATGCTTCGCCGGTTGACCTGTTCCACCAGGGAGTCGCGCGCGTCGTCGATGACGACGCGCGCGACCGCCTGCAGCAGGATGCGGTCCTCGTTGGATATCTGCTCGGCGGAGGAGTGCACGTAGATCCCGCCGGGCCGGTCGATCGCATTCGCTTCGGTGCCGTGCGCAATCAGGCCCATGATCTGGTCCTGCAGCCGCTGGCGGTAGCTGACGTGGTCCTCATTCCAGATCACCAGGTCCACCGCCAGGCCCTTGAGCCGCCAGTAGGCGTGACATTGGATCAATTGGCGCGCGAGCTCGATGTGGGCGGCGTCCGAGATCTTCAGCAACACGATCGGAAGATCGCCGGAGATGGCGTAACCCCAGAGGCCCGACTGCCCGCGCCGGTTCTGTACCAGCAAGGCGGCCTCGGCGCGCGTCGCGGCATTGGCATAGAGAACCGAGCCCGCGAGGCGCCGGTAGAGCTGCGCGTCGGCCTCCCCGGCATTGATCTGCCGCAGCGTCACCCCGCTGTGCGTCAATGCAAGATCGAATACCCGATCGGCCAGATGCCGGTCCTGGTACTTTTCGACGAGCGCCATGCACGCGTCCCGGCTCTCCCCGATTCCAAACACCAGATCGATCGTTGCCGATTGTCCGGCGTCGAGCGCGACCCGGCAGCGGATGGCGGCGATCGGGTCGAGCACCGATCCCTGGCTGCCCGACAGCGCGGCGCCATCGCTCATTGCGCGCGGCGCCTCGACGGTGCGCCCGCGGCCGACGAAGCGCATACGATCGGTCTCGTAGGAGGCTTCACCGATTTCGGTTCCGTGCGTTGCCAGCAGATGGAACATCCACGGCACCTGCTCGCCGATGGAACGCGGCCGGCGCGTGCAGACGATCGCGCGCCGGCTGCCCAGAATTTCGGTTTGCACGAACAGGTTCCCGAACGAAGGCTGCATCATGTCGGCCGCGGGCGGCGCCAGCACGACTTCCGTGTAGCTGGTGACCTCGATCGTCCTGCGCGTGTGGGAGCGGTTGGTGACGCGTACCCTGCGCAACTCGATGTCGTCTTCCGGCGACACGACAATCTCGGTATAGGTCTCGAAGTCGTGGTCGCGGCGACGGTATTCGGCCCGTCCTTCGGAGAACATGGCCTCGTAACTTTCCGCCCGCTTGAGCGTCGGGTGGTGTGCGGCCGACCAGAAGTTGCCGCTGGAGACGTCGCGAACATAGACGAACGTGCCCCAGTTGTCGCAGGTGCTGTCTTCGCGCCAGCGGCTGACCGCCAGGTCCTTCCAGCGGCTGTAGCCGCCGCCGGCGTTGGTCACCATCACGTGGTAGCGGCCGTTGGAAAGCAGCTGAACCTCCGGCGTCGGCGTTTCGAGACCGATCGGCGCCTGGATCGACGCTTCCGAAGCATCCGAGAAGGCACTGCTCTCGGAATTCTCGGCAATGCGCGTACGCAATAGGGTGGCCTTGGGAATCCGTTCCTGCAGCAGCAGCATGGTCGCCTGGAACAGGGGGTCGGACTCGAAGCGCCGCTGCATGGGCCTGTCAAGTATCAGCGATCCGAGAGAAAGCAGGTTCATGCCCTGGTGATGCGCCATGAAGGAGCGCACGACCACGCCGGACTGGCTGCGCCCCAGGCGCGAAGCCGTGTAATCGATCGCCTCATAGAAGCCGAAGCGGCCTTCGAGGCCGCACGTGGCCAGTCGCTGCAGATTTGCGCACGCGGCCACAGGCTCCACCATCAGCGCCAGCGCGCTCGCATAGGGCGCGACGACCGAGTCGTCCGCCAGCCCGCGCTTCAGTCCAAGACCGGGCACGCCGAACGCGCGATATTGATAGTTGAGGCCGGCGTCGACTGTGTTGTAGGCCGATTCCGATACACCCCACGGCAAAGACCGCTGGCTGCCATATGCGATCTGTCGGGCCACCGCCGCCTGGCAGGTCTGGTCGAGCAGCGTGCCGGCAAAGCTCGGCATCACCAGCAGGGGCATCAGGTACTCGAACATCGAGCCGCTCCACGACACCAGCACCGGCGCCCCGCCGGCGCTGGTCAGCAACCGACCCAGCGCAAACCAGCTTTCCTGCGGCAGCTGTCCCTGGGCGATGGCGACGAAAGTGCACAAGCGCGCTTCCGAGGCCAGAAGATCGTAGAAACTGGCATCCCGTCGGAACTCATCGACGTTGTAGCCGATTGCCAGCAAGTGACGCGTCCTGTCGTACAGGAATTCGTACTCCATCAACGCAAACCCGGTCGCCTGGTCCGCGAGGCGTTCGCCGGTCGCGATTCGCTCCTTCGCGCGCTCGCCTGCGGCCACGACCTGGCTGCGCAACTCGGTCAACCAGGCCTGCTGCTCGGGCGTTCCGCCCTCATGCAGCCGTGCATCGACGAGCGGCAGCGACGCAGCGGTGCCGCGTGCCAGATCACGCAAGGTTGGAAAATCACCGAAGTCCGCCAAGCCGCTCAGGTCACCCGGAGCAGCAGCCAAAGCCAGCCATGGCGCGAGAAACCGGAGTTCTTCTAGCGCATCCTTGCATTGCTGCGAAAGCGCGCGGGCCCACTCTTGAGCTTCCTCTCGATGGGCAGCGCCGATCTGCGCCTTCACCTCGTCGGCGCAAGCCGCAATTCGCTTGAGGCATTCAAATGTCGCCGGCAGGGTCGACGGGTGCAAGGCGCGAGTCGCCTCCAGCAGCGCATGCAAGCGGGCGATCGGTGCCTGACCCGATCCGGCAGCGGCGTCGGCCAGAATGCCGAGCGTATCGACCAGTCCCTCGAACAGACGCGGCCCGACGATCTTCTGATCGGGCAGCGTCAGCAGACCCGAGCGCAGCGTCAGCAGAAACCCGGCCAGGTTGCCGCTGTCGACCGACGAAATGTAACGAGGCCGCAACGGCAGCAGAGAGCGCGTGTCATACCAGTTGTAGAAGTGCCCCCGATGGCGCTCCAGAAGCGCCATCGCGCCGAACGCATCCCTGGTGCGTTGAATCAGCGATCCGGCCGGAATGAATCCGAAGTCAAAGGCCGACAGATTTGCCAGGAGTGCCAAGCCGATGTTGGTCGGAGAGGTTCGATGCGCGATCTCGGGACCCGGGCTTTCCTGGAAATTGTCGGGTGGCAGCCAATGATCGTCGGCGACCACGAAGCGGTCGAAAAATGCCCAGGTCTTGCGGGCGATCTTGCGCAGGAAGATCTCCTGCTGGGCCGACACTTTTGGCTGCAGGTGAACCAGCGGCAGGCTGAGCCACCAGGCCAACCTGGGCGCGGCGAGCCACAAGGCCAAAATGGGGCCGGCTGCCATCAGCGCCTCCGGCCGGGCCCAGCCCAAGGCGGCGGTTGTCACGGCCGCGGTTGCGGGAGCGATCCACATCGACCGGTAACAAGCCGCGATCGAGCTGTCCCGCCGTCGATCCTGCTCGCCTGCCACGCTCCACTCCAGCAGATGGCGATGGGTAACCAGCATGCGCCAGGCCGTGCGCAGCATCGCGCCAACACTGAACAGCGCGTCGAACGGTAGACATGCGAGTCGGAAGCCGGCCATCGCGAAATTGCGGCCGGCCGAACGCAGCACGGCGGCCAGGTGCTGGATCAGGAGCACTTCCTCCGGCCTGCGCAAGGCGTCAACCAGGCAGACCAGCCCTGGCGGAATCAGCAGGACGCCGACCACGGCCAGGGTCCAGAGCCATGGATGAGGCAGCGCGAACCAACCGAGCAGCAGCAGCGAAACCAACGCGGCGGAAACGACGTTCCGCCGCAAGTTGTCCAGAATTTTCCAGCGCGACAGCCTCGACAGCGGATTGCGTAGGCTGCGCCGGTCCGGGCCCGGAACGCGAGGCAGCAGCCAACCCGCAATCTGCCAGTCGCCGCGGATCCAGCGCCGGTGGCGACTCACGTCGGCCAAATACTGAGGCGGGTACTCCTCGAACAGATGCGCATCGCTCATGAGCCCGGAGCGCGCGTAGCAGCCCTCCAGCAGATCGTGGCTGAGAATCCGGTTTTCCGGGAAGCGTTCCTTCAACGAATACTCGAACGCGTCCACATCGTAGATTCCCTTGCCGATGAATGAACCTTCGCCGAACAAGTCCTGGTAAACGTCGGAAACGGAGCGTGTGTACGGATCGATGCCTGGCTCGCTGCCCCACAACTGCGAATAGCGCGAGCGGTTCGACCCGGACTGGCTGGTGGCCATACCCGGCTGCAGGATGCCGTAACCGGCGCATACCAGATGCCTGTCCGCGTCGTAGCGCGGGCGGTTCAGCGGGTGCGCCATGGCGGCCACGAACTGCCGCGCCGAGTCTCGCGGCAGCTGGGTATCGGTATCCAGCGTTATCACGTACTTGACCCTCGACCCCGTCTCGAAACTGCCCGTCACCGCGCAAAATCGGTCCGGTCCGTCGTCGCGCAGCCAGGCATTGAGGTCGGCAAGCTTGCCTCGCTTGCGTTCGTAACCCATCCAGATCCGCTCCGACGAATTCCATGAGCGCGAGCGATGAAACAGATAGAACCGGTCGCTGCCTGCACTGCGGTATTTCTTGTTCAGCTTTTCGATGCCGTTGCGGGCCCGCTGCAGCAGAGGCTCGTCTTCAGCGAGCGTCTGCTCCTGGGCATCCCGGACGTCGGTCAGCAGACCGAAATGCAGGTGCTCGTCCTGGTTCCCCAGAAACCGCACTTCGAGCGACTCGAGCAGCTCGTCGATGTTCTGCGCACAATGGAGCATGCTGGGAATCACCACCAGCGTGCGCAATTCCGGCGGCAATCCCCCCGCGAAGTCCATGCGCGGCAACAGTTGAGGCGTCGCCAGCAGGGTTGCCAACCAGTTGACCAGCGCCGACGCCAAATGGCTGGCGCCTACGAGCGACAACAACCCAAGCAGCACGAGTCGCCAGCCGAGCAGGCCATCGCCGTAAGCCCGCAGCACCAGCCCCTCGGTGAATATCGCGGTGATGAACAGGATGGCGCCGAGGTGCAGGCGCAGCGGCGAGCGGCCAAGCGACCGGCGCATGCGCTCGAGGACGCCAAACCGGACCTTCACTGCGCTTTCAAGCTCGGGCAAGCCCCGATCGATCAGGTAGAAACCGACGTGCGACTCGGGATCGTCATCGCCCACGCGGCCGGCTCTGCTCTTTGCTATTTCGACGACCCTGCGCGCAACGTCCGGTTCCGGCATCCGGCTGTGCTTGGCGAGACGGTCGACGACGTGCCGATAGCGATCGCGCGTGGCGAAGTCCATCCGCCGGTAAACGTCATTGCAGTCCTGCAACAGGATCTGCTCGACGACGCTCATCGTCTCGACGAATTCGCGCCAGTCCATCGCCCCCAGGAAGCGCAGGCTGCCGATCGAATTGCTGATCGAAACCTGGTCTGCTGCCTGTTGCTGGTTCTCCGACAGCACCAATTGCTCGATCGTCAGGCTCGACTCCGCTAGCCGCTGTTCGATCCAGGTCAGCGGCCAGGCCAGGGCCGGGCCGTGGCCCTGCAGGCGACGGGCGAGCTCGGCGACAAAGGGGCCGGCCATCGGCGGATCCGACCGCGCCATGTCGGCGATCACCAGGATCAGGCTCTTGGGGTCCGCCTCGGCGGTTTCCATCATCTGGTCTGCCCAGGTCTGCGCCTGGTTCAAATGAATCCTGGCCGCGGTAAGGTGCGCGCCGACGCGGCGCAGATTCTCGATCAGGGCCAGGCGCAGCATGATCGGAATCGCCCACAGCTCGCCCAGCCTAAGTGGCGTGACCGTCTGATAGGCCGCCACGAAGCGGCCCAGCGTGGCCGAATCGACGCGCCCGTCGCCGTGCGAGATCGTCTCCAGCGCCAGGTCATACACGCGCGGCAACCCGGCGGACGGGCCCCGTGCCAGTTGCGGCAATTCCCGGCTATACCCGGTCGGCAGGTGTTTCCTGGCAGCGCGAATCTGCTCTTCGATCAGGTAGAAGTTGTCCAGCAGCCATTCGCCCGCCGGGGCGATCGGGAGCTTGGATTTGACCGCCACCGCCAGCAAACTGCGGGTGCCGATCAGGACCTGCTCGTTCTCATCCAGCCGCTTGAGCAGCCGATTGCGCGAGGCGGATCGGCTCAGTACGTGCGCCCCGGCCAGCGCGCGGCCGTGCTGCTCCATCTGATCAGCGCTGAACAGCTCGGCCCTCAGCGGCGGCTGATCGTCGGCGTCGTGCGCAGTACCCAGGCCCTCGATCAGCCGGCCGCCGGGGCACGCCGCAGCGATTCGAAGCAGTGCTTTGAAAGGAGTTTCAAGGTCCATCGTCTGATTGGAAGAGCCGGCCACCTGTGCGGTCCGTCATGCCGCGGCCGCAAAGCGATGGATGCCAGCCCACACCGTTCCTGCCATCCTGAACGAAGCGGGCTGATTGCCGGAAGCACCCCACGCCACCGCAACGCAGTGGCTGACCGGTGTCTGTCTACGCCCTATTTGTTCCGCGATCAGTCTGCCAGCGCACAGAGCGGGCCTCGACGCTCGTTCACCGAGGAACCTGGGCTTTGCCCCTGACTTGAAAGATGCGTGCGACCCTTCGCTGCGTTTGCGACTTGAAGCCTGCCCCGAACTCGCCCGCCTCGAGGATCCTGCTTATGGGCGCGGTTTCATCACGATGGCTCTTTGGCTCTGTGCCTTGCTCGACTGCGTTGTCATATCGGCGTACTTGTCCGCGCCGGGTCTCGGAGGCAATCGCATCGAGTTTGACATGGTGCGCTTGCGGACTTGCGTTGGACACAGGAGGACGTCCTGACTTCCCTTCAAAATGCGTCACAACACCGTTCTCGAACCGGGCGCTGAATTCATAAGGTTGCTCCCGCGCAGCCTCGGTTGGGGTCGCATCTTCCGTCAGGTCAACGTGGACCATTCGCTTTTCCTTTTTTCCATTCACGTTCTGCCTGCAACGGATCGCGAAGTGACTCAGTCGGCAAGCCAGTCCTTGAGCTCTTCGGCGTGCTCGGCCTCATCGATCAGGATGTCTTCGATCAGCTGCCGGGTCGTCGAGTCCGTGTCGCCAATCAGCTTTATGACCTCAAGGTAACTTTCGATCACCGTGCTTTCCGCGGTCAGGTTCGCTCTGACCATTCCCGCCAGATCGGGAGAGTCGTCGTAGGCGACCCGGCTGCGGCGAGAGAGCGAATCCGGAGAAAAGTCCGGTTGCCCTCCGAGTTGAACGATGCGCCGGGCAAGCCGGTCGGCATGGGCCGATTCCTCGTTCGCATAGCCCAGAAACTCTTCGGCGATCTTCGCAGCCACGAGGTCACCCGCCGTGAAATAGTGGCGTTTGTAGCGCAGGACGCAGACCAGCTCGGTTGCCAGTGAATCGTTGAGCGCCTGGATGATGCTCTCGCGCCACGGTTCGAAGCGCGGCGCCGTGGCGCCTTGCCCCACGTCCAGGCCTGCAACTTCGATGCCGGCGTCGTCAAGAACCGGAGGTTCCTGGTAGACCTCCGAGGTATTTGCGCTCCTGCCAGGTACGCTGTCGAAAGCCATCAGTCCTCCCGCTTTGGTGGGCCTTAAGATCGAGGCGCTGTTCAGGCGACCTTTCAAACTAGAAGGGCCGTCCTGGAAGATCTGTGCGCTAACGCACATTGCGGCCTCCCACAAAAGAGCGGCGCTCAGGCCATACGGATCCCGACCCCTCTTCTTTTTGCATTCGGCGCGGGTACCTGGCCGACGGAGTTGAAAAGTCCGTCAGGCTCCCATGGCTTCGTTTCGACCAGATCGGCCAGCTATTCGACCCGCCTTCCGTGGCTCCGCCATTTGCTCCGACTGCGCTCCACTTGGTCTCCCAGCGCACAGACAGGCGTCCCGGCCGCGTGCACGCTACCCAGCTGCACCGGGATGGCGGCGAGACTCCACCGTGCGGGAGGACCATGAAACCATTCGTCAGCAAGACCCCAAATCCGACCCTCGCCGAATCCGTCAGCGACCTGGTGGCCGAGGGCGGCAACGCGCTCGCGTCCGACGATGCTCCGATCGCGGCGGCCAAGGCGCCGGCCGACACGCAGGTACCGGCCAGCTCCGCAGCGCAAATCTGGCCGGGTCGCGGCGCAATGGCGCCATGGCGCAGAATCCTGAGACGTTCGTCGAACGGCAGCAGCTGAGGGCGAGCATTCGGCGCGTGGGCTGTTGCCGGTATCCGGCCCGGCTAGAGCTAGAAGAGCACGACACCTCCGTTCTCCGTCGTGCGTATCCCAGCGCACAGATGCCTTGTCAAGTTACGCAGATACTTGAACCTTCCTTCCTCCACCACGAAAAGAAAGACCATGAAAATCACATTTGCAACAAGCTGTTTCGTTCTGGCTGCGTTCCTTGCGCCGGCCGCCGCATTTGCCGGCGATTCGGATTCGGACCGCTCGCACCCCATGACCTACGTGAAAGACTCGGCCATAACGACGAAAGTGAAGGCCAAGCTTGCCGATGAGAAAATCGGCTCCCTGGCGCATATCTCGGTAGATACCGACGCCAAGGGCGCCGTGGTTCTCAGCGGAAAAGCCAAGACCCAGAAGGATGCGGATCAGGCGGTATCGATTGCGCGCGCAACTGAAGGCGTGACATCCGTATCGAGCACGATCGTCGTCTCAAAGGACGACTGAGACTTTCCGCAAGTACCAATGCGCTGACACTTCGGTTGCATTGACCGCGTAACTCACGCGCGCGCGAGCCGGCCCGGGTCCCCGAAGACTCGAGGTCGGCTTTTTGTTGAATGCACGAAACCGCACAAGCTCCTTGCCCAGCCATATCTGCGTTGTAACGCTCGCGCCTCCGTTGCACCGCACTTGATAGGGTTCACCTGTGAAGCTGCTCTTCGTGGCCGCCTTTTCGATGAAGTCTTCGGCCGTAGCGACCAGGCCTCGTGCGATCAGGTACCGGTACTTGTCTTTCAGGTGAGCCTGCGCGGCCTGCGCATCGTGCCACGTCCCGTTGCGGTAGAACTCGCATCCCGATCCGCCGATATAGCCGAGCAGGAAATTGATTTCGATCTGCGCATCCGTCTCGCCTTGCGCCCGCAGCGACTGTGCCGACACAAGCCCCAGCAGCAACGCCAACGCCATCATGACGGGCAGCTTCACAGCTCGCTGTCCAGCGGCAGCCTCGCCAGGAAATTCGCCTCGAATCGCTGCCATCCACTTCGGGCCGGCTCGCTGAGGTAGTCGACCACAGCCCCGTTTTCCTGGGTGCGCCAAACCAGCTGGGGCCACGCGCTGGCATCACCCTGATGCAAGACGAGCGTATAGGCGTTGATCAACTGCACCATGGCCTCAAAGCGAGTCGCGATCTGCTGGGCGATCTCGGGACTGTCGATGATCAAGCCGATCTCAGTGTTAAGGTGCTCGGACCGTTGATCGAAGTTCATCGAACCGATGAATATCTTCTGCCGATCGAAGACGAACAGCTTCCCATGAAGGGAATAGTTCCCGTAGCGCGACATGGCGCTGGTCTGGCCGCTGCCGCGGGCGCTGCCGAGCAGCGAGCGGATTTCGTAGAGTTCCACGCCATCTTGCAGCATCGGTATCCGGTACTCCATGTAGCCGGCCTGCGCCATCAGAACCGTCGACGATTCCAGCGAGTTGGTCAGGACGCGGACTCGAACGCCACGCCGGCGCAGATCCCCGAGCAGTTTCATTCCGTCGACTCCGGGAATCAGGTAGGGCGTCACCACCAGCAGCTCGGTTTGCACCGTTTTCGTAACGTCGGACACTTCCGGCTGCATCAGCCTGCCGCCCATGGTTCCATTTTCGACTTTTTTCTTGTCAGGACTGTCGCAAACCACCTTCGCGGAGGCCCAGATCAGGGGCACCCGTCCGGAGATCAGACCCTCGAACGGTTCGCCGAGCGCTACCCGCTTCACATAGTCGACTCCGTCCGCTTTGGCCTGCCGGCTTTCCTCTTTCAGATCCTCCCGATGCTCGTTCAGCGTGGCATGCGACGATTTGCCCCCCGCGAGCGCCTCGGCCGGGATCGCAAGGTCGCTGTTCCAGAATTCGTCGAAGGTTGCAGACAAGCGTTGGGCGATCGGACCCGCCGCAAAGACATCGTCGTCGGCAAATTGCGAGTCAGGGTCGATCTGGAAGTACTGATCGCCGATGTTTCGTCCGCCGATGAGAGCGACCGCATTGTCCACGACCAGCAATTTGTTGTGCATCCGGTAATCGAGCCGCCCGTGGTTGAAAATGAATTCGAAGGCGCGAAGTGTCTCCGAATGCCCGCGATAGGCGAACGGATTGAAGATCCGCAGCTGGATCGACGGATGGGCTTCGAGCGCCGTGAGTTGTTCGTCGCCGGCCTCCGTTTCCCCGTCGTCGACCAGGATTCGCACTCTCACCCCCCGATCGGCTGCATGCAGCACGGCCCCGGTCAACAGCCGGCCGGTGTCGTCGCCGTGAAAGATGTAGTACTGAAGATCGAGCGTGCGTTCCGCAGCATTGATCATCTGCATCCGCATCAGGAACCCATCGGCTCCGACCGGAATGATGCGAAATCCGGATTTACCCGCATGCTCGGGCTCGGTGTTGCCGAACTGCCGACCGAGGCGGGTTTGCTCGCGATCGGTGAGCGCAGTCGAGGCGACCTTGTGGAAGCTGGAACCGGGAGGAAGCGACGAGCACCCCGCGAGGATCGCGGTGACCAGGGCAAAACGGGTTAATGAGAGCCAGCTGCCAATTGCGGCCCTCCAAGGTGCCTGCTGCATCATTCACGCCTTTTTCGAGTGGACTCCGCCCTGCCGGGCGGGTCGCCGACCCATCAGAACCAAGGGGCGCATCCGATCACTCCGGGTCCTTGCCCTGAAAATCCTTGTGAATCTCTTCGAAAGCCTTGACCTGCCGTTCCGCTTGATCCCTGGTGATGCCGTAGATCTCCTGGATTCCGCCCGCCAGCTGGTCGCGCCTGCCGGCGATGGTGGCGAGCTTGTCGTCGGTCAATCTGCCCCATTTTGCCTTCACGTGCCCCTGAAACTGCTTCCAGTTGCCTTCGATCATGTCCCAGTTCATGGTATGTCCTTTGGTTGATTAAATCCTTGCCGGAATGGCCAAGGACGCTCGATCGGCGTCGCGCGAACCCTGCTCCCGCGCCGCGTCGGGTGCTGGCGAATCTAGTGGCAGCGACGCAAGCGATCGCGGTCGATTTGCACGCTGTCACCGACGCGCAACTCGCCAAGATCGGCCTGCGTCACCGTCTGGTAGCCGCTGTCGTCGAAGCGAACGCGAATGAAGTAAGCGCCAGGCGTTTCATTCGAGGCGTCGATGCCCGAGCGCACCCGCGCCGGTCGCGCTGGACCGGCCAGCGTCGCCGCATCTTCGGCGCACTGCGACTTCACCGGGTGCCCGACGATTCCGCCCAGGACGCCGCCGATCACGGTGCCATCATTGTCGGCCGGGCCGGACTCGATCGAGGCAATGACACCGAAGCGCCCTTTGTCCAGAGAAGACTGCACGCCTTGCCACCGGTCGCCACCGTCAAAGTCCGCGCCGGCGGTAATGTACCCCGTCGCGAGAGCGGCGGTGAACAAGATCTTGATGCTCGAATGCAATTCCATGATTCTTTACCTCAGTCGTCAGAGTAGACAGGCCGCCGCTGCAAGTCTGTACGCCATCGCACACAGCTCAGGCTGCGCATTCAGCCCACGCGGGCCAAACAGGCACACGCGTCGTCGCTGCGCTTCAGCCGTCGTGCCAAGGCACCAGCTCGAGCTGTGTTCGACAACGCACAGACCTTTGCCTGCCACACGACTAGCCTGTACAGATTCAGCCCGAACATCGGGAGAATGAAGATTTCCCGGATCAAACGTTGATCCGGCTCGCATGGAGTCAACGGACAATGAGACATATTGCGTTATTGCTTGCCCTGGCCTGGTCACTGCAGCCAGCCGCTGCCATGCTGCGGGGAACCACCGACCTGGGTGTTCATTTCGTCAGCGGTGGCGTGGGGACCGAGGAAGTTGCGACTCTTAGCGACGAGAAAAAGAGCTACTCGCTCGCCATTTTGACCGCAGCCAGGGGCTCGGGCGCCTTTCTGGCCGATGTGCGCATTCGCATCAGCGATGAGCACTCGAAGGTCGTACTCGATACGGTCATGGATGGGCCGTGGCTGCTGGTCGATCTTCCAGCCGGGCGATACCAGGTGGAAGCGTCCGTCAGTACCCTTGTGCAGAAGAAGTTTGTCACTTTCAGCGCCGGCGATCACCGTCAGACGGTCTTTTACTTCGACGCGCCCGGTCAGGTTGGAACCGATTGAACGTTCCTGAAGCCGGGCAGAACGACCTCCGGCGATCGGAGCAGCAAGTGGCGACCGAAGGTGCATGGCACCCTCCTCTACGCATGGGCCGACCCAAGCCCTTTGCAATGATCCGTGAGTTTCACCTCGCGGATTGGTTCACGCTCGGCAATGCGCTGTGCGGCGTGGGAGCACTTTTCTCGGTCATGTCGTACCTGCAGACGCGCGAAGTGCTGCACATCTACTTCGCCTGCGCGCTGATCCCGGCGGCGCTGGTGTTCGACGTGCTGGACGGCCGCATCGCGCGCTGGCGCCGAAACGCCTCGGCCATGGGGCGCGAGCTCGATTCGCTGGCCGATGTGATTTCCTTCGGCGTCGCGCCCGCGGCCATCGCCTACGGCTGCGGCATGCAAGGGCTGTTCGATCGCATCGTGCTCGTGTTTTTCGTCGTGTGCGGCGTGTCGCGCCTGGCGCGCTACAACATCACCACCGAAAAGCTTTCCGAGGGCGGCGACAAGGTCAAAAGCTTCGAGGGAACGCCCATCCCGACTTCGCTGCTGCTCGTGGTGGCACTGGCGATCGCTGCCGCGCAAGGTGCCGTAGGCGACCGGCTGTGGTTCGGCGTGGTCGAATTGGCCGGATTCAAGCTCCATCCGTTCGTGCTGCTGTTCGCCGTCTCGGGCTCCCTGATGGTCAGCCGCATTCGCATTCCGAAGCTCTAACCGGGCTGCCTGGATGAGTGCGCGGCCAGCAAGATGAAGACTTTCGGCGTGTTGCCTGTCATCGTTTCCGGCGCAATCGCGCTCGCCGCCTGCGTCGCGACCAAATACGAGAAGGCGCCGCAAGACACTGCACCGCCGGTGCCATTGAACCTCGCGGCCGCGCAGCCCCCGATCGAACTGGCGCTGCGCACGGTCATTGTCTACAACGGTCCGGGATCCTGGAAACGCGAGGCGCTGTGGGACGAGTACGTCGTCACGATCCACAATCAGAATGCGCAGCCCCTGACGATTACGGCAGCAGCGCTGGTCGACTTCGCCGGCGCGAGCCACGCCCCCGGCGTCGACCCCTGGGCCCTGGAAAAGGAAAGCCAAACCCTCGAGCAGCAATATCAGCGCGCCGGCGTAGCCTTCGCGCGCAGCGCCGCACCGCATGCGCTGATCATCGGCGCCGGTGCGGCTGCAGGTGCCACCGGCGGCATGCTCTCGGCCGCAGCCGCCACGGCAGCTGCCGCAAGCGTGGTTGCGCTACCGGTCTACTACGTCGTCATATTGGGCGTGAACCATTCGAACAAGACGGCCGTCACGGCTGAATTCACGCGGCGTCGACTCGTTCTTCCGCTAACGCTCACGCCAGGGGAACTGCACACCGGCAGCTTCTTTTTCCCGATGGCGGCCAATCCGCAGTCGCTTGACCTGCAATGGTCGAGTGGCCCCGCCCGAGGTGAGCTGGTGCTTTCTCTGCAGCCTCTGCATGGGCTTCACACCACGTCAGCGCCCCACCCGGACCCGTCGACGAACCCCAGCCCATCCTCCAACCAGGCATTGCTTGGACGTCACTGACCACCGCAGTTGCTGAACGCGCGCCGATCGGCCGCGGCGAACCGAAGGCAGATCGCGCATGCACATTGCAGTCGAGCGGTCCGTGTGCGCTGTCGGACATACGGAGTAGTATCGCCTCTATGAGCTCGAAGAGGCCTCCGTCCAAAACCCGCGCCTCGCTTGCCTCGAGGCCGCGCGTGGCCACGACGGCTCTGATGTCTGTCTTGCCCGACGCCAGAAAAAACGACCTGCTTGCCGCCCTGCCCGACGACGAGTGGGCGCGCTGGCTGCCGCAACTGGAACCGGTCGCCTTGCCGCTCGGCAAGGTGCTGTACGAGTCCGGCAGCAGGCTGAGCCATGTGTACTTTCCGACCACGTCGATCATTTCGCTGCTGTACGTGATGGAAGACGGCGCCTCGGCCGAGATCGCGGTCGTCGGGCACGAAGGGATCGTCGGCATCTCGCTGTTCATGGGGGGCGAATCCACGCCCAGCCGCGCGGTCGTACAAAGCGCCGGGCAGGGATTTCGGCTGAAGGCGAACCTGATGATGCAGGAGTTCAACCGGGCCGGGCCGGTGCTGCACCTGCTGCTGCGCTATACACAGGCCCTGATCACCCAGATGGCGCAGACCGCGGTTTGCAATCGCCACCACTCGCTGGATCAGCAGCTGTGCCGCTGGCTGCTGTTGAGCCTGGACCGGCTGCCGTCCGACGAGCTCGTGATGACGCAGGAGCTGATCGCCAACATGCTGGGGGTGCGCCGCGAAGGTGTCACCGAGGCGGCCGGCCATCTGCAGCAGGCCGGGCTGATCCAGTACCGGCGCGGCCACATCACGGTGCTGGACCGCAAGAAGCTCGAGCAGCGCGCCTGCGAGTGCTATGCCGTGGTCAAGAACGAGTACAACCGCCTCCTTCCCGAGAAGTTGGCGACGTAGCTCACGATCGGGACACCGTAGAAGACCGGTACCTCAGGCGGCCTCGAGCACACGAAGCATTCTTTCAAGAAACACGGCAACTTCGGCGTGACAATCCAGGAAGAACGCCGCGCGCGACTCGAGATCGTCGCGACCCACCCGTACCGTCAGCCAGTTCGGTTGAGCGCAAACAAAGACCACCTCATCGTTGAAATCATCGCCAACGAATACCGCCGAGCCGCATCCGGCGCGCCGCACCAGCGAAACAATTGCATCGTACTTGTCGGGCGCATCCGCGGCTACGACGTTGAACACGCATTTGCCGCGAAAGCAGCGAAGCATCGGGTCCAGACCGGCCAGCATCGCCTCGATGCGCGCGGCGGCTCTGGGCCGATCCGCCGCCAGGCGGTAATGCAGCGCGAGCGAATAGCGCTTGTCCTCGACCTGGATGCCCGTCGCTAAAAATTCGACGGCATGCGAATCAAGGCGTGCACGTACGGCATCCATGGGCGCGCTGTCGAACGTCGGCGCCCGCCCCTCCTCCTCGGCTCCGTGATTGCCGACGACGAACCGGGCCGTGAACCCCAGTCGCCCTGTGACATCCTCGACCGAGCGGCCGGTCACGATGGCCAGTGGCCGGAGGCGCCCGAGTCGCTCCAGGCATCGTGATACCTCGACCGCGACGCGCGCTTCGTCCGGACGCGCAGCGATGGGCGCCAGGGTGCCATCAAAATCGAAAGCCAGCAAAGGCTGCGCACTCAGCGCAGCGTTGAGCGCCAACATGCCTTCATCACCGAACACGTGCCTGCGCTCAGGCGTCATGGTGGCGCTGAACGCGGGCCTCGGTGCGCTGGTGCAGACGCCATCGACCGGCGTCCGTCAGCATGCGCCCGGCCCAGCGATAGACGTTGAATTCGCGAACCGTCATGCGCAGGCTTGCCATGCGCTCGCGCTGCTCGAGCTCGGGCATGGTCAGCGCCTGCTGCAACGCATCGGCGCAATCCTCGACGTCGTAGGGATTGACAATCAGTGCTTCGGTCATCTCGCGGGCCGCACCGGCGAAGCAGCTCAGGATCAGCACACCGCGCTCGTCGTCGCGCGCAGCGACGAATTCCTTGCAGACAAGGTTCATGCCGTCGTGCAGACTGGTCACCAGGCACACGTCTGCGGCGCGATACAGCTCAGTGACCGCCTTGTGGTCGTGATGCGTGGCCAGCAAATGCACCGGTTCGTAGCCGGGCCGGCCGAAGCGTTTGTTGATCTGCGCGCTCAAGTCCTGCAGGCGCCCCTTGAACGAGCGGTACTCCTCGAGCGAGGCGCGCGACGGCGCGGCGACCTGCACGAAGACGAACGCGCCGATCCATTCCGGATGCTTTTCGAGCAGGCGCTCGACCGCCTGCATGCGCTCAAGGATGCCCTTGGTGTAATCGAGACGGTCGATGCCCACTGCAATTTTCTGCCCGGGCGCGAGTGCAAGCCGTTCGACCACATTGGTCCGGCTCTGTTCGATCGACGGCAGCGCGGCGCGGGTCTCGGCATCCGGCCATTCGATCGAGATTGGATAACTTTCCACGAAAGTGTCCGCGTCGTGAAACGAGATGGTCGAATGCTCGTGCTCGATGCGCGCCTCGATGTAGCGATCGACTGTCTCGATGAAGTTCTTGCAATGGAAGCGTGTCTGGAAGCCGAGAATCGTGCTGCCCAGCATGCCCTCGAGAATTTCGCGCCGCCACGGACAGATGCCGAAGGATTCCGGATTCGGCCACGGGATATGCCAGAAACTCAGGATCGTTGCGCGCGGAAGGCGCGCGCGGATCATCGCCGGCAGCAGCGCGAAGTGGTAGTCCTGTACGAGCACCACCGGGTCCTCGCTGCGCGCCTCCTGCACCACCGCATCGGCAAAGCGCTGGTTGACCTCGCGGTAGGCTTTCCAGTCCCCCTTGCGGAACACCGGACGCACATGCGCCACGTGGCACAGCGGCCAGATGCCTTCGTTGGCGAAGCCGTCGTAGTAGCCACGCTCCTCCTCCGGACTCAGCCAGATGCGTCTCAGGGTGTACTCGTTCCGTCCCGGCGGCAGCGGCACATGGTCCTGTGCATCCATTACCTGCCTGTCCGCGCTGCCGCTGCCATGCGCAATCCAGGTACCCGAGCAGGCACGCATGACCGGTTCGACGGCGGTCACCAATCCGCTGGCGGGTCGCCGGACGACGATGCCGGCGGGGGCAGTTTCTGCGGAAGTCGTCTCGTGGATGTAAGGCTCCCGATTGGATACGACGATGATCTCGTCGCCTCGCAGGGTTGTTCGCAGCAGCGAACGGAGGCGTTCTGGATTCCATCCGGCATTCGCGCCGTTGGCGCGCCGGATTTCGTCCTCGAGATCGCGCAGTCGCGCCTGCAACTCCACGGCGATCGGCGCGAGCTCGGGCGTCGGCGACAGCAGCGGACGCAGCAGGCCTTCGCCGCGCAAAAGCGCTCGAGCACCCGATACCCAGCCACGCCAGCTCAGCTGGGCTACCACCATGGTGATGACGGCGATCGTAGCGCCGAGCGCGGCGATGAAGATGATCAGGTACCTGCGCGTGTCCTGACTGCGGCGCTCGACAAAACTCAAGTCGTGCAGCAGTATCAGATCGGCAATCGGTGGATCGGAGACTGCCCCGGACGTGGCGCCCACGGCGTGCAGGCCGACGTGCACGGGGCCGCCTTCGACGTGCAGCAATGGATCGGCGCGTATTGCGATTTCCCGCGCCTTGCCGCAGGACAGCGTCGCAGGAAACGCAGCGGTCCGACGCAGGAGCAAGCCGTCGAGCGAACACAGACCGATCGCCACCAATCGCTCGTCCTGCGCCTCACGGTCGAACAGCGTCTGCAAGCGTGTGTCCGTCGGGTCCGCAAGTGCCCTGGCGATCGGCTCTGAAAGAGCGTTCGTGATCAGGGTGCCGCGAAGGTCCAGGTCACGTGATAGCCAGCGCACGTTCAGCTGATCCATCAGCGGCAGAGCGAGATACGCCGCGGCGACGAGCGTGAGCGCGAGCGGAACGAGAAAGCGAAGCTGCAACCGCAATGTGTTCATCGGCGCCCGATGCGCTGCAGGGCGTCGCGTGCGCGCGTTAGTGCGGCACTCGCCCAATAGGTGGCAACGTCGGAGACTGCCAGGCGGTCAGCAGGATCTCTGTGCCAATCTATTCTCACAAATTCAGTTTAGGCCGGTGAAGGCGGGCGCTCTGTGCGGCAGCGAACGATTGCTTGCTGGGTTGCCTGGCGCACAGTTGCGCGCCGGCGCACACGCTATCTTCCGGCGTGGGCAAACCCCAACACCCAATTACCGAAGAGACCATGAAGATTGCGTTCAGGTCCTGCGTCGCCGCCACTGCGGCGCTCGCTTGCCTGATCCAGACCAACGCGGGCGCACCTCAAAGCAGCCCGTTTCATGCACGTCAGCCCGCCGACCTGGCTCGCGCCGGCTATAACACCGAGCGTGACGATCCAAAGGAACCCACGCGCCGTCAGTCTGCCGAGGCGCAGTACAACCTGGGGTCTCTTTACGATCGAGGTTGGGGGGTTCCGCAAGACGACGCGCAGTCGCTTTACTGGTTTCGCAAGGCCGCCGACCAGGGCAATGCCCCGGCGCAAATCAAGCTGGGCGATCGGTATCAAGACCAGAATTGGGCTGCGAGAGATGACGCGCAGGCGGTGCGCTGGTATCGCCGGGCGGCCGACCAGGGCTTTGCTCTGGCGCGATATCGCCTGGGTCTGATGTACGCAACGGGTCGAGGCGTGGAGCAGGACTTCGCGCAGGCCGCCGTCTGGTACCAGATGGCGGCCGACCAGGGACTCGCGATCGCGCAGTTCGACCTCGGTTACATGTACCTGAAGGGGCGAGGCCTGGAGCAGGACCTCTCACAGGCCATCAGCTGGTACCGCAAGGCGGCTGACCAGGGGTGGGGGGACGCGCAGTACAGCCTGGCCCTGATTTACCAGAAAGGCCGGGGGGTGCAGCAGGATTTCGTGCAGGCCCTCGAGTGGTTGATCCTTGCCAGGGCCAGCGGCGTGAGCCGGGCTGAACCCAAACTGGAGGCACTCGCGCGCCACGCAACAGCAACCCAGCTGGCCGAGGCGCGGGCCCTCGCCGATGCCAAGCTCGGGCGGGCCACCCGGGCATCCATGCCGAACGTGCAGACGAACCCGGATTTACAGTTCCCCCTGGTCGGCGCACCATGATCTGCTTTCGGTTTCCTGCTTGATCGCGGTTGCGTTACCCTGGCATGGCCGCATTCGGTCATCGGTTAACCATCCGAGCCGCTCCACGCGGGGTCGTGTCGATACGCCGCGCAGTCTTGGATCTCGCACGCGCTGCGGCGTGAACCCCCGGATTTCCCGGGGGTCGCTTGCCGGCAGGGCTTGCTGCTGCTTGTTTCCTGAACTGCCTGTCAAGCTTTCTTGGCCCAAGCCGCGCAGTAGCCTTGAGGCGATATTTCGGTATCCCCCGGCATAATCTTGCAGCCGCCTTTGTCTTGTGCGGACGGGCCGGGCACGAATTGCATGCAATTGGAGCAGCTCTTGTCCCCTACGGGTCTGTCCTGGTATTTCAGCGAGCTGCGCACGGCGGCATTGGTCGCCGCACCCGCACTACCTGAAGCAACAATGAGCGGTATCACGGCGAACGTAGCACCACCGATCTTCAGAAACCGGCGACGCGACGCTTGATCTTGATTCTTCTTGCGCTCCTTCTGCCTTCTCACGTGGGATCGGAGTGTGACCTTCTGGATGCTGTATCACCGGTTGGAATTACACAGTGGTGCGCCAGGCACGCTCACGTCAGGCGCCTTTCTTCATTTTCTGCTTGACGTCACCAAACTTTGCCTGGGCCTCGCCGAGCGCTCTTTGAACACCGCCCTTCAATTCCAGCGTTTTGTTGCCGACCATCTTGCCGGCGACTTCCTTGGCCTTGCCTTCGGCTTCGTTGACGCGACCCTTGATTTGGTCCTTGTTTACGATCATGACTTGCCCCTGAAATGAAAATGGAAGCCGGCAAACGGTCGGCGCGCCGCACTGAAACTGCAGATCACTTTAAGCGGGCATTTCCCGCAAGTCTGTGTGCTGTCGCACAGTGGCCGCCGCTGGGCGTGGCCTGCCCCAGGTTCGCCGCCTCACGGCGCTGCAGGCCTCTACAGGGCGCTCACGCTGCATTATGCAAGGACACGCTTGACGCGATTGCGCCTTGGCCCGGCGGGCCCGCTGGCAATATCGATGGAGACCGCCAGGTGCTGAATGCGGGCCAGCAACTCGCCGCGTGGCGTGGTGGGCCGGGCAACCAGGACAATCTCACGCCTGGGAGAAGGCGCCGACAGCGGCCGGGCGATGACGTTGGTTCCCACCAGAAATCCGGCCTTGATCGCCATCTCGGGCAAGAGCGAAACACCGAGTCCCGCTTCCACCATCTGCACCAGCGTTGGCAGGCTGCTGGCTTCAATCGTCGACGGGATCCGGCCGCGCCCGCGGCGCCCGCTCTGGCAGGCCTGAAGCGTGTGCTCGCGCAGGCAATGGCCGTCGCTCAGCAGCATCAACCGGTGCATGTCAAGCTGCGAAACCTTCGGGTGGACCAGTTTGGCCATCGGATCCTCCTCTGATGCAATCAGCCACAGCTCCTCCGTAAGAACCGGATATACGCGAAGCCGGCCGACATCCATCGGCAGCGCGATGATGGCAAAGTCGAGTTCACCCTCGTCCACCCCAAGCAACAATGCCGCGGTCTGGTCCTCTCGAAGCAAGGTGATCAATTCCGGCATTTCGCTCCGTATCAAACGCAGGAGCCGCGGCAGCAGAAAGGGAGCGATGGTCGGTATTGCTCCCAGCGTCACCGTGCCCTGAAACGGACGCCCCGCAGCTTGCGCGGCATTCACGAGGTCGAGCGACTGGCTGAGCAGGCTTCGCGCGCGCTCGACCAGCTCCCGGCCAACCGGCGTCACCATGACGCTCTGACGGTCCCGTTCGAAAAGAGCCACCTTCAGCGTCTGCTCCAGCTCGCGAATGCCGACCGAAAGCGTCGACTGCGTGACAAAGCAGCGCTCTGCGGCACGGGTGAAGTTGAGCGTCTGCGACAGCGTCACGAGGTAGGCCAGCTGCCTGAGGGACAGGGCATGGGCGGCTTGGGCGAGAGTGGCCACAGTTCCTCCGAGCGTTATCGAAATAATAGATTATTGTCAGCATTATTATTCATTGGCTTAATCAGCGCCACACCCCCACCATACCTCCATCGCGTTTCCAACCCACGCATGGAGCCAAGCAATGTCGCTGATCAACACCCGGGTCAAGCCCTTCAAGGCCACCGCTTTCCATAACGGCAAGTTCGTCAACGTGACCGACGAAACGATCCGCGGCAAGTGGTCCGTGTTCGTTTTCTACCCCGCCGACTTCACATTCGTCTGCCCCACCGAGCTGGAGGACCTGGCCGACCACTACGGCGAGTTCCGTCGGATGGGCGTCGAGATCTACGGTGTGTCGACCGACACGCATTTTGCGCACAAAGCCTGGCACGACACCTCCGGCGCGATCCGCAAGGTCGAGTACCCGCTGGTCGGCGATCCGACCGGACGGTTGACGCGCAACTTCGAGGTGATGATCGAGGAGGAAGGCCTGGCACTGCGCGGCACTTTCGTAGTGAATCCCGAAGGCCAGATCAAACTGTGCGAGATCCACGACAACGGTATCGGACGCGACGCGAAGGAGCTGCTGCGCAAGGTCAAGGCAGCCCAGTACGTCGCCTCGCACCCGGGCGAGGTGTGCCCGGCGCGGTGGAAAGAAGGCGAGAAGACCTTGAAGCCGTCGCTCGACCTCGTCGGCAAGATCTGACGCGGCGCTCGGGCCGACGCCATCCGCGAAGTCACGCAGACCCTCTCCCTCTCGGGAGAGGGCTCAGAGGGATCACATTAAGGAAGACCCGATGCTCGACGCCGAATTGAAGACTCAGCTGAAAGGCTATCTCGAGAGGATCGTTCACCCGATCGCGCTGGTCGCGTCGGTCGACGACGGCGAGGCGTCGCGCGGGATGATCGCGTTGCTGCGCGACGTCGCGGAACAGTCCGAGCGCGTGACGCTCGTCAAGAAAGTCGACTCAGCGGAGCGTACACCCTCGTTCCGCATCGAACGCACCGGCACTGAAGTTGGCGTTCGTTTCGCAGCGCTGCCGACCGGACACGAATTCACCTCGCTTGTGCTGGCGCTGTTGCAGGTCGGGGGGCACCCGCCAAAGCTCGACGCGGAAATGATCGACCGGATACGTGCGCTCCAAGGGGAATTGCGCTTCGAGACCTACATGTCACTGACCTGCCAGAACTGCCCCGACGTCGTGCAGGCGCTTAACGCAATGTCGGTGTTGAATCCGCGTATCCGGCACGTCGCGATCGACGGTGCGCTTTACCAGGACGAGGTCGAGAGGCTGGGCATCCTGGCGGTGCCGACCGTGTACCTCAACGGCAAGCCGTTTGGTCAGGGCAGGATGAGCGTCGATGAGATTCTCGCCAAGCTCGACGAGGGTCTGGTGGCACGTGACGCGGCCAAGCTGGACGCCAAGGCGCCGTACGACGTGCTGATCGTCGGCGGCGGCCCGGCGGGTGCCGCGGCGGCCATCTATGCGGCACGCAAGGGCGTTCGCACCGGCGTCGTTGCGGAGCGCTTCGGCGGCCAGGTGCTCGACACGCTGGCGATCGAGAACTTCGTGTCGGTCGCCCAGGCCGAGGGGCCCGGCTTCGCCGCGGCGCTCGAGCAGCATGTCCGACAGTACGACGTAGACATCCTGAACGCGCAGCGCGCCGAGCAGCTCATGCCCGCTCTGGAGCCTGGGGGCCTTGCCGAAATCCGGCTCGCAAACGGCGCCCGGCTGACCGCGCGCTCCATAGTCCTTGCGACTGGCGCGCGCTGGCGAAACGTCGACGTGCCGGGCGAGCAGAAGTACCGCAATCGCGGTGTGGCCTACTGCCCGCACTGTGACGGACCCCTGTTCAAGGGCAAACGCGTCGCGGTGATCGGCGGCGGTAACTCCGGCGTCGAGGCGGCAATCGACCTGGCGGGAATCGTCGAGCACGTGACCCTGATCGAGTTCGCGCCACAGCTGAAGGCCGACGCGGTCCTGGTCGCGCGGATGAAAAGCCTGCCGAACATCGACGTCCGCACCAATGCGCAGACAACCGAGATCACTGGCGACGATGTCCGGGTCAACGGGTTGCTCTACGTCGACCGCGCGGCTGGCGAGCAGCACCGCATCGCGGTGACGGGCGTGTTCGTGCAGATCGGGCTCGTGCCGAACACCGAGTGGCTCAAGGGCAGCGTCGAGCTGAACCGCTACGGCGAGATCGTCGTCGACGCCAAGGGCCAGACGAGCGTCCCCGGCGTGTTCGCGGCGGGCGATTCGACAACCGTTCCGTACAAGCAGATCATCATCGCCACCGGGGAAGGCGCCAAGGCGGCGCTCTCGGCGTTCGATCACCTGATCCGGATGCCACTGCCGCTGCCTATGGCGGCGTAGGGAGCCCTATCGCGCGGGTTCATCTATGTGTGCCACCGCACAGATGATCCCGGACAAACCCCGCATGATGCCTGCTTCGCTCCTACGTAATGAAAAGACACACCATGAAGATCACACTCGCATCAGGCTGTTTCGTACTCGTTACCGTTTTGACTCCAGTTGCGGCCTTTGCTGGAGATGGGGACTCGGACCGCTCACATCCAATGACCTTTGTGGCGGACTCGGCCATAACAACCAAGGTCAAGGCCAAGCTCGCCGATGAACACATGAGCAGCCTGGTACACATCAGGGTTGACACCGACGCCAAGGGCGCCGTGGTTCTGAGCGGAAACGCAAGGACCCAGCAAGACGCGGACAAGGCCGTTTCAATCGCGCGCGCAACCGAAGGCGTGACGTCGGTCACGAGCACGATCACGATCAAGAAAGATGATTGACCCCCTGGTTCAAATGCGGGCTCGGCGCGCGCCTTGAACCATTCAATGCATACGCAAATCGGCTTCGGTTCCAACACGGAATCGAGGCCGATGTCCGCTGAGGCCGGACCGGGATCGACCGTGCTGTAACGCAGCGCACCGAGCGCCACACGATTCAACCGGTGCGCACCTCGTCGGTCCATACCTTGAAGCTCGTCAACGTGTTGGGGCCGAATGTACTGCTGATCGCGACGTCCGCAGCATCGCGACCGCGCGCGATCAGCACCCTGCCGATTCTCGGCACATTGTTGCGCGCGTCGAAGGTGTACCAATGGCCGCCGAGGAAGGCCTCGAACCACGCAGCGAAGTCCATCGGGCCGTACGGCGGCGGCACGCCCATGTCGCCCAGGTAGCCGGTGCAATAGCGCGCCGGGATGTTCATGCATCGGCAGAAGGCAACCGCGAGGTGTGCGTAGTCGCGGCAGACGCCGGTGCGCTCGTGAAAAGCCTCCAGCGCCGTGCGGGTCGTGCGCGCGTGCTCATAGCCGAATGTGATATGTCGATGGACATAGTCGCAGATCGCCTGAACGCGGCCCCATCCCGTCGGGGCGTTCCCGAAAAGATTCCAGGCTGTCTCGGAAAGTCGATCGGTTTCGCAATACCGGCTTCCGAGCAGGAAGAGCAGCGTTTCCTCGGGCAAGTCCGGCACGGCAAGCTGCTGCGCCTGAGGGACAATCGCGTCGGGGGCCCCGGTATCGTTGACGAGCGCGTCGGCGCCGATGCGCGTGCGACCCCTTTGCGCAACGATGCGGGTGCACCAGTTGCCAAAGCTGTCACGATACGCAGCCATCGGAACCGGTGGATCGAACACCAGGTTGTCGCGGCCGACCAGATCCGACACCCGTGTGAAGTGGACGTTGAGGTTCAGGATCATCGGGGTTGGCTGCGGACAGTCGTAAACCAATTCGAAGCCGACGCGAATCTGCACAGTGTGGATCTCCGGTCTGTCAGGTGGGGCCGCGCATGACCGGCGGCCTGGCGGGTGCAAGCGGTTCCGGCCGGGCAGCCTGGTGTTGGGCGATCACCCGATCACGCTCAGGCGGTACATGCTGCACGCAACGAATCGGCCAGCTCGCCGCGCAACGCCGTCCAGCGCCGGCCCGCTGCGCTGACGATTCCCTGGTTGACCTCGAGTTCGATCCCGACGTAAGCGCTGCGCGGGAAGCGCAGCCGCAAGTACGAGGTCAGCCCGTCCCCTTTTCCGGCGTATGGGTAGTTGCGCCGTACCAGGAGCCCCGGAGCTGATGCCGCGAGCGATGCCTTCCAGCGAGCGCAAAGTTGCGTCTCCCCGTGGCGGCCAGGATCATAGAGCAGACCCACATCGGCGCGTCGCATCTTGCCGTTCAGCTTCGCAGTGAAGCTGTGCGACGAAATGTGGATCACGCGACAACCGCGCGACACCGATTGGCTGACGAGACGCTCGACCCGGGTGCGATACGGCCGGTAATGCTGCTCCACGATCCGCGCGCGCAGCTTCTCCGGCACACTACGCGTGGCCGCCGAGAAGAGCTGCGGATGACCGATCGAGCGATTGAGGTCGACCAGCAGGCGGCTGACGGTCGAGGTCACGAGCGGCGCCTTCAAAGCCCGCGCCAGCGACCTCGCCATGACCAGGGCACCGGGATCGTACCCGCGGTGCGAGTCCAACAGCGCCCGTCGTCCATGAAACAGGCTTCGATAGAGCGCCGGTACCCGGTTGCCACCGTGTTCACAGGTGATGAGAAAAGAGTCGATGGCCGTGTCCATTCACCAGCGCAGATCCGGCAGGTGGCGAAAAACCTTTCGCGTACCTTCGCTCCATTCGTGGCTGAGCGCGGTGAAATATGCGTCGCCCTCTTCGAACCGGCGCCGCCGATGCACTTCCAGGGCATCCCGTTCGTAGCAGATCAGGTCGATCGGCATGCCTACCGACAGGTTGCTGCGCATCGTCAAATCGAACGACACGAGCACGCATTTCGCGGCGTCC
>Ga0075030_100000674_pt1 | contig 30034 bp, 27 predicted proteins | sample LitLauG_LLR_2012_FD_71393 | JGI IMG/M metagenome (GOLD analysis project Ga0075030, IMG submission 71393) | Freshwater sediment microbial communities from Pennsylvania, USA - Little Laurel Run_MetaG_LLR_2012 | ecosystem: Environmental > Aquatic > Freshwater > Creek > Sediment | place: USA...
AAGGCCGGAGGCGCCCCGGGAGGCAGGTTCCCCGGATTCTGGGTTTGACCCTGGGCGCGGTAGATCGCCGCCGCGCCTAGCACTCCCATCGATGTGGTGGTTAAGAATTCTCTTCGTGATGTGGACATGATTCTCCATTAGGTCCCATTGCAGATTTGGCACTTTTGTCAACTTTCGGCTTCTACAGATTCGGATTTCGTCGGCAGGGAATCTCTCAATTATACCGACCGGAGATCAAGCAAGAATCACGCTTGGAGAAACACCCCAGGCCTATTTATGCAGTTCGATCGAAAACACGCGCGCAGGGACCGCCTTGTCGGCGGATTCGTCGTACTCGACTTTGGCGGGCCTTCCCTCGATATCCTTGCAGGGATTGAGGTCGCCGGAGGGCGCGAAGTTGAGAGCGGTGAACTGGATCATGTAGTAGTTCTCCGAATGTAGAACGAGACTCTTCCCGCCGGAGTCGACGGTTAGGTCCATTTCCGGCGCATTGCAGTGGACATTCTTGAGAACTCCAGCCAGAAAACGGTGCGGCCCTTTGGCCACGAACGTGTCGCGGCGGGCGAGGGTCGGTGTGCTTGAGTCACTTGCCGTCTCCGCACCAGAGACCTGCACTCCGGAGGCCTTCTGGTCATCGGGGGAGCGCTTTCGCTGTTCTGCGTGCGCTTCCTGCGCGGCCGCATATTCCTGGGCATTCATTAGAAGGTTGTCGACGGCCTGAACCTCCTCCGGCGTCTTTGCCAGCCTGGCAGCGGTTTGCAGCACCTGGACTGCGCTCCGGCCCTGCTCCATCACGAGAAGAACGTGGGCCGTGCTGATTCGGTAACGGACGTTCGCGGGGTCTAGAGAGACCGCTGTTAGCCCCATGATGTGCGCCTCGTCGAGGTTGCGGTGGTGGGTCGCCAGAAAGACGGCTAGGGCGTCGAAGGCGGGTGCGAACGACGGATTCAATTTGATGGCTCTTCTCAAACAGCTTTCCACCTGGTCGTCGGAGGAAGGCTGAGCATCATTCACCAACATCGCTGCCAGGTAGTACTGAGCCAAGTAACTCTGCGAATCCAGTTGCACGGCCTGCGCATACCACTTCTTGGCCTCATCCAGATGGCCCTGGCGAAACTCCAGAAAGCCCATGGTTTCGTGGGCTGAGACGTTGTTGGAATCTTCCTGCAGCACGTGGTCGAGAAGGGACCGCGCATCGGTTGTTCGCTCGTTGTAGGCCAAGAAGTCCGCTCGCAGCGCATCTGCCTGCACCGGACTGAGAGGCTGGACCTTGAAGGCCGAGTCATCGTCTTCGGTCGAGGCCGTCATCTTGAAGCTGTAAAAACTCGCCTGCCGCACGTAGCGATCCAGTTCCGACTGAAGATGCTGCAAGTTTCCAAAGGCGCGTGTGGCGGCCTCGACCGGCGCTACGTTGTGAGTCAGCAACTCCGCGTAATCCGCCAGGCGGTGCGCCTTCTCTTGATAATCCTTGATCTGGATGTAGTGCGTCAGTCCCCAGGACTCGGCGTAGAAGATGGAACCCTTGTTCTCTTCGTGATAGTAGGGCGACTTCTGGTCCACCGTGAACAGTGTGGTCAGCGGCAGGAGAGCGTGCTCGCGCAGGAGAGCAAGGTTCGCCCCGCTAGGCTCTCCCAACAGGACTTCTTTTTCGCGGATTTCCGAGTTCTGGTAAAACTCCGCCAGGCCCTCGTTGAGCCACAAGGGAAGCCATTCCGTAGATTTGCCCAGCAGCAAGTGGGTGTATTCGTGATAGACGACGGCATAAGGATGATCTCCTTCGGCGTCGACGCGCATCAAAACGTAGTTCTTGTCGGCAGCGCGGAGAAACAACCCGCCAAGCTTGATCTGCCCTTTGGCCAGATAGGCGGCGGGCTCGAGCGTGCGAAAGTCTTTGTCGTCCTTCACCGCCAGGACGATGATCGGAGAACGTGGATCAATCTGCAGCTTGGGGAACCGTAGGTGAAATACTGAGCGCATGCGCTCGAATTGATCAGCAATCCGGCGTCCCTGCTTTTCGTTGGAGTCGGTCGCCACCACGAAGTGCTGGCTGCGCACTTCAACCCAGTTCTCGGTCTTGTCTCGTGCTGCCGCTGGGGCAACGGCAACTAAGAGAACGAGCCACAGAATCCGTCTCATCTCAACCTGCCTGTCTGAGATTGCGCTTACTACCCTACCGTCGGTCGCAACTCCACTTTCTTGGTGGTAATCGTCACTCGAGTTGCTGGGAGCTTTGGAGGCGGCCAGTCTTCGGTATAGGCTTCGATGGTGATGGTCCCGGCGGTACGATTGGCCTGGACAATCCCCTGGGCCAGACCGTTGAACAGGCTGCGCTTGGGCTCCTTGTCGGACTCCTGACAGTTGGGGTCGCCATTGCCGACTCCGATCAGCGTGCCCTCGCCGGTAACTTTGAAGCTGATCATGTTATTGGCCGTCGGGATGGCACGGCCTTCCTTATCGAGCACTTCGACCCGCAGCACAGCCGCGTCCTCCCCGTCGGCGTTGATTTCGGTGCGGTCTGGGGTCAGTAGGATCGATACCGGCTCAGTGGTTGTCTCGCGCTTTTCGATGAGTACGATTCTTCCGTCTTTTGTGCCGCGCGCCTCGAGCACGCCGGGTTCATATTTCACCTTCCACTCCAGGTGCGTCAGGGGCGGCACCTTCTGCGAGCCTTGGCTCTTGCCGTTCAGGAAAACCTCGACCGAATCGAGGTTCGAATGCACCCACACGGAGATGGGCTCGCCCTCGCGCTGATCCCAATTCCAGTGCGGAAACAGGTGCAGCACTGGTTCCGTGCCCCACCATGATTTGTAGTAGTAAAAGTTGTCCTTGGGAAACCCGCACGTGTCGACGATGCCGAACTGAGAGTTGATCGAAGGCCAGCCGTAGGGCGTGGGCTCGCCGCGGTAATCGAAGCCGGTCCAGGCGAATCCGCCCGCCAGCCACTCCCGCGCGGCATAAAATTTCCACCATTCCTCAGTGAGTTGCGACCAGGAGGTATGGTTCAGGTCGTAGGCGCTGACCCAGTTGCGCAGCTTGTCGGTCGAATAAATACCGCGAGTGGACACTGTGCTTGCCGTTTCTGAACCAACGCTGGGTTTTTTGGGATGCGCCTTGTGCCAGGGATCGTGCGCGGGCAGATTGTAGTTGAAGCCCATGACATCCAACTGCTCGGGGAAATGGGTCTCGAAAGAAGCATTCACCGCGGCCGAGCAGAGTCGAGTCGGATCAAGCTCGTGCGTTCTCGCGATCATGTCGTCGATTACGCGCACGCCCTGCGGCTGCGGCATCATCGTCCACTCTTCGTTGCCCATCGACCAGAGAATGATCGAGGGAGAGTTGCGATAGCGCTTGATCATCACCTCAAGCTGCGCCAGACCCTCCGGGTTGGAACTCATCATGCGGGTCTCACACATCATCATCATGCCCAGGCGGTCACAGGCCTCGACCCACTCCGGCGTGGGCATGTTGTGGGAGGTGCGCACGGCATTGGATCCCATTTCTTTCAGCACTGCGATGCGGTAGCGCTGCAACTGGTCGGGCAGGGCGGCGCCCACTCCGGCATGGTCCTGATGATTGCAGGTGCCTTTGATCTTTACCGACTTGCCGTTGAGGAAGAAGCCTTTGTCTGCGTCCCACTTGATGTCGCGGATGCCGAAGGTGATGCGCTCGGCGTCGCGGATCTTGCCGTCGGATTCGAGTGTGACCACAGCTGAGTAGAGGTTGGGAGTTTCGGGGGACCAGGGCGTGGGATCGGTTAAGCTGACGTCGCCCCTGACCACTTTCAAGCCGCCGGCCGCGACCATCGCCTGTGCCGTCGAGCCGGCCGTTACAACTTTTCTACTCGCGTCAAGAATCTGCCAGTGTACGCGATAATTCTCCGGCTGCTGGCCGTCGTTCTGCACGATCGTGCCGAGAGTAAGGACTGCTGCGTTGCCTCTCATGGTGGTCCGCACGTAGCTCTCCCACCGTCCCAGGTGGAGGGCGTCGGTCTTGGTCAGCCACACGTGCCGGTAGAGGCCCGCTCCTTCATAGAACCAGCCATCGCCAAAGCTGGCGTCGAGGCGCACGACCAAATAGTTCTTGGAGCCATAGTTGAGAAAGTCGGTGACATCGAAGCGGAAGGGCGCGTATCCGTTATCGTTGCGGCCGATGAAATAGCCATTCAGGAACACCAGCGCGCTGCGGAAGGCGCCGTCGAACTCGATGGCAACGCGGCGCCCGGCGTCATCTTTGGGGATATCGAAAACCCGGCGATACCAGCCCACGCTGGTCTCGGGATAGCGGCGGCCGAGCGGTTTGTAACCGTGAGATTGCAGGTCTTCGTCGTGCACGAACGGCAACTCGATCGCCCAGTCATGCGGCAGGTCGAGGGCGCGCCATTTCGAGTCATCGAACTTTTCCGTGGCGAACTGGAATTCGCCCGACTTGGCGAAATCCCCCTGGTCTTTGCCGAAGCCCAGATCGCGTAGCGAGTCGGAGGCGTGACCTTGAAAGAATTTCCATCCGAAGTCAAACAGCAGGCGCTCGCGGGGACCTGGTGTTGCCAGATCTTCAGACGCGGCTGTACCTGCATAGAGCTCCAGCAGAGCATGAGCGCGACCTACTGCGCCTGCTACAACAGTTGAGCCGGAGAGTGCAAGGCCAGAGCGAAGCAGACCACGACGGGTAAGATCAGGCATGAGGGCCTCCTCAGAAGAGTCGGAATTGAACGTCGTCTTGTGCGACAAGGCTACGAATGCTGCGAAGCCCTTTGCTCGGGACCCCGCATTATAAGGCTCACGGGCGATGAGGGGGAGCATTGTGTTTGGAAACGAGCGGCCGCCGTTAGAAGGAAGGTTCGTATCAGGGCGTGCCTTCAGGCATGCCGAACCGTGAGGCCATTACTCGGCTTTAGCCGCTGCGATTGTGCGGGCAAGCGCCAGCGGCTAAAGCCGTTCGCGCTTTGCGTGCTGGCGGCATCGCTGAAGCGATGCCCTGATACGAATCTTGTTTCACACTGACACCTGCTGGTTGCTGGGCACAAGCGAAGGCTAGTCGCCCCGGCCCAGCCCGACTTACTTCTGATCCTGCACTTCGCTGACGCCAACGATCTTCGCCGACGTTCGGAATTTCTTGTAATCGTGGAAGGTCTGTTCGAGATCTACGTTGAAGTTTTTTACCAGGGCCAGGCGTACATCAATCTTCGCGGTAAGGTGGAGCGGCAGCCAGACTTCGTCGTTGACCCGTGTCTGCTCCAGCATGAAGCGCGAGCCCTTGTGGAAACGCGCCAGGAACAAACCCCAGGAGATTGTGTCGAGGGCCTCCACGTCCATCCTGGCAAGTTGCAGATCGTTCTTGTCAATCCACACCCGTCCGCAGAACTTGGAGAGATACTTCCCCTCCTTTATATGGGGCACATAGCCCGGACGCGGATTGCCATCGATCACCCAGGCCTCGCGCCCCCCAACCAGTTCCGTACCCACAAGTCTGAAGTTGTAGGCGTCCGAGACCTCGCGCACGAACTTTCGGCCGTCCTCTCGTTCTTTCTCCTGTTTTTCTTCCCGCTTCTTGCGGTCACCCTCCGATTCGTTCTTGCGCTTGTCGATGATCTTCTGAATCTTCTCTTCTTCTTTGGCCGCATCTTTCTCGGAGAGCGGCTTGTCGTCTTTTTCGATGAGCCGTTGCACCTGCTCGCCGTAGATCTCGAGAACCTCGTAGGTTCTCGCCTCCGTAGACTTGGTTTCTCCCTTACCGTCGAGCTTCTTGTCGACGTCGCGTTCAATATAGGTGTAGTCGCGCTCTTTCTTGTTGTTCTCGGCATCCTTGTCCGCGACTACGCGGAACAACTGTTGCATCTGCTGCTGAGAGAGCTTGCCATCGGCGTCGGGCGTGAGGTCGATTTTGGAGCTCTCCTCCGGCTTGGGCGTTTCGTTGGCCGCGGGGAGAAAACTCTGCTCGGCCGAAGCCGCTTCGGGCGGCGAAGAAGATGAACTCTCCTGCTGAGCCAGGGCGGACAGAACCAAAAGTAAAAGGACGAGCGTGAGACCCCAGCTTCTCATATGCAGATCTTACGATCTTAGAAGGTTTTAAGTTCCCAAAGGATGTTCCAGGAAAATTTTGGCGAATTCCGGAATCGCTGCTGGGCGCAAGCACCGGTGGGCTGGGTAGACGATTGTTTTGTCTTGAATTCCTAGGTTTTAGGCTCAGGCTTGGTCTGCTGGAGAGAGAGTTCGCGGCAGGTACGCCCGATGACATCCTGCGCTTCGCAGGACTCCAGGAACTGGAAGCCGTAGCGGAAAGCACTCCGCTGACGAACCAGGGCGTGTACTTCCACTTCTCCATGAGGTAGGGTGAATTCCAGACGAACAACTTCGTCCAGCTGTAGTTCCTCCCTCAGCATGGCAGAGATCCCTGATTCACTGATGTCCACGGTGTGCCCGCGAACGACCGCGGAGTTACGGGGATAGACTCGAATGTTGACTTCGAGCTTGAAGCGGGGATGACGGCGGGCGTCCACAACCTCACGAGCCGGACCGGTTCCAAATTGACTGCTGCCTTCCAATCGCTGCTCCCAGACCGGAGAGACATGAAGGGCCTAGCCGCCGGTCAGACCCGGATTCAAGAATGCGCCCAATCGTTGGGTTCGAGCAAGGTCTTCTCTACCATCGGCAGGTCCGCTTAGAACTTTAGCGGGCCCTGTCTAGTCCCTCGCTTTGTAGGCCTTGCCCAGGCACTCGGCCTGGAAGAGGCGTTCGTCGACGCGGTGTAGCTGTTTTTCCTGAGCCTTGGTCAGCAGCGAATAATGTTTGATATCGAACAGGTGATACACGATGAACCACACTGGTTGGTCAGTGGTCATCCAGTTCTGGCGGTCGAAGCGCTTCAGGTTTACCGGCCCCGAATATCGCCGCAAGGTACGTTCCCGCCGCAGGTTGAAATACGAATTGAAATAGCTCAGCGCCAACTCGCGCAGCGTGCGGTAGACCGGTTCCCGCCAACGGCATCCGGTGTAGTTCGACTTGGCCACCGCACCCCAGCAATCGTCCTGGCGGAAGATAGCGATGACGTGATCGGTATCGTGGTCGGCTTCGAAGTCCAGCAGCAGCGGGGGGTATCCGTTCACCCGCAGTGCCGCCGCACCGAAAATCGCACCTTCCAGACAGTGCGAGGACTCCTCGGCTAGCACCTTTCGCGGTGACCATGCCGTGTCTTCCAGGTGATACGGCATGTCGTCCAGAAACTTTTGAATGCCGTGGGGATCCTTCAGGCTGCGCAGCTTGCGCAATTCTTTTGGCGTGAAACTGTTCGTAAGGCCAGAATGGTTTGAGGTCATTATGTGTCGTGCAGCCGTTCTTTGTACGCCAGAAGTGTAGCGTAGACAGCTGCAGAAATCCCTAATGTCCTTTTGAACAAATGGCAAGTGCGCAGCTTATTCAAATGTTTGAACTGCTAAGTTCGCCAAGAAGCCCCGCAAGGGCCGCAAATAAAAATCAGCGAGGACGGCCAGGGAGGGTCTGATCAGAGGTTTCCTAGGCCGGACTTGAAGATCTTCTTCGCGAACTTCGGGGCAGTTCTTAGCGCCCTTAGCGGTTCAAGCTTTTTCCGCGTGCCCAGTGAATACGTCGGCAAACTCGCCGGGGCTATCGACCAGCACGTCGGGAGGCTCATCCTCCAGCGTGTACGGTGCAAAACCGTAAGTGACGCCGATCGTGTGCAGCCCTGCGTTCCTGCCGGTACGAATGTCGACGTGCGAGTCGCCCACGATTACAGCCTGATCTGGCCTGGTACGATGCTCTTCGAGGAGCGTGCGCACGCCCTCGGGATCGGGCTTCTTCGTGGCAAAGCTGTTGCCTCCGTAGACCCGCGAGAAAAATGGCCCGAGCCCCAGCGCCTCGACGATGGCCCGCGACGGAATCACCGGTTTGTTGGAGAGCACTGCCATCTTGCGGGGCACGCCGTTCTGCGAGTTCTGAATCGCCGCCAGAGCTTCGGCCACTCCCGGGTAGACAGTTGTGTGGTCAAGCTTGTGTTCACGGTAATAGGAAAGAAAGAATTCCAGTCCCTTGCGCACCAGGGACTCGTCGACCGCCTCACCCCCGAGAGCGCGCTGAATCAGGATCGGCGCGCCGTCGCCCACGTAGCTGGCGATAACGTCTTCGGGCAGTTCGGGCCTCCCGATGTGGCGCAGCGCGGCGTTGACGGAATGTACCAGGTCGAGCCGCGAATCAATCAGCGTCCCATCGAGATCAAAGATGACCAGCTTGATCGAGTGCGGGTCGAAGGAGTGTTGAGTACGAATCATCTCCTCTCAGGATAAACGATTAGCCGTCGTAGAGACGTTGCTTGCAGCGTCTCCTGCCGACGCCAGGAAAAAAGACGTTGCAAGCAACGTCTCTGTAGGGATTTGACATCTTCCTATATTTCTAGTACTATCGAAATATAATGACGCAGTTAGTTAAGCCATCTCCTGCCAAGCCCGCGGAACGCGTCGCCAAGTACGCCGATATGTTTTCCGCCATGGGCACAGAGCCGCGCCTGCGCATCATGCAATTGCTGCTCTCGGCGCACCCGGAAGGCCTCGTCGTCAGTGAGATTCAGGAGGAGTTGGAAATTCCGAACTCGACCCTCTCCCATCACCTGGACAAATTGCGCACCGAAGACCTGGTCGAGGTGAAGCGCGAAGGCACTTTCCTGCGTTACACGGCGAACACTGCCGCGCTGCAGGAACTTCTGCAGTTCCTCTACGCCGAGTGCTGCACCCGCAACAAAGCCCTCAAACCGCAAGACATCGTGCAAATTTGCAGATAGGAGTGAATCATGAACCCAACCTCTGAGAGCATACCCCAAGGGCTAAAGCCTAAAGCCTTTTCGCAGTCGGACGGCCCGGCTGAAGCCGGGCCCTTCCCGGAGTCCTCCGACGCCAAGGCGACAAGTATCAAGGAAGTCGTAAAACAGAAATACGGCGAAGCCGCGCTGCGTGTGAAATCTGGAGGCAGTTCCTGCTGTGGCGCCACTTCCGGCACGGGATGCGCCGATCCGATTACCACCAACCTGTACGACGCGTCACAGGCGGGACAAATCCCCGAAGAAGCATTGCTAGCCTCGCTCGGCTGCGGCAATCCGACGGCCCTGGCTCAGTTGAAGCCCGGAGAGACCGTCCTCGACCTGGGGTCCGGAGGCGGCATTGACGTGCTGCTTTCTGCACGCCGAGTGGGGCCCAAGGGCAAGGCCTACGGCCTCGACATGACAGACGAAATGCTGGCCCTGGCCAACGACAACAAGCGCAAGGCTGGCATCGAGAATGTCGAATTTCTCAGGGGAGAGATCGAGAGCATCCCCCTGCCCGACGATTCCGTCGACGTGATCATTTCCAACTGCGTCATCAACCTCTCGGCAGATAAAGACAAAGTCCTGCGCGAAGCATTCCGCGTGTTGAAGCCGGGCGGGCGGTTCGCCGTTTCGGACGTAGTCACACGCGGCGAGATTCTGCCCGAGATCCGACAGAGCGTGCTTGCATGGGTAGGTTGCATCGCTGGCGCGCTGGAAGAGAACGACTACCGCAGCAAACTCGCCGCCGCCGGATTTGAGCAGGTCGAGGTTGAGCCGACGCGGATCTATCGGGCCGAAGACGCTCGCGAATTTCTCTCAGGCCAGGGAATTGACGTCGACGCCCTTGCCCCGCAAGTGGACGGTAAATTCTTGAGTGCCTTCATCCGCGCCGTGAAACCGAGCCGTGCGCCTCAAGCCTGTTGCGGTCCAACGTGCTGCAACTGAGTCACACAGGGGATCGGTATGCCAGAGCACTATAACGTTCTGTTTCTCTGCACCGGCAACTCGGCGCGGTCGATCATGGCCGAGGCGATTCTGAATTTCAGGGGTCGGCCGACTTTCACCGCCTACAGCGCCGGAAGCCATCCGGCCGGAAAGATTCATCCGCAGGCGCTCCGGCAACTCGAACTGGCGCACCTCCCGACGACCGGAATGCACAGCAAGAGCTGGGATGAGTTCGAGGAACCGGGCGCGCCCCGTCTCGATTTCGTGTTTACCGTTTGCGATAACGCCGCGAAGGAGGTATGCCCGGTATGGCCGGGGCAGCCGATCTCCGCGCATTGGGGCATTCCCGACCCCGCTGCGGTCCGTGGAACTGAGGCCGAAGTGGAACGAGCTTTCCGCGAGGCGTTCGTTACCCTCGATCGCAGGATCGGCCTGTTCCTCAGTCTGCCCCTCGCCAGTCTTGACAGTCTTGCGGTTAAGAAGGAAGTCGCCAACATCGGAAAGAAATGACGCCGTACACGTCTTCCCGTCGCCAGCGTGGCGCGGCACTGAGGCTGGAGAAACATGAAGAGCAGCGTTGGGACTCGTCTCAGCTTTCTTGATCGATATTTGACAGTCTGGATCTTCGCTGCCATGGCCGTGGGAGTGGCGTCTGGCTGGGCAATTCCAGGAATCGTGCCCTTTCTGAATCGTTTCAGCGTGGGCACGACCTCGATCCCAATCGCCGGCGGATTGATCCTGATGATGTATCCGCCCCTGGCCAAAGTGCGCTACGAGGAACTGGGAGAAGTTTTTCACAACAAGAGAGTCCTTGTCCTGTCGCTGGTGCAGAACTGGATCATCGGTCCGATCCTGATGTTCCTCCTCGCCGTTGTGTTCCTGCGCCATTATCCCGAATACATGGCTGGCCTTATCATGATTGGCCTGGCGCGCTGCATCGCCATGGTGATCGTGTGGAACGAACTGGCGAAAGGTGACGTGGATTACGCCGCTGGCCTGGTGGCCTTCAATTCTGTATTCCAGGTACTGTTCTACTCGGTGTATGCCTGGGTGTTCGTTACCAAGTTGCCCGAGTGGTTCGGTCTGCAGGGATCGGTTGTCAACGTGACCATTCGTGAGATCGCGAAGAGCGTGTTTGTATATCTGGGTATCCCTTTTCTTGCGGGGATGCTCACGCGATTCTTACTGCTGAGAGCGCGTGGAAAGATGTGGTACGAAAACAAGTTCATCCCTCGCATCAGCCCCATTACGCTGATCGCCCTTCTGTTCACGATTATGGTGATGTTCTCGCTCAAGGGCGGATACATCGTGCGCCTGCCCTTGGATGTGGTCCGGATCGCGATTCCGCTTCTGATTTACTTCGTCGTGATGTTCCTGGTCTCGTTCTACATGGGGCATAGGCTTGGTGCGGACTACTCCAGGACCGCAACTCTCTCATTCACCGCCGCCAGCAACAATTTTGAGCTGGCTATCGCCGTAGCGGTGGCTGTATTTGGCATCAACTCGGGCGCTGCGTTTGCCGCGGTAATTGGACCGCTGGTTGAGGTTCCAGCCCTGATTGGCCTGGTCAACGTTGCCCTGTATTTCCAGCGACGCTATTTCGGCGAAGCAGCGGTGGCCCCCGCTGCTGTTGGTGTTGCGAAAGCCTGAAGGGCATCGCGTTGATTGATTGCGCGGGCGCCGCCCAAAACTGGGGTAGAGTCGGAGCAGGCGTCGGGCCTTTGATAACCGCATCGCGTTACACTGCCAGACATGCCCGCCAAGCGCAGCTTCGAGGATCAACTCGCCGCCTTGGATGCCCTTCGTCAGCAGCCGCCTGCGGTCGCTATCGAACCGTTGCGCAAGGCGCTGGCCCATCGCAATAACTATGTGGTCGCAAAGGCGGCCGACATGGTCCGCGAATTTGCTCTCGCCGACTTGATCCCCGAGGTCCTGATTGCCTTCGACCGTTTTTTCTCCGACCCGGTCAAGACTGATCCGCAATGCTGGGCGAAGAACGGGTTAAGCCGCGCTCTCGCGACATTTGAGCATCAGGATGCCGCAGTCTTCCTGCGGGGTATGCGGCACATTCAGCTCGAGCCCGTCTGGGGAGGCCGCTCTGACACCGCCGGCACCCTGCGCTCCACGTGCGCTCTTGCCCTGGTGCAATGCCGCAGCCTGACGGACACGGATCTACTGCAGTACCTGCTCGAACTGTTTGGCGACAAAGATCAGTCCGTCCGAGTGGAAGCGGTTCGCGCCGTCGAGCAAGCCGGGTCGCCGGCCGCCGCTCTGCTGCTGCGACTACGGGCAGTTCTTGGCTCCGACGAACCGGAAGTGCTGGGTGCTTGCTACGGTGGCATCCTGCGCATCGAAGGCAAGAGCGCGATTCCATGGATCGCCCGTTTTCTCGCAGCCAGAGACGACCTCTCCGCCGAGGCGGCACTTGCCATCGCGGCTGACCGGTCTCCGGAGGCATTCCGTGCACTACAGCAACGACTCGCCGAGGATCCTCCTCCTGACCAATGGTTTCGCTCCGTTCTGCTTTCCGCCATCGGGCTCACGCGCCAACAGGAGGGAATCGACTTTCTCCTCGACCTCGTTCGGCAGGACACGCTCCATTCCGAAGCCGCGATCGACGCGATACTTCGCTCCGGGCCATCTGCCGAACTGATTCGACAACTGGAAGAGACCGTGTCCGACAATCCACGCCTCGCCCGGTTCGTTGCTGACCACCAGGCGCAACATCCGTGATTTCCGGCAGACTGAAATTTCCCTCTCGGGATGTTCCCAAGCCCGCGCTCAACATTTACAATGCAACAGGTTCCACGCAATCTGCACCTTACTGATCAGGCCGTTTAATGGCCGGACCGCTGAATTTGCGTGAGATCGTTGTGCGGGCTGCCAACATCCAAACAGGTTAGGAAACGGATGGCGACCACAAAGACCGACCCCAAGCTGGCCCTTGCGGCCAATGGCGCGAAGAAGAATAAAGTCTATGACGGACTGACGCGCGACCAGTTCATCCAGGCCTACCGGTTGATGTACACCTCCCGCCGCATCGACGACCGGGAGATTCTGCTCAAGCGCCAGCAGAAGATCTATTTCCAGATGTCGGGTGCGGGGCATGAGGCCATTGGCGTGGCTGCGGGACTGGCGCTCAAGCCGGGGTACGACTGGTTTTATCCCTACTATCGCGATCGCGGATTGTGCCTTGCGCTCGGGGTGAAACCATACGACATGTTCTTGCAGGGGGTAGGTGCGGCCTCTGACCCCAGTTCCGGCGGACGCCAGATGCCTTCGCACTGGAGCTATCCTGCGCTCCACATCGTGACGCAGTCTTCGCCGACCGGGTCGCAGATTCTGCAGGCTGTGGGCTGCGCTGAGGGCGGACGATATTTTGCTCGGCATCCGAACGCGGCTGAAGTTCCGCCGGCAAAATTCGCCGACTACCGCCAGTTCAAGACTGTCACCTTCCAGGGCGACGAAATCACTTACGTTTCGCTCGGCGACGGCACCTCCAGCGAAGGCGAATTCTGGGAGGCGATGAACGCCGCCGCGTTGGGCAAGTTGCCCGTCATTTTTTGTGTGCAAGATAACGGCTACGCCATCTCAGTGCCGGTCGAGGTGCAGACCGCGGGCGGCAGCATTTCGCGCCTGGTCTCCGGATTCCCCAACTTCCACTTCGAAGAAGTCGACGGCACCGATCCGGTTGCGAGCTACAGCGCGTTTCAGCGTGCCGTACAGTATTGCCGCGAAGGGCACGGCCCCGCCTTCGTGCACGCCCACGTGATCCGTCCGTATTCGCACTCGCTGTCCGACGACGAGCGTCTCTACCGTCCCGATACCGAACGCGAACGCGATGCCGCCCGCGATCCGGTCACCCGTACGCAGATGTTCTTGCTGCGCGAGGGCATCCTCGACGAGAAGGGTATCAACCAACTGGAGAAAGAAGTCGAGGCCGAGCTGCAAACCGCGGTCGATTCAGCGCTCGAAGCTCTGCCCCCCGTACCGGAATCGATCATGAAGTACGTGTACTCGCCCGACCTCGATCCGGCGTCGCCTGTCTTCGACACCCAGGCGGCTGTGCCAGAGCCAGCCGCCTCGGCTGATGGCAAGAAGCCGGCCAACAAAACCATGGCGGACCTGATCACAGCCACGCTGCGCGACGAGATGAAGCGCGACGAGCGCATCGTGATTTTCGGTGAAGACGTCGCCGACGTCAGCCGCGAAGAGTATTTGAAGCGCAAGCTGGTGAAGGGCAAAGGCGGAGTGTTCAAACTCACCTTCGGCCTGCAGAACGAGTTCGGCGGCGACCGCGTTTTCAACTCACCGCTGGCGGAGGCGGCGATTGTCGGCCGGGCCACCGGCATGGCGACGCGCGGGCTGAAGCCGGTCGTGGAGATTCAGTTCTTCGACTACATCTGGCCCGCGATGATGCAGATTCGCGACGAGCTCAGCGTCATCCGCTGGCGCTCGAACAATGGATTCTCGTGTCCCGTGGTGATTCGCGTCGCTATCGGCGGATACCTCACCGGCGGCGCCATCTATCACTCGCAATGCGGCGAGAGTGTCTTCACTCACATTCCCGGCTTGCGCGTGATTTTCCCTTCGAACGCGCTCGATGCCGCCGGCTTGCTGCGCACGGCCATCCGCTGCGACGATCCCGTGCTCTTCCTCGAACACAAGCGCCTGTATCGCGAGACCTTCGGGCGTGCGCCCTATCCCGGGCCGGACTACATGATTCCGTTCGGCAAGGCGAAGGTCGTGCATCCCGGCACGGATCTGACAGTGATTACCTATGGTGCCGTCGTGCCGCGAGCCCTGCAGGCGGCGCAGAAACTCGAGCGCGAGCAGGACGTCAGTGTCGAACTGATCGACCTGCGCTGCCTGAATCCGTTTGACTGGGAGACGATCGCCGCCTCAGTGGCAAAGACTAGCCGCGCGCTCGTCGCCTATGAAGATTCACTGAGCTGGGGCTACGGAGCGGAAATCGCCGCCCGTATCGCCGACCAACTCTTCGATAAGCTCGATGCGCCCGTCCGCCGCGTGGGCGCCAAAGACGTGTTCGTCGCCTACCAGCCGATCCTGGAAGACGCTATCCTGCCGCAACCGAACGATCTGTTCCTGGCGATGAAGGAATTGGTGGAGTACTGAGGGAGCAGTTAGGGTCAATCATCTCCCGATCTTCTGAACTTCGGGATCCAGCGCGGGACCGTCCGCCGGTATTCCTCGTACGACTCGCCGAACTGGCGGCGCAACGTAGGCTCCTCATAGAAAATGACGAAAAGGTACGCTGCCGAGAAGAAGAACGCGGCATATTCCAGGAGCACTCGGCTGCGAAACAGAGTTGCTTCTCCCAAAAGTACCAGCAGCACGCCAATGTACATCGGGTTGCGGACGTAGCGGTGGAGTGCGGTGACGACCAGAAACTTCGTTGGAGCGATCGGCGCTGGCGTGCCCAGCCCACGTACCGCGAACTCCCAGGCGCAGCGGAAATAAATGGTCGTGCCCAACACGAAAACGACACCGCCGAACCATGTCAGAGGCCCAGTCGCTGGCCTGACGAGTCCACCTAGCAAGCGAATCGGCACATAGACGGTGACCGTCCCCGGCACGAAGATCGTGAAAACGATCGTGTTCAGGACCGGCCAGAACGAGCGCGTCATGGGGAGGCCTCGGCAGACGCAAGACAGCCGGCACAACCTTACTGTAAAATCAATGACGAAGGAAGATAGTCGAGACGCAGCTTCAAAGTCTTCCCGAGTGGATCGCGTTGATCCGGGTCAGGTTCTCAGAGACACCCCATCCACATTTATCCGCGGCAGAAGCAGGCGGATCGCGCTACGCAAATATTGAAGACATCAGGAGACATGTCACCATGGCAGTAGGCGCCAAGATAGCAAAAACAGCCGACCGCAAGAAAGTCATGGATACCACCAAGAGCACCGACTGCCCCAAGTGCGGCAAGCCCACCCGCATCGTCAAGCGTGTAAAAGACCGCGAACGCGGCGTCCCGGGCGGGGTTTACATCTCATGCTCGGCGTGTGAGTTCTTCGAAAAGCTGTAAGCGAAAAGACGTTTCTCGTCCAAAGTTTCAATCGAGGTCGAGTGCGATTGTTAGAGCTATATTCAGCTCATCTATCTTGGTTCTGGAGAGCGATCCTACAAACTGGGTGAGTTCGGATTTCGAGATACTGCGCAGAATGTCGCAGGTGATCCAACTATCGTGCTTCAATCCTTCGGCTATCCCGACCGGCACCTGCGTGGATAGTCCACGGCCTCTCGTATAGATCGGAGCACAGACCACACTCGAATAAGCGGAGTCGATCAGGTCCTGTCGGCTCGCAAGAACGTAGAACCGATGGCTCTTCGGATCGTCGTGTTTGGGTTTGTGAACCCGGAAGATATCTCCTCGCCTCATCTGCGACATTCAGGTTAGTCTTCTTCGGGCGCTTGTTCGTCCAGACCGTCTTCAGCGTCCCGATTCATTTCATCCGCATATCGATTGAGAATGGCCAGGTCGCGGGCCCGACGCTCAGCCTTCACGCGCTCGCGTAGATACTGTCGAAGAACGTCCTCTATAAAGGCGGAGCGCGACCGTTTGTTGCCGGCAAGCCGGTCGATCCCGACTAGGATTTCAGGAGAAAGTGTGACTGACGTCTTCTCTTTCATACCGCCAAGTATACCACCACTCGGGCAACAAGATGCACTTGCTCCCCTACGTTAGGAAGTTCTACCCGCTGATCTGCCCTAGAATGGCCCTCGCCTCGGCCGCGGGATCGGCGGCCTCGGTGATTGGTCGCCCCACGACGATGTGGCTGGCTCCCGACGCGATCGCCTCGGCGGGAGTGGCGATCCGAACCTGATCTCCGGCGTTGCCGCCAGCTGGCCGCACGCCTGGAGTTACGATCGCGAAGCGGTCACCGAGTTCCGCGCGCAAGGTGGAAACCTCGCGGGCAGAGGTGACCACGCCCTGGCATCCGTTGGCAAGAGCGATGGTGGCGAGGCGTACAACGCTGTCTTCCACCGAGCCCCGGATGCCAATCTTCTCCAGATCATTTGCGTCCATGCTGGTAAGTACGGTCACGGCTAGCACCATCAGTCCGGGATTTATCTGCGCCGCTTCCACCGCGGCACGCAACATATTGCCGCTCCCGGCCGCGTGGACCGTGAGCATGCTCACGCTGAGCTTTGCGGCCTCAGTGACAGCGGCTCCAACGGTGTTGGGAATGTCGTGGTACTTGAGGTCGAGAAACACACGCCGGCCCGAGGTTACGAGATCCCGCACTACTCGCGGGCCTTCCGCGGTATAGAGCTGCATGCCGACTTTATAGGTCAGCACCGAGTCTCCGACCGCCGCAACAATTCTCTGTGCGGCGGCGGCGGTGGAGACATCCAGCGCGACGATGAGCCGCTGGCGCGGATCATCGCTGCGCAGATCATTTCTCCGATAGCTCACGCTATCGTCTGGCATGCGGTTGGGCAGAGCGGCTGCCATCCCCGCGAGTCTATACTTTTTACGGGAGCTGCGCTATCGGGGGATGGTTATAGGCGATGGTCTGGTACGTCGGCTGTGTGGGATGGACCACATCCAGGCGCACCCGCTGCAGACCCCTGTTCCGGATTTGTAGGACTTGGGCGGCGCCGTACGAAAGGTCGATAATGCGGCCCGGAACGATCGGTCCGCGGTCATTGACCCGGACCACCACGGCCTTACCGTTGCGCAGGTTTGTCACCCGCACGTAGCTTCCCATCGGAAGCGTGAGGTGGGCGGCGGTCATGTCGTACATCTCGTAGGGTTCGCCGCTGGCGGTGGGTTTTCCCTGAAAGTTCTCGCCATACCACGACGCGGTCCCAACTTGATACGGTTTTTGTTTGCCAGCCTGTTTGCGGACTTCGGGTTTTATTCGGACTGAACTAATAGGCGCTTGGGTCGCCTCCGAGATGTTCGGTCCCTGAGCCGCTCCCAGGCCGGCGACCAATGAAGCGATCGCCAGTCCATGAGCTAAACGTGGTTGCATTCAGTTCTCCTCGCATACTCAAAAGTGTCCTTGCCTCGGCTGTACTATCGGACTTGATTGTGAAATGCTATCGGCGTGCCAAATGCGTGTCAAGGCCAAACAGGGTGACGAGCGATTACCTCCTAGTAATGGATTTCGCACGTAACCCGTTGGTAATTTAGTCACATGCGGGCAACCCCGTTTGTTTCGGGAGGGTTACGTATTTATCATATAGTAAATAACCGCTGAGGAGGGGTGAGGTAGAATTTACAAGGCGAGCGAAATCAATGACTTACAGGAGCTGCGTCGGCAACCTGCATGGAATCATGTATTTACAGGGTTGACTCCAAAGCCAGCCCGGAAGATTTTTCCGCGAGCCACTGTTCAAAGGTAACTTCACGGCTGTCGATATAGGATTCGTGGCCTCAGAAAAGGCGTAGGCTTCAAGTTTGCTTGGAAACGGAAGGACATGGCTGAAAGACCACCTGTCGTACTGACGATTGCAGGATTCGATCCCTGCGCCGGGGCGGGAGTGACCGCCGACATTAAGACGATCGCCGCTCACGGCTGCTATGGGGTGGCTTGCATCACCGCCATGACGGTGCAGTCTACATCCGGAGTTCGGCGAGTTGTAGCGGTCGATCCAGCCTTGGTGACTGAAACCTTGGAAGACCTGGCTGCAGACCTCGAGATCGCCGCAGTCCGGATCGGCATGCTAGGGTCGGGGAAGGTGGTCAAAGCGGTGGCCGATTTTCTTTCCGGTAGGGCTCCCGGCGCACCGACCGGCGCCGGAAATCCTCCGAATAAGGCTCGACTGCCTAATATCGTGCTGGATCCGATCTTCCTGTCCTCCTCCGGCGCCGAATTACTGGACGCGCCCGGAATAAAGCTGCTGGTCGAGCGGCTGATTCCGTTGGCCGACGTCATCACGCCCAATATTGATGAGGCCGCGGCGATTACGGGGATCAAAGTCAAGGACCCGGAGGACATGAAGGCGGCCTGCGCCAAACTGCATGAACTGGGGGCTCCCGCGATTGTCATTACCGGAGGCCATCTGGAAAAGGCCATCGATCTGTTGAGTTTCACGACAAAACGTGGGGTGGAACAGGAAGTCTTCAAGGCAGAGCGGCAGCGTTCCAACTCAACCCACGGCACTGGATGCGCCTTCGCTACTGCTATGGCCTGCCACTTGGCGCTCGACCGTGGCCTGGCCGAAGCTGCTCTGCTCGCCAAGACCTACGTCAGCGCCGCCATTACAAATGGACATCCCCTGGGCCGAGGGACCGGACCGGTCAACCATCTCTATCGGATGAAACAGCAGCGCCGCGCGGCGGGATCGGGAAGCGAATCCTAGAGTCGCGTGTCCAAAATCACAGAATCCCACTTTTGCGCAGCCCTCTGCACTCACCGCCTGTTGTGTTTTTGATCACAGTTGTGGTGATAGGCATCGGCCTATGCTGACAGGTTCCTGCATGCTTTTTTGGAGGGCGCTATGTCAAAGCCGATTCCGCGCCTCGGCCTACTACCAGCCGTAGTACTACTATTCCTTGCACCCGCGCTTTTCTGCGCGACCAAGCCTAGGACGACGAAACCGCCAAAGGATTTCAGCAAGTACGTTGAGATCCAGGGCGCCACCCGAGTCGGCGCAGAGCAGTGCGCCCAGTGTCACACCGAGGTCAATAAGAACTACCGGCGGAGCCAGCATTCCGTCCGCGACGTCGAATGCGAGCAGTGTCACGGCGCCGGCAGCCTGCATCTGGAGGCCGGCGGATATACCAAAGAGTCGAAAGACAAGATCATCAGCTTCAAAGACCGCACGCCGGAGCAGGCCAATGGCGCCTGCCTGAGCTGTCACGCCAAATCCGATCATGTGCGGAACTGGTTCTCGAGCGCGCACCAGGCTCAGGATCTGAAGTGCACCGACTGCCATACCATCCACGCCGAAGCCACGGGAGATCGCGGGGAGCAGCGCGCGCTAGAGTCCCGCCGCATGCAAAACGACAAATGTCTGCAGTGCCACCGGAAACAGGAGGCGCAGGCCGACCTTCCCTATCACCACCCGATCCGGGAAGGAAAGATGACCTGCGTGGATTGCCACGATCCGCATGGCGGGAGCGCGGGAAACAATCTGAACGTGGCCAGCGGGAACGAACTCTGCTTCCAATGCCACGCTGAGTACGAGGGGCCGTTCTCGTATCAGCACGCGCCAGTGACCGAGAGCTGTATGAAGTGCCACTCGCCCCACGGTTCGCCGAACCAGAACCTGCTGACGGTCAGCCAACCCGCTCTCTGCCTGCAGTGTCATTCCGCCCACCACAACGGCGCGAGCCTGCCGCTGGTGGATCGATGCACCAATTGCCACAATGCGATTCACGGCAGCGACGTAGCGTCGGCAACTGGCGGGAGCAAGTTCATTGACAAGTAGCGTCGAGTAGCACCCGACTCGGGCGCGTTAGGAGTATGCGCAATGAAAAGTCCTCATGTTTTTCCGGTCGTTCTCATCATTCTCCTTGCAATCGTCCCTTGCCCCGCGCAGGCGCCTCAGTCGGCCGCTTCGCAGTCCGCCGAGACACCGGAAATCACCTACCATCTGACCGTGATGTTGCCCCAGTACCGCTTCATTGACACCAGTGGATACGGGGGGAGGGTGGGTGAGTACGACACCCTGCAGCAATCGCTGGGTGGCGACCTGTCGCTGAACTTCGTGGACGTCCCGCAACACCTGACCATCAAATCGACGATCGACGTCATGACTCGCGACGATTACGAGTCGAAGTCGCGCTTCACTCTCGGCAAATGGCTTGATTTGGGCCTCGAGAATCGTGGCTTTGTTCGTCACCTCGATGACAACTCCTATTTCGGAGCAAGTGTGATTTCTCCGGACATTGTGCGCATCGACACCGTCCCCCCCGACTCCCTGCTGGGCATCCGGCGAAGGATGAATAAAGCGTATGCTCGGATACAAATGCCCAGCATACCGGTCAAGCTGTTTGTCAAAGGAGGCTGGCAAGCCCGGGACGGCAACAGTCAGATGCAGTACTTCGATATGGGTGGCTCCGGCGATCCAGCCACAGACCAGGCAACTGGGTGCGCCAACTGCCACTCTGCGTCCCAATTCCGCACCTACAATTACACCACGCGCAACATCGCCGGCGGCGCCGAGGTTACGCTGGGCAAGCTTGCGAAACTTACCTACCAGCATGAGTTCCGCAGTTTCAATGACCGTATGCAGAACCCAAGGGACCTCTATGGAACTTCGGGCGAAATCCCACCCGTCGAGGACATCCCTTTCAATCCGGCTGGCTTCTACGTCCACAGTGTGCTGCCGCGCCATCAGACGCAAGCCGACTCGCTGCAGGTGGGCCTGGCCGTCGCGCATCACGTTACCTTCAACAGCGATGTGAGCTACGCCCGGACCACCGACCTGTTTACCAGCCACCCGCAGAACGCTTTCAATGCTGACGCCACGTTTACGTGGAATCCCGTTTCCCAGCTGCGCGCGGTCGCCGACTTTCATCAGCAAAATCTCCTGAACGATTTCGCGCAGACGTTTTCCCTCTCCGATCCCACCGTGATCTATCCTTTCGGCAATCCCTCGCTGCACCGCCATTGGGCAGGTCTGAAGCTGGCTTACCGCGCCACCCGACAGGTCGATCTGGAGACCTACTACAAGCGCATGAACATTACCCGGTCGAACGCGTCCCTGTGGCCTCAAATCTCTTCGCCCGATAACTATGATCCGCTCTTCGTGGTGCCTTCCAGTTTCAGCAACATCGCAGGCGTAGCCCTCCACGTCCACACCGAACAACTCTGGGATGCGAGGGCGGGTTATGAGTGGACGGGAACGCATGCCCCCGGATACGTCACCGATCCGCAGACCAATCACCGCATCTTTGGCGACGTGACCATTGTTCCTGTCCAGTGGCTCAGCTTTAGCAACGATGCCAGCATCTTGGTGCAGCAATCGTTCCCCGCCGTGCAGCGCAGCAATCACCTGTATGTGGACACGACTTTCGTGACGATTAAGCCGGTTCCGCGCTGGAATATCGGAGCGGGATATACCTACATGCAGGACAATCTTAGGACCGACATGAGATTCATGAACGATTCCGGGATTGGTCTGTACACGCAACCGCTGGTCCCCTACAAGGAGTTGGACCAGAGCTTCTCCGTTCACACCACCTACGAACTCAAGCAGCGGCTGGCACTCGGAGCGGACTTCGCTCGCTCCCTGGCCCACAGCGGCTTCCGCCCGGATTTGAACCCGGCTCACTATCCGATTTTTCCCGGTGCCGTCGACGTAGCAGGCTTCAACTCCCAGCAAGATTATGCGGCCGCATTCAGCCAAGCTCTGGGAATAGCTTCCGGTCCGGTCTCGTTAATGGACGTGCCTCAGTCGATCGTGGGATCGACCCTGGACTATCACCTCGGCCGAGGCTTCGACGGGGGACTGCGTTTCCACTACGGCAGCTATGCCGATCGCATACGCCCCAACCTGAGCGGCCAAGTGCGCTCATACACCATCTTTATGGGAAGGATCTGGTAAAGGCAGGGGAAGCCCGGCGCAGGGCCATCTAGTCGCCGGAGGGTTTCTTCAGAAGAATTCCCGCCACGAACGAAGCGGTCGCGCCCAGCAGCCATTCAGCGCGGTAGAACTGGATCGCCTGCCAATCGACGTAGGTCTTGGCATTCAGCAATCCGGCCAGCAACGCTCCAGCAATGCAGGAGAGTCCGATGATAAAAGCGACCAACGAGCCGGTCGAAAGGCCAATCCATCGCTGGATTTCGTGGAAGTGCAAATAGTGCAACCAAGTGGGGAGCTTAATCTTGCTTAAGGTCCGATAGCATCCCGCGACGAGCGAGCGCACCCGAGTCACTACCTGTTCCCAGAGGCCAGCCATCTCCGCTGCGTCGGCCTTGGCAACCGGGCTCAGGGCTTCCGGACGCCGTGCGCCACAGGAGTGGCAAAAGCCGGAGCCCAGCAGGAATTCGGTTCCGCACCCAGGACAAGCCTCTGCCATGGTAGGCGCGGAGTGCACCACCACCACCTCGCCAGCCATCACAGCCGTGGGCGGCTGCCAGAACTCCTGATGCGTTTGATGTGCCAAGTCAGCCATTGTCAGCGAACCCTACTGAAAGACTCTCGAGGTGTCATGGCATTCCAACCGCCAAAGTTGAATCGTGGTCTAAGTACCAGTGGGGATTAGTACTTACAACTATTTCAACCGATCTCCCTTGTCCTCAATACTGGCAATAATTACGTGCGCCAGCGAGTAAAGATGAACCAGTGACGAAGGTCCAAGACCGATTGGACTCAACACAAAACAACGGAACAGGATGCGGGCAGGCTTGGCGTAGCGTCGACGGACACGCATCTCCGGCGCCCGGCGGTCGCCGAGCTCCATTCGGCAATCGGGGCACAGAGCACTCGACCACGCCTTCCCGTAACCTGTCGGTGATTGCCCAGATTATAGAAAACGATCCCGGAACTGAGAGGTAGCGTTCCAGGCACGTGGATAACGCCCTTGGTTCAGTCCGTGGTTCTCCAGTCGCTGACCGGACTAGGAAAACACGATCTCCTCGATTGTTTTAAACTAGCCTTACAGTTTCCATGACGGTGTCAGCCCGACAAAATCAGAGGCGTCTCGATCAGAGCCGATACGTGCTGCATATCCTCCTGTCGCTGGTTCTCCGGCCCGGGGGCGTTGCTGTCGCTCAAATACAGGCTGATGCTGGAACTCCGCACGGTGCCCCGCGCGCCCCCCAGACCACCGCGGCGTTCGACTCCTTCTACAACATGGAATACGACCGTGCGACGCAGGAATTCGAGAAGATCCTGGAGCGGCGTCCGAACGATCCGTCCGCGGTCAACCACCTCCTGACTGTCGTGCTGATGCGCAATCTGTATGAAACCGGTGGTATGAACACCGGGGACTACACCAACGACAGCTTCATCGGACATGCTCCCCGCCCGTCAGATCCAAAGGTGAAGGAGCGAATCAAAGCTCTCGCGCGGCGGGCTGAAGCGCTCGAAGAAAAACAGCTTAAGGCCAACCCCAAAGATGTCGATACGCTGTACGACCGCGGCGTGACGCGCGCCCAGTTCGCCGTCTACACCGGTCTGGTGGAACGGGCATGGTTTTCGGCGCTCCGCAATGCCGTGGCGGCGCGCCATGACCACGAGCATGTGCTTGAACTCGACCCCGACTATCTCGACGCCAAGATGGTCGTAGGCACGCACAACTACGTTGTCGGCAATCTGCCCTGGAGCATCAAAGTTGCCGCCGCCCTTGCTGGATTGAACGGATCGAGGGACAAAGGGCTCGAATATCTGCGCGAGGTCGCCAAGAGCGATGGCGAGAACTCAGCAGACGCCAAGGTCATCCTCAGCCTGTTTCTGCGCCGGGAGCACCAGTACGACGAGGCCCTTGGCTATATGCAGGAGCTCTCAAAAAAGTATCCCAACAATCACTTGTTCCCGACCGAAGTCGCCAACTTGCTGCGCTCCGCCGGGCGCTTCGACGAAGCCGAAGCCGCGTATCGAAAAGTATGGCAAAACGGTCGGGAAGGGAAGTACCGCAACTTGCACTACGAGATGGCTGCCTGGGGCCTGGGAGACTTGTTGCGCAGCAAGAAAGACCTAGCCGGCGCTGCCGCCGCGTATGAGTTGGTGAACGAGGCTCCCAACCCCGATCCCGACATCCTGCAGAAAGCGAATCTCGCCGCCGGAGAAATGTACGACCTGCTGCAGAAGCGCGATCTCGCCATGAAGCGATATCAGACCGTGTTGACCGGCAACGCCAACACCGGTCCGGCCGACCAGGCCCGCCGCTACATCAAGGAAGCATATCGGGAGTGAATGGAACTTTCGGTCTATGGCTCCCGTATGTATGGGAGGGGGAAGGTATGTACTGCAACTACTGCGGAAGAGTGATTCAGGATGATGCCGCCCTTTGCGCTTATTGCGGCATTCGTGTGGGCGCTTCCCTGGCCCGGACTCGCTTGGTGCGCCCGCGCCTGGCGCGCAAGGTCGCTGGCGTCTGCCTCGGATTCTCCGAGTACTTCGACATCGACGTAACCCTGGTGCGCGTGGTCTGGCTTATCACAGCGTTCATGACCGGCTTCGGTTTCTTTGCCTACATCATCGCGTGGATCATCATGCCGGAGGAACCACTCCTTCTTCCGGCCCCAATGGTCGCGCAGCAGGCCACGAACCAGTAGGACCACTGGGAATCCCCCCGCTAACTCGGGGGCGGCCCGCCCCAGTCCTGCGCGACTCGTACAAAATCGGGAAGGGCACGACTTTAGTCGCGCCGTGAGTCCCGCCAAAAGAACGAGGGCTTAGCCACTGAGGCCAGCCGAGCTGAAACCCTACCGTGCAATTATGTTCTAATCGCCTGCATGGCGCCCATTCCCTCCCAGCGCATTAAGAGCGCCGACGCCGAAATTGTGTACTGGACGCTCGGCGACGGCCCACCCGTCGTTCTCCTGCATCCTTTTCCTGCGCACCATGAATTCTTCATGCCGGTAGCTGAGGCCCTGGCCGCCCGCTATCGCGTGATCCTGCCCGACCTTCGCGGCCACGGAGAGTCAGAGGTGGGCGAGGGTCCAGCCACCATGGAGAAGCACGCCGCCGACATCGCCCGCGTGATGGACGACGCCGACGTGGGCCGCGCCCCCCTGATTGGAGTCTCAATCGGCGGTTACGCTTTGTTTGAATTCTGGCGCAGGCATCGCGGTCGCGTGGCCGCTCTCGGCCTGTGCAACACCAAAGCGCCAGCCGACGGTCCCGAAGCCCGCGCCGGACGCCTGCAGGCCGCGAGCGATGTCCTGGAACGTGGCACCGAGCCGTTTATTGAGGGCATGCTTCTTCGGGTATTGGCGAAGACTACGCACGACACCCGCCCCGACCTGGTAGACGGCGCGCGCCGCATGATGCGCCAGATGTCCCCGCAGGACATAGCCCAGGTGCAGCGCGGTATGGCCCAGCGCCCGGACTCGGTCGAAACATTGAAGACCATCAATGTACCCACGCTGCTTGTAACCGGAGACGAAGACGCCCTGACCGGCGTGAACGAAGCCGAACTCATGCGCGAGCACATTGCCAGCAGCCAGTTGTGCGTTATTCCCAAGGCTGGACACTACTCGCCCTGGGAGCAGCCGGAGGAAGCCACCAGACTATTCCGCCAGTTCCTCGATCAGATCGTTGGTTAGCGTCGAGAAGCGGGTGCCCCACGTCTCGCGCATTTTGCGAGACGTGGGAAAGTTCGCCACGGCGTTTCCAGCGCTTTTAGCCCCTGAGGGCCCACCTGGACTAGAATTGAGAAGGCTATGAAGAAACTCACTCTGCCCCTTCTCCTCGTCGTACTCCAGGTCTGCGCCCTGTCACAGACGCATTCCGGCGCGCGCCCGCGCATTCTGGGTATCGACCACGTGTCGTTCTATACGACCGCGCCCGACGGCGTGAAGAAGCTTTACAGCGATGTGCTCGGCATCGCTTCCGCTGCGCCGGTCGAGTCCGGCTGCACCGTGCGTTACGTGATCGGTACTCAATGGGTGGGCTACAGCGCCGCGCCCGACGCCAAGGCCACCGACCGCATGGATCACGTTGCCTTCCTAACCGACAAAATCGTTGCGCTGCGGAGGTATCTGGCTGACCAAGGGCTGAAGCCGTCTGTAATCCAGACTACGAGCGTCTCGGATCACAGCCTGATCTTTTCCATTGCCGATCCTGAAGGCCACCGCATTGAGTTTGTTCAACGGGGCAGGGGCCACGGCCCGCAGCCGCCCGCCAGTTCTGCCGTGTCGCGGCACATGATTCACACCGGATTTCTCGTGTATCACCAGGAAGCCGAGGACCACTTTTATCGTGATATCTTGGGATTTCGCCCGTACTGGCACGGCGGAATGAAAGACGATGTAACCGAATGGCTTGCGATCCAGGTTCCCGACGGCACGGATTGGCTGGAATACATGCTGAACCAGCCCGCGCATCCTGATCTGCAACTGACTGGAGTGATGAATCACATTTCGCTCGGCGTGAAAGACATAAAACAGGCTCAGGCACTTCTGGAATCGCACGGCTGGAAGGCCCATGGCGATGAGAAGGCTCAGATGGGTAAAGACGGCAAGTGGCAGCTCAATGTCTACGATCCCGACCTGACGCGCGTCGAGTTGATGGAATTCAAGCCTGTGCAGAAACCGTGCTGCTCGGACTACACCGGACCGCATCCCACGGAGTAACTAAACCTGAAAGCCAAGAGCTAAAAGCCGGAGCTAGCAGCTAGGAGCTAGAAGCTGATTTCACAAACCATCGCCGTAGCCATGTCGGGCGGTGTTGACTCCTCCACCGTCGCGGCCATTCTGCGCGCCGAGGGACACACCGTCGTCGGCCTGACCATGCAGCTCTGGAACCAGCGCCGTCTCGCCGCACACGAGGGCATGGCCGAGTCGGTGCAGGGCCGCTGCTGCTCCCTCGACGACGTCTACGACGCCCGCCGTGTGGCCCAGCAGATCGGCATCCCCTACTACGTGGTCAACCACGAGGAGCGCTTCGAGCGCGACGTGGTGCGCCCGTTCGTCGAGGAATATCTCTCCGGACGAACGCCCATCCCGTGCAGCCTCTGCAACAATCACCTGAAGTTTGATCAGCTAATCGCAGTCGCGCGGCAGATTGGCGCCGAGCGCGTTGCCACGGGTCATTACGCCCGCGTTGCCTACGACGAGGCACGCGGCCGCTGGCTGCTCAAGCGTCCTGCCGACTTGAGTAAGGACCAAACTTATTTTCTCTTCGGTCTCACCCAGGAGCAGCTCAGCCGTACGCTCTTCCCGCTGGGCGAGATGACCAAGCCGGAAGTGCGCGAACTTGCCCGCAAGTACGGTCTGGCACTGGCGGAAAAGCCCGACTCGCAGGAAATCTGCTTCGTCCCCGGCGGCGACTACAAGCGCTTCATCGACGCCTACCTCGCCGAGCAAGGCGAGTCCTTGCCCGACACTGCGGGCGAGTTGGTGACGACGAGCGGCGAAGTTCTCGGCGAGCACACCGGCATTCACAACTTCACCGTCGGCCAGCGCAAGGGACTGGGCGTCGCCACCGGATCACCGCTGTACGTGATCCAGATCAGCGGCGCGAACAAGCAGGTGGTTGTGGGCGGCGACGAGCATCTTTATTCGCGCACGGCGCGCGCGAAGCGGGTGAATCTGATCTCGGTTGACGATTTGCACGAGCCGATGCGAGTTGCCGTGAAGATTCGCCATCGCCACGAGCCAGCGCCAGCGGTGATCGAGCGGGCTGGTGAAGACGAAATTCTGGTGACGTTCGACGAGCCGCAGCGCGCGATCACGCCGGGTCAAGCGGCGGTCTTCTACGATGGAGAGATTGCGGTCGGCGGCGGCTGGATTTCATAGGAGTAAGTATCCCACGGACAATCCCGGCGGATCACACCTGGTCCGGCACGACGGTTACCTTGAATTCCTTGGGCAAAGCTCCATCATTCTAATGCTGGACATCCTCGTCGATGGAGCGCGTGACTGAATTCCGGGTGCGTTCTTCCCGTCTCGAAACTAAAAGTCGGGATCAGCGGATTCGTTTGGTCCTGTGGGGCTCGGTCCTCGCGCTGCTGGCGATAACAGTTGTCGCACTCGGAGGCGTTCGCGATTCGTGGTTAAACACTGCCTTGCTATGCGCGGCAGTCATCACTGTGATTGGTGTTGTCGGAGGCGCTTACGTCGTCGCCTATCAAACCGGCATGCGGAGACTGAGGGCGGACATCACCGTATGCTTGACTGACACGGAGTTGATGGAACGACGGCCGGGGTGGCCCGAGAAGACAGTCCGCGTGTCTGAAATTAGACGAATGGCTGAACGCTGCGGCTGGCTGATGGTTGAAGGTAGCGAATTCGGTGAGAGGATTCTGATTCCCACGACCGTTGAGAATTCTCCAGTGCTACGAGCAGAACTCTGCAAGCATGGGACGATCTTTCAACGAAAACAAAGTTCTCTGCTGGCCCTCATTCCTGCGCTCGCCTCACTTTTCTGTTGGGCACTCGTTTTCTGGTCAACCAAAAGCGGCGTCGTGGACGTGTCTGCATCCCTAGGTGTGGTATTGCTCGCTTGGTCGTCTTACAAGGTTGCAGGGATGATGCGTCGGCATCCGAAACGGATCGTTGTCTGGCTTTGGCTCTCGATGACCTGGATGATGGCGTTTTGGATTCTCTATAGAAGTCTTCGAAGATTCTGATCCGCATATAATCCCGGCATGGCGTCTGCAAATCCTTCGCTGCCACTGCCTGAAACTTCCATTTCCCCGAAGCAGCCGACATTTTGGGCTCGCGAATCGTCCTCACTGAAGCTGGGAATCAAGACCGGGCTCGCGGGGACCATCACCTACGCCATCTATGCCGGATGGCACTTACATCAGGGCTACTGGGCCGTGTTCGCGGCTCTCGTTGTCACGCAAGCCAATCTCGGCGCGTCGTGGAAGGCGGCTCTCTATCGCACCATTGGATCGACTGCGGGTGCGCTCGCTGCAGCGCTGCTCATGCCCATGCTCGGCAAGGGACCGATTGGCGTGGGCGTCGTCCTTTTTCTGCTTGCGAGTTTCTTCGGATACCTGTCCGCCCTGCATCCTGCTTTCACCGCTGCCGGATTCACTGCCGCGATCATTCTGGTGTTCGGAGGCATTTCCGAACCGTGGCATACGGCATGGCTCCGCGTGTTGTACACCAGCGAAGGAGCGCTTGTGGCCTTTGCTGTTGGCGCGCTTGCCTGGCCGGTCCGTGCGCGCCAGATCCTGCGAGAAAAGATCGCCAACATCCTCGATGGAGCGGGAATGCTTTATCGAGCTGTTACCGCCGCAGCGCTGCAGGGCATCGACAACGAGCCGAAAGTACGGGAACTCGATCGCCAGTTGCACGACCTCCGCCGTGGCATCACCCAGCAGATGGACGAAGCCCGCAGCGAACTGGCTTTCTCGCGTTTCAACCAAAGCGCCTACCAGCAGGTCGTGGGACTTGGCGACCAGATTCGCCGCCGGCTAACGGCTATGGCGGAAGATAGCTCGCTTTACGTGCACGCGCCAGTTGAGCCCGGGATGGTGCCGTCGCTGCCCATGCTTGCGGAGAGAACTGCCGAGAACTTTAGCGCCCTGGCGGAGGCGGTGCGCAATCCCGCTAAGGCGTTGAACTCGACGGAACTCGAAGCTGCGGTCCGCGATCTCGATGCCGATCTCGCGAGACTCCGCGCCCAGCGTGCCACGGCTCCCTTCGCCCTCGATCGCATGCTGCCCTTCTGGGCGCTG
>Ga0075030_100000687_pt1 | contig 29738 bp, 15 predicted proteins | sample LitLauG_LLR_2012_FD_71393 | JGI IMG/M metagenome (GOLD analysis project Ga0075030, IMG submission 71393) | Freshwater sediment microbial communities from Pennsylvania, USA - Little Laurel Run_MetaG_LLR_2012 | ecosystem: Environmental > Aquatic > Freshwater > Creek > Sediment | place: USA...
CACGCCACGGAAAAGCCGCGCCCGGCGAGGAACTCAGATAACATCTGTTGTGTCGGCACGAATTCCGTGAAGATCAGGATCTTGAGATCAGGGTCGCTTTCCTGCTGCCGCAGTTGGTAGATCCAGTCAATCAGCGCCTCAGCTTTGGCATCCGGCCCAGCACGTTCGGACCGGCGAGCTGTTTCGAGCAGCAGCTCAACCTCAGCGCGCTCGTTCTTCATCGCCTTGAGGCGCGTCACGAGCAGCCTCTCAATCTGTTCTTGCCCATCTAGTTCCGCCCATTCTTCTTCGAGAATCTGCGGAAAAAGGTCCAACTGCTCGTCCGGTTGCTGAAGCACCTCGAGGCGGCGCTCAAGAGTGGATCGGATCGCCCGCGTGGAAGACGTGACCAACCGCTGCAGCAAGAGGAGTAGGAAGCCGATGTAATTGCGCTTCTCGCGCAGGGCACGGTTATACCCTACGCGAACGTATTCCGTGACCGCGTCGTAAAGAAGCTGCTGCTCACGATGCCGGTCTTCCCACTTCACCGGGATCAGACGGGTCTGGCGTGGCTTGAAGAGCGGGGCTCCATCGGCGTCAATGGCACGGCGCTTCTCCGTCCGGATAACGTATTCCGCCACGCGATCCTTGTTGATGCTCGTCGAATCGGGAAACGCGTCTGAATCGAGCAGAGAAAGAATCCGCCGGAATGCGTCGGTCTTTCCCTGATGCGGGGTCGCCGACAGCATGAGGAAGTATGGGGCCGCCTCCGCCAGCGCCCTGCCCAACTTCACCCGTGCAACCTGATCGGTGCTACCGCCCAGCCTGTGGGCCTCATCCACGACAATCAGGTCCCAGCTCGCCGCCATCAGGTTGTCGAATCGCTCCCGATTGTATTCCGCGACCTGTTCCGCCGACCAGCCGCGCCGTTTCTCCACGGGCTTGATAGAGTCCATCGGACAGACGACCAGCGGATATAGCCGCCAGAGGTTCTCTTCCTTGGTGATCTGGCGCAGTGCACCGAAGGTGCTGGGTTCGATCAACCGGAATTCCTCGCCAAAGTGATTGCGCATTTCGGCCACCCACTGCGTGACCAAGCCTCTCGGTGCGATCACCAGTGCGCGTTCCACCAACCCCCGAAGCTTCAGTTCCCGCAGCACCAGACCGGCCTCGATCGTTTTCCCCAGTCCGACTTCATCGGCCAGCAGATAGCGAACGCGCCGGGATGATACCGCGCGCGCAAGAGCTTGGAGTTGGTGCGGCAAGGGGATGACTGCCGATCCGATAGGGGCGAGCAACGCGTCGTGCGTCATTGCGTCCGCCACTCGGGCCGCCGAGGCGACATACGTCAGATACTCTGGACCAGCGGGTGCCGCTTCGGATGCCGGCTGGAGTTCAGATTCCGCCAGCCGCACCACGGCATTCACGTCTGCAAACCAGACTCGGTATACGGTTTCGCCCCAGATCGTCTGCGATTCGACAACACGGCAGAGTTGGTGATGCCTCGGGCTGTACGTCCAGTCTCCTGGTCGAAACATATGCGGTGCCGTGTAGTCTACCCGGCTCCCAGGCGCGTGGCAGCGTTGTCATAGAACATTAGCAGTTTCGGATCTTCCTGGAGAATGCTTTCCGGAACCTTCGCCGCTACCTCAACGATGGTTGCGTAGTCGCGCTGGTCCCAAGCGCGTTTGAAGCCTGCTCGCAATGCTTCGAGTCGTGGGATCTTGATCTTCTTCACACCGGGAGCCCGGTACTCCTCAAAGGTTTTGAGCAACTCGCGTTCACGGATCTTCTCGAGATCGACGGCCTTGTTGGGGTCTGGAACGTACCATCGGTCGCGCGCCTTTTCCTGGAGCGTAGCGGCGTCTTTTGCGAGTCCCCGCAGATCGTGGAAGTTCTTTGATAGGTAATTGCGAATCTGGATTGGGACCGCGCCTTGATCGCCGTAACAGAAGAAGTTCAGCCTGAGGATCTCCGAAAGTTCTAGTCGCTGCTCCTCTTTCGACCAACCAGCCGTTTCCCGCATGAACTGTGGTTGGAGATCGGAGAACCGCTGGGGCTTCTCAGCGAGTTGCTGGCGAAGCCACTGGACGGCGGAGAACTCATCACGAACGATCAACTCCAACTGCTTTAGCTCTGAGACGGTCTGCTTTTTCTTGTCGTACTCGTCCATTTGATCGGTCAGGAAATACATTCCATCACGGTACACGAATCGCTGGGCAATACCTTCGTAGAACTGGCCTGCGGAGAGCGGCACAAGAATGCCACGTTGGACGTGGAAGGCGACCATTCGATCAAAGAGCATGTAGGCCTGCCTCTCGGCGATGGCTTCGCCCTTGCCCTTCTGCGACACGAAAACGGGAAGCTGCCGCAGGTGTGTGCGCACGAAATCCCAAACGCCATCCTCAGTTCCCTTTTCGAGTTCGAAGCGCTGCTCCAATCCGCCGTTTGGCTTGTACGCAGAGATAACCAAATCTTGTTTCACAGATCCCGCAGCTACAACCTGGTTGAAGGCGCCTTGTTGTTTGTCCAGCACGCGAACGTCAGCGACCACAAAGCCAGCTACTTGCAGGGCTTCTTGGATCGCATTCCAGACGCTATTCTTCGAATTGTGAAATACGACGGTCATCCAACGGCCGGGTTTAAGCACTCTGTAGTATTCAGCGAAGCAGCATTGCATGAGTCTCTGGTAGTCAGATAGCGCTTTTCGCTGTGCCCCGCTGACTATGGCTTCGGGCGCTTGATTCGAAAAGACACGGTGAAAGGCCTCTACGAGGAAGTTGAGTTCCGCGTAGGCTAAGTTATCGCCGAAAGGTGGATCTGTGAAAATGTAGTCGATGGAACTTTGCGGAATACCTGTGTGAGCGGCCGTTCCAGTCGTTATGATGGCTTGATTTCTTGTCGTGGGCACACCGCGGAAGCAGGCGGCCAGCCGCTTGAGCTTGCCCTCGAGAATGTACCAGGGACTGCATTCCGCATGTTGGGAGGCGACATAGTAAACGCCGTTGAGATACTGATTCACCTGGGAGAAGTGAGAAGGAACGTATCGAGCTAATACCGACATTCCCCAGATTGCTTGCTCGGCCGTGAAGAGGATCATCTCGCGCAATCGAGAATCTTCAACTTGATTCGCCTTTTCCCAGAGCCGTCCGAGGGCCTGAGCGGGCCGGGCTAGGAAGAGATGGTGAACGTGGCTGAACGCAGCAGTGCCGGCACGCCATTTGTCTCCCCAGCAGTCCCTGTCGTCTGACGCGTGCATCATGCGATCGGTTGGGAAGCCTCCGGGGAAAGGCAGACCCTGAATTCGGTCAAGCAACTCCAGATCTGCCTTCGTAGGCGTTTTCTCGTGTTTGTTGCCTTCAATCGAATAGTTAATAAGCACCGGCTTACGCTTGGGACGCTTGCAGAGCTTGCCCGATGCTCTGTCCAGATATGTCTCATGCAGCCTGTCCATGCTCGCCTTCTTTAGAAGCGAAGAGCACTTCGGGCATGGAAACTGGGCCTTGACAGTGTCGTCGTCCTTGTCGATAGCGTGATCAAAAAAAACCACTTCGCCACCGCATTCGGGACAGGAGAATACCTCGCTCCAAACCGTGAAGTTAATGAACCCCTTCCGGTCGCCTTTGTGTGCCGTCTCATACATCCAGCCCGCTTCGACTCGTAGTTCGTCCAGCGCCTGGCGCATCTTTTCGTGGAAAGCCGGAACATCAAACGGGAGGTTGTAGTTCGCCGCAATAAAGGTTGCAGCCGGTGCCAGATCGCCAAGAATCGTTCGTCGAAGACCCCACTTCCGCGCGCCCTCGCCAGAAGCTTTCCAATCGTCTTCGAGTTGCTTCCGAAACTCCGGTTCCGGATGACCGCAGAGCCGGGCCGCCACACCCGTCATCCCCGACCCCGAAAACCCGTCGAGAACCAGATCGCCTGGCTCGGTGTAGTGCAGAATTGCCCTCATGATTGCTTTATGCGGAACCTTAGTGTGATAACCGTGAGCCGTATAAATCGGGTCAGTCTTTCCTTCACTCACGTCGACAGCAGAGGGTTTCCGATCATACAAGGCGGTCGGATCATACGGCTTACCATAGCATCGGATGAAGTCCTCCATGAACGGATTGGGGCAGGCGGTGTAGTACGGTGGGTCCGACATCCGTAGGATGTCCTCGTCCGAACCGGTGGGAAATCCCTCAATTTTGCGAAACTCAGTATCCTTCAGCTTCGCCCTTAGCTTCTCGATGAAGTACACGCGCCGCGCCTCGTCACTCTTGAAGTGCAGCCCGATGCACTCAACTGGGCCAGACTCGATCGCCGGCGCCTCGATAGTCAACTGATCACTCATTTTCACTCCCGCACGATTACCCTTGTCGCATCCTTCCCCTTGGCCATGGCAGACAAGTACAAGCCAAAACCGGCGTTACAATTCCGATATCGTCGTCGCGGATCACCCAAAGGTTCTTGTTGAGCCTGGTTTCAGTTTCTTCCGCGGCCGATAGGTGTTCTGGCCGACGATATTTTCAGCAATGTGCTTTTGCAACAACTCTGCCTTCTCTTCTGCCGTGAACTCACGTGTTGGAAACTGGGCCTCAAGTTGTCGGCGCAGTTCGTTGAACTTCGCGACCGCTTTTTTGGACGACATGGTCCTGAAAACCTCTTGGGCCTTCATCGTGACGACGAAAGCGCCTTCTTCCGTCTTCCTTAGATAGAGCTCGGCAGGCAAGAATGATAGATACACTGGTGAACTCCCGGAGGTCACTTGTTCGAGCGCACTTAGATCAATCATTCCAATACGATTCGGACCCTCGCCGGGTCCTTTCCCTTGGTCATTGCGCTCAGGTACTCATCGAAGCGGCGCCTCAATTCCGACACCGTCGCCGCCGCGCCGCCGGAGACCAGAGCGGTCCGGAGCGAAGCTGCTGTGACCGTGATCTTTTCCAGGCCGGAGAGCACCTCGCTCATCGTGTTCACGAACTCCGTGGAGATTTTGTCGGGAAGCGCGCGTGTTTCGGCGAAGCCCTCGATAAGCTTCAACTGCGAGGGCCGCAGCAACTCCATCGACTTCTTCACCGTTGGGTCTTCGACGCTGTCGAGGAGCATCCTGGTCCAGCCGCCTTCGAGATTGTCGAGTTCCGTGTCCAGGTTCGCCAGGACCGCCTGCGCCGGTTCGTTTACCTTCTCGGTTCCCGGGCGGAAGCCGCAGTGGGGACAAACGGGAGCCGTTTGTATCTCCTGATTCGTGATCTCCGAGCAGCTCTTCAGGCCTTCGAGACGGCTTTGAAAATCCAGGAACTGCTGGTGAGGCATGAGATCGATGCTGGAAAGCCGATGAAGACGAGCAACACGATCATCCTGAAGGATCGCGGATTTCCGCTTGTCGTCGTTGACGCCGAGCCGCGCTTTGCCATGCAGCGACAGGTAGATCGCCACGTACTCGTTCATAAGGGCGCTGAGCTTCGTCAGAATCTGTTGGCGGAACCCGGGTTTGGCCCGATCCTCTCGGTTCTCGATTTGACCCAAAAGTTCTTCACGGGATTTCTTCACCAACGCCACCCAGGACTGTTCTGGGGGAAGAACCTGCTCTGCGGTCGACAGATAGGATGCGACGTTTCCTAATTCATCCACCAGGTCCTGGAGCGATTGCAGTTGCTCCAACGCATCCATGCCCTTGCGATGGCCGGTGATCTCGGTAGCATCCACCTTGAGGTTCTTCAGCTTGCCGGGCGAGCTGAGGTTCTGGAAGCCTTCAAGAAGTGTCTTGGCCTTATCGAGTGCGCCCCGCTGCTCCCGGATCTCATCCTCGTTCAGAATGGCGCGGCCCCAAAATGGCAGACCGCTCTGGAGTCGCTGAGAAGTCGTCACCAACTTTTCCACTGCTCGGGCGATACTGGCTTGCAGAGCCTGGACCGCCTCATCGGCTTTCGGTCCGCCCAACGTCACGGCAACGCCGCGGTTCGGTTCCAGCCCAACAAGTTCGAAGAGCGCCTTCAGCGCGGGCACGTTCCAATCTTTGTGGCGCTTCAGGTGTTTGAAGTTGACCAGATCCGCCACCGGTGTCGCGACAACATCGTCGTAACCCTTGTCGAAGTCTTTGCCTGGGATCGAAAGGATGACGTCCCCGGAATAAACGAGGGCGGCCATCACCACGGCCAGCCATTCGGGTTCGAGGCGGAACCGCTCCGGGACCACGTACTCGATGCCGGCAACATCCTGAACGAGCTCAGATCGGTTCAGAACCTGGCCGGCTCCCTTCTTGCCGAGCTGCTCGTTCACATAGCCCGCATATCTGGACTTACCCGGATCGACGCGATCGCCATCCAATAGCTCTAACGCATCAAGGACGGCGGCCGCCTGTCGGGTGCGGTTCTTATTTGGTATGCCGCGAATAGCGTCCTGTGCCGCCTGTGTGCGGTTTTCGCCGGTGACCCGGACGCTGAAGAACGGGTACTCTGGGGCCTGGTCGGCAAAGCGTCCTCCCAGGCAGCAAGATCCAACCGTGTTAACGATGTCGCGCACGTTGGCGCGCCCCCCACCAAGAGTCGGGACCTTGCCCTTCATCCACTCCAGCATCTTTTTGGTCTTGCCCTGGTAGGAGACGTCTAAAGCACCAGTGATTTTTTCCAGAAGCCAAACGGTGAGGCGTTTCTGCAAGAACGTGTTCGCCTTATCTAAATATGTGTCGCGAGCCTGACCCGACGACGTCGAAGCCAGATCGAGCGCGGCCGCATATAGTCGCAGGTTCTTCTCGAATTCTTCATCAACCGATTTCAGGCGGAAGAAGACTTCATCCGAATTATCGGTCTCCTTGGCCTTGGGGTCTTGGTCGAAATGCGGCATGAAGTAGAGATAGAAATCCCGTGGTGGAACTGCCGTGGATCGCTGATTGGGTGCTCCGAAAAACAGATAGCCCGCGCGCGACGCTTTGTGTTCGATCCACTCCAATTCGTGCTGCCAAATTCGATAGCCTGAAACATGAATATCGTCGTCCCGCAGCTCCAATGTGCGCTGGAGCGCCGTGTAGTAGTAGCGGTCGAGTTGCCGGAAATCCAGACTTTCTGCGCGCTTTTCGATTAGCGCGTCGAAATCGTCGGTTTTCTTCAGATCAAGGAAGTACTGCCCGTTCTCGCTGTTCCCGGAGATGAATTGCCCGCTGACCGTCTTGTGAATCTCCCGGAGAACGGTCTCCACTTGTGAGAGGAGGTTGTCCGCCGGATCGCCGGGAAGTTCCTCGATGCCGGGCTGAAATAGGCAGAGCGAATCCCGGAGTTCTGCCGCGGTTGCGCCCATGCGGGCGTAGATGTCGCCAGTTGTGAGCCGGTGCACGGAGAGCGCGCGGATCACCCGAAGCGCCATGATCTTATAGGCCGGGCGGGTGAACGCCTGCTTGATCCGGGACTCCAGGACCTGGCTGCAATCCATCACAGCGCGAATATCCGGCACAGCGCGGACGGATGGATTTTCCAGAAGCACTTCCCAGTAACCGTCGTAGGCGATCAAGCCGGGCCGGTCCTCCGGAACTTCCGTGTTCAGAAGCTTGCCCATAGCCACGGAGAGGGTCTTCAGGATTTCACGCTTCTCTACGGCGGTGACACGCTCAAAGGTGTCGATGTAGTCGGGGTGAACCGGGAAGAGCCTTACGAACTCGTCCATGCGCTCGTTCATGACGCCGTAAAAGCGAGAGAAACGGGCCAGGTAATCCCGTATCGATGCCTGCTGGTCTGGTCGCTTTCGCAGCAGACGCTCCGCGACGACGTGCTTCACGTCACGGCGGGCAATTAGCACCTGCTCGAAACGATCCTTGACGCGACGCAGACTGTCGGCCGCGAACTGAAAACGGGTGCTGTCGAAGATCGCTTCCTGGACGCCGGCGATGAAACGGAAGCGCAGGTCCTTGGACACTTCACCGATCTCGCGAAGGAGCCCGAGATCCTGGATCAGTTCCTGATCCTTCCGGGTACGCAGGTAATCGAGCAATTCATCGACAACCAACAGCAGTCCTTGGTCCGGGTACTTGCGGCCGAAGGCATCCATCATCTCGTGGAATGCTCGTTTGTAGTTCGTGACTGTGTTGGCGGCGGGGAACGAATACGAGACGCCGTTGTCAGCGAGGTGCTGCTCCAATTCTGCCACCACGATCTCGCGAAGCGACATGGTCGTGGTGCCGATTTCGGTTCGGACCACTTTGAACTTGCCGGCGATTCGGGTTGCTGCATTGGCAACCATTGGATTCGTCACCAAGCTGGCCAGATCTTCACGTTCCGCGACGCTGGATATAACCGACAGCAAGTGGGACTTACCGCTGCCGTAGTTGCCCACCACCAGAATCCCCTTGTTATCCGCGGGTTTCTGGAAGTCCATTTGCGGTATCAGGACCGTTGTGATGCGCTCGGCCAACTCGTCGGAAATGATGAACGTCTTCACGAGTTGCCGGGCGGCGTTGACGTCGTCCGCGTCGAGGAGACTAACTACTGTCTCAATCGGATCAAACTGAATAAGGTCGCCGTATTTCATAGTTTCAACACACCTTACTGTCCGCGCTAGTGCCGACCATCAGTAAGCCGGCGACTGGGTAGCGCTTGAATTCCGGGTGGCCTGGCACAGCGTAGGTCAGGTGGCCTTCGGAGACTTCGCCGTTCCACGCCGCCACTATGGTCCGGCTGCGCGCCATCGCTTGCAGGCAGCCCAGCGGTTCCAGTCTCAGGGCCACATCAAAGAGGATTTCAATATTATCCAGGATCACGACTGGACAGGAGCTACCGACGAGGTCTTCCAGGGTCCGGCGCGCGCGGAGCGAACGTTCGCGTACCGAAAGGTCCAGGAGAGCCCGAGCTAGTTCAAGCCCGACGTCAAAGTAACGAAAGCCCTTGTCGTCTGCCAGCCGTCGCAAAACCTTCGTCTTCCCCGCACCGGGAGGGCCCACGAGCAAGATCAGCCGGGAATATTGCAGCCCCGCCTCCGAAATGCGTTCGATCACCTGTTCGCCGAGTGTCGCTGGCATTGAAGTTTGATAAAAAGCCTCCGAAGGTGCTGAATTCATGAGGCCAGTAGCTGATGGTAGCAGTTCGCACGTGCCACATTCACTGGGCGCAGAGAGGGCAGGTGATCGCGCGACCTGCTCAAGCAGATCACTCTCCTCAGCAACTCCCGCCTACAGGGCCGGAACGTGAAGTTGAGACCTCCCTGGAAGATGCCTCACGAATGGTGTTTTCGAGACCCGCCGACCCAGATCCAGCGAATGATAGTGAACCGTCATCCAGGCGCTTAACCACCAACCTCGACAGATCGCAAGCGCGCTTTTGGAGCTATTCGGTTCCTGAATCAGCCGATGCTTGACTGTGAGGTTCGCGAATTGGAGAGGCATATAATCATTCTCAGGTGGGCAGCGACACGGTAGCTCTTCTGAAGCCCATATGGGAATGGAGAAGCGGTTCAGTGCATAGCCCGCGTGAGCCGGCCGTGTCTCCACCGATTCCCATGACCAAGTTGAAACGGAGGACCTGAGGCTGATCTGCTCCGATTTCATTTCGGGCTGAGGACGGGCACGCTATCGTAGAATGACGATCCGCATCGGCGACCAACTCGATTCAAAATACCGGATACTGAGGGCACTCGGCGGCGGCGGATGGGGAGACGTTTACCTCGCCCAAGACGAATTGCTTGATCGGCAGATTGCGATCAAGCTTCTGCGCGACAGGGATACTGAAGCCCAGGCTGATCTTGTTCACGAGATGCGGTCGCTGAACCAACTTCATCACCCGAGCGTGGTCACGTTCTACCATCATTTCGTGAATGAGCAGGCGCTATTCCTGGTCATGGAATACTGCGCGGGTGGCAGCCTACGGGACAGCATGCGGCGGCGTGCGGCTTCCCTGCAGACCATCATGCAGTGGGGCAAAGATCTGGCGGAAACCCTTCAATACGTCCACCAGCAGGGCATCGTTCACCACGACATCAAACCAGACAATATCCTGTTCACGCCGGACGGTGTGCTCAAGATCGGTGACTTCGGCGTCGCCAATCGCAATATCGGCACAGTCCCGTACTTGGCGCCGGAGATGCTCCTGGGCGGGGTGGATCCCAAAGATGTCCGTGTTGATGTATACGCGTTGGGAATCACGCTCTTGGAACTTCTGCTAAACCGCAACCCTTTTGAAGGGATGTCTCCGAACGATAGTTTGCTAGCGAAGCTCCGGCATGATTTCATTCCGACGGACCTGGCGCGGTGGGTGCAAGACCTGATTTTCAAGGCCACGCACCCGACGCCCGAACTCCGCTTCCAGTCCATGCAGGAATTTCGGGAAGCAATTGAATCAAAGCACGTTAGTTATGTCTTTGACCGGAGCCGAGCCCAAGCCCACGCACTTGCCGCGAAAGCGGAAAAACTTCTATCGCAAAAGCGGGCGACTGCGGCATTCAAGTGCATCAGCCAGGCGCTCTATGCCTGCCCCGACTGCGTGTCGGCCGTCATCGCCGCGGGTCGGTATAACCTTTTCATCAATCGCATTTCCGAAGCCAAGCGATACTTTGATCAGGCGCTGTCGCTGAATCCGAGAACAAACATCCAGAAGGAATTGGGGTGGCTCTGCCTGGAGAATGGGAACTACTCCCAGGCCATTTCGCTGCTCACCGATCATTTGCAGCGCAACGCGGCCGACTACGAGGCGTTCAACCTGCTGCTGGAGTGTTTCTACAGAACGGAACGCTATGAAGTCGGACTGCAAGTGGCCAAGTTGATGATCGACGAGGGTGCACCTAGCGAATGCTTTGAGAATAACGGCTTCCTATGCGGGTTGCTCCAGGATTCCAATGATCAGGATCTCGTTCAGCGGGCCATCGAGAGACTGAAGAATCCGTTCTTGACTTACAACATCGACCTCTTTATGAACGCCCGCGACCGTTTGAAGTCTCTTGTGCTCTTCGAAAACTACAGGTTCGGTCTCTCGGCTCGAAAACAGAACACCCTCACTATCGAGCAGGATAGCAGTGTGATTGAGTTCAAGGAGCCGCTCATAACAATAGGGCGTTCAGACGAGAATCGGGTCCGTCTGACCGACACCAATGTAAGTCGGCGTCATTGTGTAATCGTCAATTTCCCTGAGGACGTCTGGGTCTACGATCTCAGCAGCAAACAGGGCGTGCTTTTGGACGGCACGCGGATTGATCGAAAAGCCTACCTGGAAGGAGTCCACGCTCTAACGGTCGGTACTACCCAGCTGACGGTCTGCTCGAGGCTGGGCCTGCTGGTATAGATTCCCGCGCACAGCGGCTTGGAAGGAATTCATGACTGTTCAAGGGAAACTCAGGGCCCGAACTGTGTCTCGTAATTTAAGTCCGCCCGGATTCCTGGTGAGCCGCGTTAACTCGGAGCACGAGCATCTCTTGCCGATCGCATTCGCCGCGTACACCTCATCGATAGGTGCTTACGCCTCGGTGAAATCGCCTTAGAAACCATCTAACTCGCCGAGCAGTGCTTCGATCCTGACTTTGACGGCCTGACCCGTTTCACGCCTGAAGCCTATCAAGCGTTCGAGGGGAGAAAGTCGACGAGCCGCGCAATCTTACCGCTTTTGCGGATGTAGAGAAGCGGACGAAATCGCGCAAGCTTGGAACTGTTTGCTTCGGAGGTGTCGACATCTTCGCAACAGCACTTCGTTATTGGGGGGACCGTTAGCGTCGACGCAGCGCCCGAGCGAGGTCGACTGCTCTTATGAACCCGCCATCCGTGTCTGCGTGAACTGCACTCCCCTGGGGTACAAGCGCGCTCGCTGGAAGGTAGTCGCTTGGTCGGCACGTGAACACGACGATCTGGAAACTGTGGGCCTTCTCGGCAAGCAACGCGCGAAACCAGTCCATCCGGCTGTCGTCGCTCTGCACGAGCTGGTCATCAAGGACAATCGCCGTCTGCAAATACTCCGCGAGCGACAACCGGTACAAAGTCGACAATTGCTCGCGGGTGCCGACCGATATCTGATCCGCCGACCTCAATGCGCCCGAGGCCACAATGCCTTCCGTGGCCAACTGCGCGGTGAGCTGGACGCTCTGGTAGCGTCGCTGCGTCAACTCCTGGAACCTACCAGCGATGGCCGGTACGAGCGCCTGTCCGAGATTGCTTGCCTGGGCCGCGTCGGCCTCTTTCATTTGATCGAGCAGCAATCTCCACGCCTCGTATTCCGCCTCGATTTCCCTTTCCTGGCGCTCCGCCAACTCGAACGCTTCGGTCGCGTCGTGCAGCCGCTCACGGGCTACCGAGCCGCCTACTTGTTCGAGAGCGCCATGCGCTCGGTGGATCTCGCGGTCGATGCCTTCGAGATCTAACCTTATGCCCGCCGCGGTATTTTGGGCGGTGGTGACCTCGTCATTGGTGACGAGCCGATCAGGAACGGGCAACGCCGCATGACTCCCAGTCTTTTCAAGAAGCCTCGCTTCGGCGTCCGAAAGATTCTCGGCATCGCGCAGTTTTCGCAATTCGATGAGCCGGCCATCGTGCAATGCGTGGTCGGTCTTTGCCGTCGTCAGGTCTCCTTGCGCCTTATCGACGGCACTCGTGGCCTTAGTGGCATTTGTGCGAGCGTTGCCCAGGACTACGTCGATACGTTTTTTCCGCTCGTCAATAGCACGCTCCAGCGAAGCAAACTCAGCGGCAACCTTTTCCTTCTCGGCAATTCCAGCTGCGAGCGTAGCCCTTGCGGCGACCAATGCCGCATCCACCCCTTCCGGGAAGGCCGGCAGCGCGGCTTCCCGTGACGCGACGGCCGCATCCAACGCCGACTGTGAGTGCCGCGTGCGTTCGTCGGCAAGGGTCTGGGCGTTCGCCGCATCGTTGGAGATAGATCGCGCTCCTTCGGCCTCCTTTAACAACTGTTGTCGCCGCCTTCGTAACCCGACGATTGGATCAGCGCCAAGCGCCTTGAGATCAGCGGCCAGGGTGTCAAGCTGTACGTCTTCGAGCGCAGCCCGACAGGCCTCCGCCCTGTTCGACGCTTCGCGCAACTCCGCCGCCGCACCGGTAAGCGCGGCAATCTGGGCGCGCAGCGACTCGACTTCTGCATCCTTCGCTTTGATGCTGGCATCCAGCTCTCGACACTCCGCGATCTTGACGTCGAGGCCGTCCAGGTCCGCGACGCCGGCGGCAACGAGATGCGGCTCTACGTCTCGGCCCCAGTTATTCTCCAAGGTCTGGGCACTTTCTTGCGCTTCTCGTCGACCCCCGCGAACGTGCACCGTTGCGACGTCCGCGATAGCGAGCTCAACCTCTGCGCTCGCTTCGATCTCCAGGGGTTTGGCGGTGGACTTCGCCTCAACTTTCTTCCCATCCTTTCGAACGCGCAGGTCGAGGCTACCTTTCGGGCTGACCGTCACCACAAAGCCGACGTCGAGCGCGCCCCGCGCGGCCGCCAGCTCAGTGGCGAGCCTGCGCATGGGTCCGAGCGCCCCATGAGCTGGAACTGTAATCGCAGCGCGCTGTTCGGCCAATCCCGCCCGTTCGCCTGAAGTAGTCCCCAGGCGGCCCTGCAGAGCAGCCTCTTTGTCGACATCTGCCTGACCATCGGCGACCTGCCTATAGGCAGCGTGAACATCTAGAGCACGCTCAAGTAAATCGCATCGCTGAAGCCCACTCGCGGTAACCTTTTCCGTTGCCGTCGCTTTGGCAGCGGATTCAAGCGCCCTAGCGGCTTTTGCCCGTTGGTCCCGAAGATCGAGTTCCGCTGCACCGACGGCATCAATAAGCTTCTGGGCAGCCAAAGCAGCATCAATTCGTTGCTGAGCCTCGCGCGCAGCTTGATCAGCCGCAGATTTTCGAAGTTCGAGCTGCTGACGAACAACGGTGTCGGTCACGCCTGGATCTGATCCTTCCGCGCGGGCGGCTTCTTCGGCAGCCTCGAGTGCGGCGACTGCCTTCGCTTGCTGGTCTCGCGCGACTTGCAGCGCATGCTCTGCCTCAGTGATCTTCCTAACCAGCTCCGCCACCTTGCGCTCCCCGATCTCCACTTCGGTCCCGGTCCTTCGGATACGCGATACCTCTTCCTGTGCGATCCGGACCTGTTCCGCCGCGACCGACCGACACGTGGCCTGAGAAGCAAGCTGCTCAAGGCCTGCGACGACGGTCGCAGCCGCAGCTAATGTCTCCTGCCTCTGTGCCCGTCTATCGGTCAGATCCCGCAGCTGCCTCTCTGTGCCTTCTGATTCCGCCACAATCCTGTGAAGCTTATCCCTCTCTTCCCTCGTTTCATTCAGTCGCTCGGCGGCGTCCTTGAACACACTGCCCTTGGCGGTTTTTTTGGCACCCTTGTCGGTATACGCCTTGTCCCGTTGCGCCTGCGTATTTCTGAGCAGGGCGAGGAAGAGCGGGTCCTGCGCGACCGCCTGCAAAGCTGCGGCTATCTGTTCTTTACCGCTGCCGGTCGGATCACCGTGCAAGCTTTCGCGAAGCACGGCGCTCACGTCGTCTTGGGGGGACAAGAGTGCTGTCGCGAGGAAGCTTGTCGGCAATCCCTTAGCGCCGCCCGAGCCGCCGGGCTCCGGAATCCCCCAACGTAGGATCTCCCGCAGCTTCGCGTCCACTTTCCTCCCGCGCTCCACATCATCGAAGTCCTGCCCATTCTTCGATTCCTGCAGTAGCGACGAGCCGCTCTTGCCGAACTGCTTCTTTATGCGCCAGATCCGTTGCTCTTCGGTCTGGAATGTCATCTCGACAATCGGATCGTCGGCACCCGTCCACCCGACATACTGGTCACAATGTGTTGACGTGTGAGGAAGGAGCAATCCTAAGCGGATGGCGGCCACCACCGTAGACTTCCCGAGATCATTGGGCCCGTACAACACATTAAGTCCCGGCCCGAACTCGACGTCGACGTTCCCGATCGCGGCAAAACTCGTGATGCGCAGCCGATGGAGCCTCATAGATCGCGCGCACCATTCGCGTCATGGCTCTGCAGCAGTTTGTAAAGATGTGCCAACGCCCGCGTCGCCCGCGATTTTTCAGATTCGTCTGTCGCGTCTGCGATGAGCCGGTCGAGCCGCGCCACGGTGTCTTTGAGTACCGGCGGGAGGTCATCGGGAAAAGCGTCGCCTGAACCCACTTGCAACCGCAGGCCCGCACGGTCCACGATCAAAACGCCAACGCGGCCATGTGTTGCGTCGGTCCCCTGGAGGTCGCGCAGTATCCGCTCGACCTCACTCTCCTCGGACAGGGAAACGGTCAGATCCAGATGGAGTCTAACGACATGGCGGTCGAGATCAGGTGTGGTCAATAAGCTGCGGAGTGCGTTCATGTCATGGCACCGAACGTCGATCCACCGCCAGAAGGCAACCGGCTCCGCATCGACGCGGGGGCGCAAACCGCGCCTGAACAATGCGACGAGCGCGACGCGGCCGGCACCGGCATCGTCGAAGCTCGTGGGTTCCGGAGCGCCCGGATATACGGTCGGGACAGACAGGTTCTCGGTAACGTCGCGGAACGAATGCGTGTCGCCTATCGCGAGATAATCCAGTCCGCGTTGCACGCCTGCATCCCGGCGAATAGGAAAGTTCGTCTGGTACCCGTCAATGTCAAACGTGCAACCGTGGACGCAACCGATGCGAAGCCGTTCGTCGCCAGGTTCGCGCGCCGGCAGCGCCATCGCCAGATCGTTCTCGCCTGCCTTCGATCGGCACGGCCGCGCGTATAAAACCGCGTTAGGCCCCAGCTCATACATAAAATCGTCACGGTCGACGACGTGGACCCACTCGGGAAGCCTTGCTCGAAAAGCGTGACCGGGGGCCCACACTGACTCCGGCGTTAGAGGATCGTGATTGCCAGGAATCAAAAAGAGAGGCGGATGCTGACCAGCATGGTTTCGGAACGTCCTTGCAAGCCCTTCCCAAAAGTCCGGAGCCGGGTCCGCATCGTCGAATATATCTCCAACGCACAACACGGCATTTACCGCGTTGCGGCGCGCGACGTCGAGGATCCTCGAAATCACATCCATACGTGCCCGCGACAACTTTTTCTGTCCCTCGTCGGGGAACGATGGGAAGCGCCGCCCGAGATGCCAGTCGGCGGTGTGCAGCAGCCTCAGCACGACGTCTCCGGATTCGGTGCGGCGATCTTGAACGCCGCCTGGAACAGCCGGGTCACCGTCGGCGCCCGGTAACGAAGCTCGTGGTATTCGTCGCGCCATTTTCTGTAAACCTCGTCCTCTCTGGATTCCAAAGCGCCAATCCGCCGTTCGAGACTCTCTTCCCTGGTTGCCAGTTTTAAGATCTCCGCCTCGATCCGATCGCGCGCGGTGGAACCGACAATCTCATCACGTCGAGCCCGTGCGGACCGGAGCTTTTCAGCGATGCTCGCATGCTCCCGGCGGCACACCAGGATTTTGTCCTCAACGAAACGCTCAAGCTGACCAATGGCTTGCTCGAAGTGCTTCTGCTCGCCTTCCTCCACTCGTCGCTGGTCAACGAACACAGCTTCATCCACCGCGTCATCAAGCCATTGCGCGTCCACCAGGGCCTTGAACACCGGACCGTCGCTTGCCCGCAAGTGCACGATTTTGGCGGCGAGCGATGGATCGATTGGGGTATCGGAAACGACAGCCGCCGCAATGAGCCGCTGAACCGGCTCGAAGCCAAGATAGTCCACCAGCACGACGCAAATGAGACCCTCTTTCCCGGCGAGTGCAGCGAGGTCTGGGGAGGAGCCTGGGGGAAGATGCAGCGTGACACAACCACCACCTGACCACGCTCGGGCCTTCGCGATTGCGGCGCGCACCAGCGGATGCACGAGGTTCAAAGACTCGGCATCGGTCAGACCTCTTGCGTCGCCCGTCGCAAACCGCCGGCCATCTCCAATCTCGACGGGCAATGCGCCGGGCGCTACGTCGAACACCACTCGACCAGCCTTGTCGGAACGCTGGTATGCGACCGCGCATGTTGTGAGGTATCCATCCACGAGGTCGGCGAGATCCCGGTCGAAATCAGCAAGGCTGTCTGGCAAGTCCTCGCGCAAGCGCTTGAACACTTTTCGTACGTTCTCGTCGAACCGCGACTCGATGATCTGCGATGTTCGCTCGTATTCCTTTTCGTAAGCGTCCCTGCGCTCTGAAATCTTGTCTCGCAGTGCGGCGATCTCGCGCGTGACCTCGTCGAGAGTGCGCGACCGGCTGTAGATGCTGCGGAGGTCACTCTCGAATTCAACCGAAAGTGCCGATACCAAAATCTCCGGAGCGTCCGTCCGCGGCTCATGCAGGACATGGTCGGACGCGTCCAGGACCTTACCGAACAGATCCAGCTTTTGGCTCAGAATCTCAAAGGTCAGGCGATGCGCCTCGTTGTCCCGGGCGATAAAGTTGACCACCGTAACATCCCGCTGCTGGCTATATCGATGGCAGCGCCCGATACGCTGCTCGATCCGCTGCGGGTTCCACGGCAAATCGTAGTTGATCACCGTCTCGCAAAATTGTAGGTTCAACCCTTTTGCGCCGGCCTCGGTGCATACGAGGACCTTCGAACGCGTGCGGAACTCGTGCACGAGTGCAAGCCGCACGGCGACTTCGCGACTGGGCTTGGCCCCTTGCGGAAGACGGGTACCTTCCTCCTGTTGCCAGCGCGCGAGCGCTTGCTGCGCACGCTCGTGATCGTTTACGCCGCGGAACAAGGTGATGTCCTCATCGCCGACGCCAATAGCCAGCAGTAGGCGCCGCAAGTACTCCTGCGTGGTTATCGACTCGGTGAACACGACGGCCTTGCCGCTGCCGCGGCCGTCTCGCCCCAGATCGAGGATCACCTTGATTGCTTCTTGGAAAGAGCGAGCCTTAGCATCGTTCGGAAGCGATTGTGCACGGGCGACGAAACCCTCGACGCGAACCAGCTCCTCGGCGAGGGTTGCTCGATCGATCGGATAGGCCGGTTCCTCTGAGAGGTCTTCGATCTCGTCCTCGTCCTCAAGGTCTCCGAGTACGCTGATCACTGTATCGTCAGAGGGTAACCCCGCTTGCATGCGGCGGAGACGGGCGGCGACGTTCTTCAGACTCGCGGCCAGGGCTGGGATCGACGAAGCCATGCGCCGGTGGAAGCCGATCAGCAGAAGTCGCCGTTGTCGACCGGAGAAGGCATACAAGGACGGCTCAAGAAGGTATTCGGTCACATCGTCGTAGAGCGACCTTTCAGCGTCGCTCATCGCGTATTCGTACAACCTGCAGCGCCGTTGAGTGAAAGGCCGGTCAAGAAACTCCTGGGCCTGGCGGCGTAGAGTCCTCTGGAGAACGATCGCGAGACGCCGCTGGAGCTCGTGCTCCTGGCCAGCGACCAAAGTGCGATCGTCTTCATCACAGAACACTTTGCGGAAGGTCGCGATGTCCCCGAGCAGAGTGCCCGTGGGTTCTACGTACTGCACCAGGCCCCACAGTTCGACGAGGGAGTTCTGCATCGGCGTCGCAGTGAGCAGGAGCACTGGCGTTGAACGCAGAACGCCGCGCACTCGGTGTGCCATTAGGGCTTCATCCGAGCTTTCGTCGTAGATCCCGTCGCGCCCGTATCTCTTATGTAGTCCGGCGAAGATCTCATGCGCCTCGTCGATCACAGCGAGATCGAAGGGCGGGACGCCGCCCAGGGGGGTCGCGCCTCGCTCGCTGCCCGCGAATTCCCGGCCGACAAGGTATACGCCTGGCGCGAAAAAGCTCGTATCGTTCTCACGTGCTTGGATGCCGAATAGGTTTAAGAGCTCTCCCTGCCACTGACCGATCAGCGATTTGGGCACGATCAGCAGGATGCGTTGCGCGCCTTCCGCTCGGCTCTGCGCAATGACCAGACCGGCCTCAATCGTCTTTCCCAGGCCAACCTCGTCTGCGAGAATGCAACCGCCTTCGCGGAGACGTCGAAGGGCAAAGATTACGGCGTCAATTTGGTGGGGGTTGGGATCGATGCGCGCCTGGCGCTGCGCAGCCGCATAGCGTTCACGGTCGTCCGGACGGCGGATCCGGACAAGATCCTCGGCGAGAATCCGTTGATTGAAGGCGTGGAGACTCATGGGTTGCGCGATTAGACCCTTGTACTCGCGTCATCAAAATTCTGATCGGATGCGGAATCATCATAATACCGGGTTTCGGCCGTCACATCTGTTGATTACAAGGCCGAGGGCGGTTGGGTATCAGTTTTCGCCGAAGGTCGTGATTCAGCGGCCTGGGTGTAGCGCATCTGCGTTCGTGACAAAGGTGAGCGAATGCGTGCCTCGGGTTATCGCAACGTAGAGGTTCTGCGTATTGAGTTCTTCTGGCGCGACGAGAATCGCGTGCTCGAATTCAAGACCCTTGATGAGCAGCGTTCGTCCCATCGTCTGTTGTGAGAGTGCGCGTCCTGCTTGACGCGTGCGCTGTCGTGTAGCGGCGAGAGCATCATGGACGGTCTCGTGTCCTCCTTCGCGGAACGCGACGAATGCCCGCTTGACCTCATTGAATAGTTCAGGTCGGGTGACTCTGACGCCGTCCATGTCGGCGAGCGCGGTGAGGGCGTCCGGGATAGGCGCAAGATCGTTTGCATCGTACACCATCTTGAGCGCAGCGATTTGTTGATTGTTCGCGGTGCTGCGGGTGCGCGTGGTTCCTTGTGCTGCGCGAGACAGGCGTTGTTGTTGCTGCTGGTCGAATCCAGTAAAGCACGTCGCGGCGAACGCAAGGAGGTTGTTGACCCGGTTGGCTCCGGTTGGAGCAGACAGTTGCGCTGCCGCGATCGCAAAATCTTCGCCGTCGACGGGTTCGAGGACGTAGACTCCCGGCGTCTGGCGGGCGAGCTGGTGGCATTGGCGAGGCCATTGGGTGATCACGACGGTCTTGCCCGTCGCTCGTTTCTGATTCACGGTTTGTAGGATCGCCCTGTTACGCTCCGGGAAAGTTGCGGTGCGAAGGACCCGAACTGCGGTGGGTAAGCCGTTGCGGAGGCTCAGCGGTTGGTTGTTCTCCAGCGTGATGCGCGCCTGGTGGAGCCATGCCGCAAATGCGGGGTCGTGATTCCAACGGTGCGCCTGCGTCAAGGGTGGTAACGCAGGAAACGTGGTGACCACGTCGTTGTTCCAGTCGACGGTTGGCTCGGCGAAATCGAAGATCGCCTGGAGGGGATCGCCGAGGACACGGCAGGGGATGAGTTCCGCGAGTGCCGTCATGAGTGCGTGTTGCGGGAGGGAGCAATCTTGGTACTCATCGACGTACGCACCAACATACGTGGCGGTCACTATCGCGTTTGCGGGAGATGACCGCAGGAGTTCGGCGACGCCGCTGTAAACGGTCGGCCAGTCTTCCTGCAATGCCTGCGCAGGTTTCGTGTAGTGAGTTGTTGTCGGGAATGCTTGGGCGTACTGGAGTGCCCATCCGGCAATCGTGTCGATGCGATAACGATTCTTGGATACGCCAAGCTGTGTAAATCGCTTTCGGACGGCGTGGACGCCTGCGTGCGTGTGAGTGAGGACAAGGTGCCGTTTGTCCGGTCCGGCGAGCAGGGCGTGGCCGATCAGGTGTGTCTTGCCGTACCCTGCTGGTGAGCACACGGATGCGCGAGTGCTCGTTGCCAGAACCGCCGGGTCACTCACGGTGTAACCACACCCGCAAGGTTTCCACGACGGTACCGGTGTTGGTTGTGCTGATCGCTGCGAGGTGCCTCGCGAGGACCTTGCCTGCTTCTTCGCCGAGGTGCAGTTGCTTGTACCATCCCGCGTGGCCTGCGGTGCGGCCGAGTACTTCCCGGAGTGCCGGCCTATCAGTCCATTCCAATACTGGTAGGGTGAGGTCCAGCGTGGTGCCCGTCGGTATTCTTGCGGTTACCTGATTGCGGATGCTCTGCTCGTCGCGGTCTTGCAGCACGATGGCTAGGAGTTCTTTGACTCCTTGCCAGGGGAGGTCGTTGAAGAGTTGTTGCTCGGTGCAGACCGATCCGGCCCACATGGTGACCTCGATGCACTCTTGTGCCAACGTCGCCGCTTCAGCGGCGATGGAGCTATCGGAGTCGCTGAAGATCATCACGTCGTAGCCCAGCTTGTGCAGTTCTCGTGCGCGTTTTGGCGCAGTGCTTCCTTCGCCATCAAGGGGTAATGCTCCTCGACAGGCGAGTGGTTCCGCCGTCGTGGCCCAGTGGTCGTCGAGGGCGCGGATGATGCCGACCTCAGTGGGTCCTTCGCAAATCAGCAATCGTCGGGCGAGCAGGCTCTCCGGTACTGCTCTGATCGTCTTTCGGAGGTCCTCATCGGGGACGGGCTTCACGGTCGTTACGTGGTTGTGGCTGCGGACGATGCACAGTGCTGTCGGTGTGAGTTCGTGAGCGCATACCGGCGAGTGCGTCGTCATGAACGTCTGAATCGTGGTCAAGGCTTGCAGCTTGCGGAGGAGTCGGCGAATGCGGTGGGGTTCAAGCCCGTATTCGAACTCGTCGATGAGTGCAATCGCTGGGGTTGTCGTGACGAGCTCTTGCAGTGCGAGCGAAAGAATGCGTCGGGTACCGAGTCCGAAGAGCCGTGACGGTACAACCGTGTCATGTAGCGTAAGGCAGCCCGCACGCAGATGCATGGCCTTGCTGTCGAGGGCGGCAATGAAGGCTCCGCGTGGCTTCACCCCATACTGTTGCGCAGTGGTCTGAAGTCTCGTTGCGGTCGCCGTCAGCTCAGGGTGGTCGGTGGCGCGGATCGCCTCGCGGGCTCCCTTTGCGGCGTTGGAGAACGTGAGAGCTGCCTGGTCTCGATCAGCTGTTGCTTTTGTTAGCAGGCTACCCGGGCTCCAGGTGAGTTGGCGGTCGACGGTGTCGATACGCGCCGTGTTGCACAGCGCTCGTTGTTTGGCGGAGAGCATCCTCTCGATGGGTTCGCGATCGGCGACGATGTGCCAATGCGGTTCGCAGTCGTCGGCAACGGTGAACCGCACGGTCAATGCTGGTACATCGCCCGGCTGGGGTTCATCATGGACGCCATCGGTAGGATGCCAGCCGCGTAGGAGCATGCCGAAGGTGTCTTCGCGCCGCCATTCTGTGGGCGGGTCGGCTATTGTCGCCGTGATGGTGATCGGGTTGGCAGTCGTCAGCTCAAAGCAATCGGTCTCATCGATGCCGACGCTCCACGCGGGGGAGAGCACCAAGTCTATCGCGGTGAGGATTGTGGATTTTGTCGCGTCACCGGGGCCGAGGAGGCAGTTCAAGCCGGGGTTCGGTAGCCACCGAAGATCTCTGATGCCGCGGAAGTTCTTGATGACGAGCTCTGCAATGTGCATAAATTCCGGTGAGTGGCTGTGAGCTTATCAATATTGCGCCAGGAAGCCATTCCTTTCTTGTTACCTAGTCGGTGAATCTGAGCTTGAAGAGGATTGTGAGTACCTGCTCGACGGTGGCGCGGTAGTTCGCGATATCGGGATCGGTGATGCCGACGGTCGCTCGCTCGTGAATGAGTTTGTTGCGCAGCCCATAGTAGTGGCGGACCTTGGTTAGGAGCGTGGTGGGGAACTTCACGTGTTTGGTGACTTCGTTGATCACGTCGGTGCGGTTCTTGAAGAGCTGGGCGATTTTCGTATCCGTATATGTGGTGGTGGGGAAGAGGTCGTTTCGGTGGACGATGAACTCTTTGAGTGCGATTTCGAAATTGCTATCCAGGAGGATGAGGGCGATGCGGTTTTTCGTGTCGAAGCGTTGTCGGGTGATGACGTCGACGGCGGCAATAGCTTCGATGAGGCCGACGGTCCACGGCAAGTCTTTGAGGGTTTTCTTATTGCGCGTCTTGAGGTGCTCAACCTGCTGCTTATTGACGCGGGGGAGGTCGGGAAGGTTGAGCCGTTTGCCGGTGGCGATTTGTGTAACGGCGATTTGTTCGATGGTGCCGGTGGTTTGTGCGGCGGCTTCGTCGTCCCATTCATCTCTGAGTCTTCGGGATAGGGAACTGAAGTACGAGACGAGTTGTATCAGTGTGGGACGGAGTTGCTGAAAGACGGGGTGTGCCGTATTGATGTTGCTCTTGCTGCTGTTCCATGGCATGAGCTTGGCTGGTCCCTGGATGTGGACGATTGCGCGGCAAAGGGAGGCGTCGAAGTGTGGCACTCCGGCTTCGCCCGTGACGAAGTAGCCGACGTCGCGGGTTTTGAATTCTTTGACGATGAGCCGGTGATTGCAGTAGATGTAGACGCCGTAGTTCTCGCCGTCGGGATTGCGGTCGCTGATGAGTCCGGCCGTGATTTCGACTTGCACCTGTTGCGCTTCTAGCGGAACGGCAAAGGGTGCGTGTTGCGGTGGGTATCCCTTCGGGAATGCCCAGGTGTCGAACTCGAGTGCCTTGAGATGGGTGCCGTTAAGGGTGATCGTGCATCCTTGCTTGAGGAACCACGCGTAGGTTTCACTGAGATGTCTGCTGATCTCCTCGACGTTAGCGGAGCTGAACGATTTGCGCAGTTGCGAGATTTCTACTCTCGTGGTTCTTGGTTCGATGTTCGGGATGGCGTACGCGGGGATTTCCCAGTCGTCGATTTCGAGCCAGTCTTTGGTGATGTCAAGCTGGAAGGTGCCTTGCTTCTTGTGGCGGGTCTTAATCTCGACGTGTTCGCCCAGGGCGATGCTGGCGCGTTTGCCGCCTACGCCAAAGATCCCGATCACCTCGGCGTTGGGGTCATTTCTGCTGCCGCCGGGCGCGATGAGCAGTTTGAGCTCTGCTTGCTTGATGCCTCCGGCATCATCGTGGACCGAAATGAACTGCCGGTCCGCGTCGAGCGTAATGGTAATCGCGAGTGTTCCTTTGGGTGTTGAGAGTGTCCAGAGGTCGATGGCGTTGTCGACGAGTTCGCATAGACCGGTTTTGAGATCATAGTCGCTGATGATGGACCAGAACATCCTCTTGACGGGAGTCCCGTTCACTGGTTCGATCTCGGTCTTACGAGCAACTACCATATAGTGCGTGCCATCACCGTTGTAACCACGGATGGGCGTGCTTCGAAGAAGGGCTACGCCGGTTTTAATGTGTTGTGGTTACTTCGATTCTTGTTTCGCTCCTTTTCACATGTAGTAGCTGTACCGTGGTTCAATCTGTCGTCCTTCGCTGCAGTACCGGAGCACACTGCTGCACTGCCGCGACGCCCGAAGTGTCACGGGCTCCGCGCCGTCAAATTGCGTGTTGTTCCAATTCATCTTGCTGAGACTGAGAATTTCGCGCGCCAGGTACGGGAGTGTCTGCTCGGTGCTTTCGGCACGCACACGCATGGGGCGCGGAATGTACTTGCCAGGGTAGGTTTCGAAAAAGGGGACGCTGCCGCGCGTGTACAGAATCATCTCTTGTTCATCGAGGGTGAGGAGCGTGCCACGGAGCGGCGGGTATTGTCCTGCGCGATAGAGTTTCGTATCCGAGTCTGATACCCACAGGAAGTCGTGGGTTGCAATGCCACGCTCCGTGAGCGCTGCTGCGAATCCGCGTTGCTCTTCAGCGTCGAATCGTGAACTCTTGTGGATCACGACGCGGGCGGGGAATGTCCGGTGTGTTTCCCAGTAGCTGGCGAGCGCGTTTCTCAAAAGTTCGTACGCGTGGTGTTCGGTGAGGTGTGCTTGGCGGTCCTCTTTGGAGATCGTCGCGGTGCCTCCTCGGACCACGACGCCCTCGCCGCGTTCGTTGAATACTTGCGCCACGCTCGTTAGGAGCGCCTGCTTGTCCAGGCTGCGGTAGAAGCTGACGCCCACATAGCAGACGGTCAGCTCAGTACTCGGTCGGGGAAGCCGCCACGGCACGCCGCCCGCCTTGTAGTACAGCGCGGTGTGGATGTTCCAGGCTCTCGTCGCCTCGTCTTGGAGCTCTCGTGCCAGCCGCAGTTTTGCTTGCTGGCGTTGTTTGGTGGTGTCGTAGGTTGAAGGTAGGATCAATTGGATGGGCTTGTGATACTGCTGCATCGCCCCTGCCTTGAGCATGTCGTGGAAATCGAGCTGCAGTGCGGGCGCGTCCTCGGCTCCTTCCTCCGGTTCATCGCTGACTTCTTCTGGCCCCATCGCTTCAAGCAGAGACAAAGGTACAGCGCAGATGATGACTTGGGCGGCGGTGTTTTGCGCTAGGTACCGTATCTCCTCCATGAACAGATCCACCGAGCGACTAATGCGCTCGTTGCGGTCACGGAGGCTGCTGATGCCAGTGAGGCTGTTCTTGAGGAGTGTTCGGCAAAGGCTGTCCTGCAGCACCAGCGAGCTGCGGAAGCCCGTATCGGGATTGAAGCCGGGGAATCGCGCGAACAGGTTCGGTTGCTTATTTGGTTTTGCGGGGTCGTCTTTGTTCAGCTTGGCCGCGATGGTGGTTCTGCATTGTTCGAGCCATTGTCGTACGCCGTCAACAGATTCGGTCGTCCCGACGATGCCGACGTTGATCTGCTTGGGAGCAACCGGGGCGTCGAAATCGAGTGGGCCATAATTCATGATGCCGAAGCGAATGTCGATATGTTGGCCGACGCCAAACTCTAGGTTGGGTTCTTCGAGAAAGCTGAGATTCATAGGAGGAAGCTCTGTTGTCGATCCTCGATCGTGGTTACCTGGAATGCGGCGAGCTTATCGGTCTCCTCGCGCTTGAGCCATGCGTCATCGTCTAATCCAACGCCCAGATCAAAGCGTTGTAGAGCGGCAAAGTCGAGGAATTCCGGTCCGGTGTCGAATAGGCTGCGGGCGGTGAGGATGTGTGCCCACATGACGACTTGGCCATGTACCGCCTGGTTGTTCTCTAATCGCTTGATGCCGGAGAGGAGGTCGGGTGCGTAGCGTGAGAGTCGCTCGCCGTCGCGCGTGAAGTGGTAGGTCGGCGTGATCTGAAGGAACCACGTTCCGCCATAGCGGACGAACCGGCCCTCAAAAGCGGAATGCCGGTAGTAGGACATCTGCGTGTGATCGGACTTCTTGGGGTAGCCTTTGAAGACGGCGCGGCTGGTCTTGTGCTCCCGGCTGGAGTAGGCGTACTCAATATTGGAGCGATCTTGTGATGCGCGAAAGTAGTAGTATCCGGCTTCGCGCGAAAACTTCACGCCTTTGCGATAAAGCTTTTCCTTAAGGCAGGTCCTGAGCAGCTGGACGAATTGTCGTTGGCGGACTGGGTCGTCGGTCTGCGCCCACTCCTCGGTGTCATGGCTTTCCAGGCTGCCGGGGTCGGTGACTTCGGTCCACGGGCGCGCGCTGAGGTCATGAAATGAGCTGAGCATCTTTGCGTGGAGTATCCATTCGCCATGGACGGGCCGCGTGAGTTCGTGCAAGCGCGCGAAGAGTTCCGAGGGCGTGCGGTAGTCCGTTGCGGCGACGTAGTAGTGGTCCGGGAGGGGCGCGAGCCGCAGGAGGTTGGAGTAGATGACCTCGCGCTTAGGTTGCGTCGCGAGGTAGGGTCCGGCATCCACGCGCATCGCAAGCCGCTGCAGGGCCGGTTTTGCAGCAATGTCGAATCTGTCCGTCGTCTTATCGAACGTGATTTTCCCGGTCTTGCGTCGGGAGAGATCACTGAAGTAGTCCTTGATGGATACCCAGTACGCTTCGTTGGTGCTGGGTCGCGAGCGGACAAGAATGACGGGCGCGTTGCCACCGAGCCAGTAGTCGAGGTCCCGGCTAGAGCACCGAAACTCGAGGCTTGTGGTGGTTTCTGCCTCAAACGGTCGCTCTGTCGCTTTGCTCTGGACCTGGATAATGCAGTTCGTGACGTCTCCCGTCTGCAATCGGATCTCGATGTATCCGTCGATGCCAGCGTCAAGCCCGGTAGGGTGCCATAAGAGGCCCATCTCCAGACAGATTCGTTCGATGAGGTTGATGCCTTGTTGGCCGATGACGTCGTTCTGGGCGATTTGTTTCTTGGGCGGTGTATCGCTGAACTCTTGTTCGGTATTCTCTAACGGCTGCGCTGGTGTTGTGGATGCTGGTGTTTCTGCCGTGATGTAGAAGCGCCGCGGTGGCAGGTGAATCTGAATTTCGTCGGGCGCAGCATGGGTGCGGTAGTACTCGTGCAGTGCGGTGCGCAAACGGGTGACGGCAGTGCGGACAGTGACGCCCGCCTGGGTGTCCGTGGCATCGGTGATCTTAAACGCGTCTACCGCGATCGTTTTCTGCGTCAGCTGCGCCTCGCGGCCCGCCATCGTTTCCGTCGCGAGGTACTCTAACATCGCGATGAGTTTCTGGCGACGGCGAAAGAGAGGGCTTTTCGTGATGAGCGCAAGTTGTCGTCGATTTGCTGGCGTGTCCCGGATTGGTCGTGATTCGGTCACCGCGGGAGGTCTCGGGTTCATGGGATTGGCCTCGGCCGGCTCGATGCAACGAATCGGCGGTTTGTCATCCGTGCTTTCGTGGGGTTCTTCGCTGCAGGGGATTTGCGCAAGGATCGATCAGTTGTTATCTCTTCGGCGGCGCGCCGAACGCTGGTTGCAACATCCAGGAGCGCGTCATCGCGACGGTGCCATGTGGTCACGGGTTTGGCATCCTTGGGGGTTGCGAGCAACCGGCCAATGGGGGTTCTCAGCCAGTCCACGGGTCGCAGGATGATGGGGATGATTCGTGCGAGCCCTTTGGCGTGTCGTTGGAGGGCGCGGCGCATTTCTCGTCGGTAGCAGTAGTCGGAGTTGATGAAGTCCGGGCTAATGAGGAGGAGAACGAGATCGGCGCTTGCCAGGCGTTGATCGATTTCAGCATCGAGGTCCCGGCCGGGAGAGATTTTCCTGTCGTGCCAGGTGTCGATGAGCGCACTTCGGCGCAGCGGCGAGAGATGTTTGTCGAGTTCCTCGCGCAGCCGCTCGTCGCGATGGGCGTACGAGAGAAACACGCTGACGCGTGTCGCTCGCACCGTGGAATCGCGGATTCGCTGTCCCATCAGGTACAAAGACTCCTTGGAAACTCGGCGTAGTCAAATTCATGATGTATCGAAACGTTGCAAAAAGCAATCCCCAATTGCAACCTTTTGTGACTCTTACAAATATCTCTTGTATTTTCTTTCATTTGAGAACGACGACTGATCGGCACGTGCACCGCCGTCGCGATTGGGGGCCACGCGCAGCACTCAATTTAAGACAAGGATTTAGTTACGGTCTTGGATAACTGAACGCGAGCCGCGCATCGGAGACCGTCAGGTCATATCGCTCGACGAACTGTAGCAGCTTGTTGGGGGCTGCCGTTGTAGGTCTCAATCCATTTGGTGACGGCAGCGAAAATCGCAGCTAAAAGTCCCTTGAGGTCGAGGTACTTTGCGTTGGGCGGATGGCTTGGTTTCGTCGCTGGCGGCTCCAAGCCGAAATAGATTATTAGCGGCGCGGTCGCTCCCGAAGCAACGGCTCGCGAGCTCAAATTGGTCATGTGCAGCAAACCGTTCCGAAATTCCCACAATTCCTTGGCGGTGACGCCGAGAGGCGTAAGATCGGCGTACGCGTCGAGCCACTTCGAGAAGCTCGCGGGCGTATCGCCCATCTCAATAAAAGCTACGGTATCAATGAACGACATGAGCAGTTTTGCTGCAGACACGAAGTGGTGTGCATTATAGAGCATCTTGACCGCTTTGAAATAGTCGTCGTTCAACAGCCGGGGCAGATCAAGGACGCCATCCGTGACGTAGTCTCTCAGATAGTCCACCATCTCGCCAGGCGCCATTGGGGTGTTTTGGATCTCCGCGAGATCGGTCGGCCCCATGCCTGTGACCGCATCGATTCGAGGTGCTCCGTCGACGATGGGAGTGATGGCTAGGAGCGGCTCCCCTGCTGCACCGACCTCTTGGAATATTTGCTCGAAGAGTTCGAGATGGCGGCCAAGCCGGCTCCGGGCCTGGTACTGCGCCCATGAGATGGGCAATCGCGGCGCATATCGTTTCGCCGTTTTGTGATCGCTCTCCACGTGACCCGTGAGATAGGCGAGCTTTTCATCATCGGTTCCGCTTAGGTCGTGCGCGACAACGCCGAGTTGGTTAATCTTTCCGCCTTCAACATAGATGAAAAGGCTGTATGCTGTCTCCCTCACAACAGCGATGATACGAAACTCTGATACACCGTGGAACAACGCCCGATCGCATCCTTAGAAACGGTGTTCGAGGTCACGGTCAACGGCAAAGGCCGAAGGTACTCGGCGCGAAGCTTCAGGGGTGGATCATGAAACGACGATCCGAATGGAAAGGAGCAAGAGGGCCCCTGTTCAGTCAGCGACCTATCCTCAGACCATAAGCAAATCGTTCAGCCCCAGGTTTTGTGAACCCATTCGAGGAGTCGCTGTTCTCGCTGCTCGACTTGTGCTGCTCCCCATCCCTCGGTTTCTATCGTCTGCGCGACTTCGGTGGCGGAGTGCAGGCCGGTCGCCCGGTATGCTGTCGTCTTGGTCGCCGGGGTTTTACCGCTCAGTGTCGAATTGAGCCCTGGCGTGAGCAGCATGAGGTTGCCGAGGAAGTGAACGTACTTGGCGGTGCTGGATTGTGGCTGGATGTGCTCGATCGAGTGGGCTGCCGATTGTTCCCAGATCCGCTCCCATTGCTCGTTCGTTATGTTGCCGTGCGCGTGCTCTTCTTCGTACCGGTACATGAGGTAGCGCAGTTCCTCTTCCCATCCCTCGTAGCAGTTCGTTTTCTTGATGTTTTCGACTGCCCAGTCGATGCCGTGTTCGCGGTCGTCGCTCCCGACCTTGAGGAGTCGTGCTTCTGCTTCTGCAGCCGTGATGTCGGTGTTGACGCAGTCCCATGCGAGCCGGACGTATTCGCCGACTTGGGTTCTGGCGTCTTTTCGGCAGAGCCCGAACACCCGGAACGAGATCTTCTCCCACGTCGCGTACAGCGTCGTTTTCTCGGTGTCGGTGAACCTGGAGAGGCCGATGGCGACGGCCAA
>Ga0075030_100000691_pt1 | contig 29627 bp, 20 predicted proteins | sample LitLauG_LLR_2012_FD_71393 | JGI IMG/M metagenome (GOLD analysis project Ga0075030, IMG submission 71393) | Freshwater sediment microbial communities from Pennsylvania, USA - Little Laurel Run_MetaG_LLR_2012 | ecosystem: Environmental > Aquatic > Freshwater > Creek > Sediment | place: USA...
AGCTTCAGCTTCCTCGATTGGCTGGCTAAGCAATCACTTTCTGAACCGCCCGGTGCGGACCCGCATGCCGGGTGGTGTGGCAGGGGCCGTCAGGGAATGCCTGACGCCCCTATGCCGATTGCGGTGGGGGGTCCTACCGGGTGTGACCGAGTATCCGCGCCCTGAGATCCCGGGCGGGCGCGTACGACGGGAGGAGACCGAGGGCCCTGTCGAGCCACTCCATGGCCTTCGGCGTGTCGCCCGTGTTCGCGGCGATTGCCGCAAGCCCGTAGCAGATCTGCGCACGCGGGAGCGGGAGGTCCTTCCCATCGGTCAGTTGAAGCGCCTTCGAGAGCCGTGTACGGGCCTCGTTGAATTCCCCTGTATTGTTGAGTATGAGCCCGAGATCGATGAGCGGGTACGCATACGAGGGGTTCAGTCCGATCGCCCGGCGGTATTCTGCGACCGCCCCGGGGATGTCGCCGGCGTCCCGCAGGAGCGCCGCCCGCCGGTACCGCGGATAATACTCGAACGGGTACTCTTCGACAAGCGCCCCGTACGTCCGGAGCGCTTCCCGCGCCCGTCCCGCGTGTTCCTCGTACGCCGCAAACTGAAGGCAGGCGTCCGTCCAGCCGGTCTTCTTCATGTACACGTCGCTCGCCATAGTCCGTTCCGCGGCGTCCGCCCCGTCGAAGAGCGGAGAGGGGGAGGAGAAATCCGTGAATGGCCATCTCCCCGTGAGGGCCCGCACCGAGATCTCCCCGTACGCGAGATCAAGCCAGGAGAGGCTCAGGCTGTCCGGGTCGAACGGGAGGAGCGTGGATGTGCCTTCGCGCGGCGGCACCGCGCCGAGCTTCAGCATTTCTTTGACGAACTCCCTGGAAATCAGGTCGTATCCCGCCGCAGTGGGATGGAGGTGTTCCCAGAAAAGCGCCCCTCCCGCGATCCCGCCGGGTGAATGCGCCCCGAAGAGCGAGTCGACGGCGATGCAGGGGACCGCTTCACCGCCGCTGATGGCGTGTATGATGTCGTCCGTCCGCGAAGGGGCCCGGAATTTGAGGAGATCCTCATCACGAGCCCGGAGGAGAGCCGGCAACGCCTGTACGGTGTCCCCCAGCGCAATGTCTGCCCGTCCGAGCCAGTAGTCGTTGAATGCGTTTCCCTGTTCACTCTCCCTCACCGCTTCGAGACGTTGGCGCGCCTCCAGCGCTCTTCCCGACGCGAGAAGCGGAGGGATATCCTCGTGGCGCGCCCGGGCGATGAATGGGGGGAACAGGAGATTGGAAGTCACGTCGCTCACGATCACCGCTATCCCCCGGTCGCGGAACGTCCGTACGATCGTCTGCAGATTATCGCGGAATCTCCCGAGCACCCGCATCTCCTCGGATGAGCCGGATTCCACCGTGGCCCCCCTGGAGACCTGTTTCATCAGGTTCCGTTCCCCTTCCGGCGTGCCGCGCTCGAGCCCGGCCAGGCCCCGCTGGAGGAGACGGACGATCCTGAGCGAGCGGGCGCGGTATTTCAGCGGCGTGAGGAACGGGAACTGCTTTTCGATCCACGGGGCGCCCACCCCGTCCGGACCGTAGAACTCGTTGTGGCCCAGATACAGAAGGACGACGTCCGGGTGGAGCGAGGCGAGGTCCGGCGCGAGATCGGCGATCACGTTGGAATTGATCGCGGAGGCGCCGAAGTTGACGACCTCGATCTCCGTTGAGGGGAAGAGGTGGCGGAGCTGCTTCCGCACGAGCGCGGGGATCGTCGCCGAGAGTTCGTACGGCGTCCCGAACATCGACGACTCGCCGACGCAGAACACCCTGAACGTTTCTTTCCCCTTCCGCTCCCTGAGGAGGCTCGGCTTCAGCTCCGGCACCATGGGAGCACTCGCCGGAAAATACCGCTCCAGATATGCGCGGTTCACCTGGAGCATCCGCGCGGTGTCCACCGCCGCCTCGCGCACGAGGGGCGAATCGAGCGACGGCGCAAACGCGCGGAGCGACATCTCCAGGAGGAGAAGCACGGCGAACGGGAAGAGGATCGTGAATATGCTGAAGAAGAGGCGTGTTCTTCCGGAGGGCATTCCGCAATCTAGAAAACCGGGTTCTCATCTGCAAGAGCCGTTCCCTTGTAGGGGGGGACCGCTTTCCGTATATTCCTTTTCACGATGACTCGGGGAATCCCATCACCGAAATGAAGACTGCAGGATTCATTCGCACGCTGACGTTCGCGGCAGGTCTCTCCACGATCGCAGGGATTTCCCGCGCCCAGGAAAATGCTCAGCCGCCGGAAAAGGTGATCGCGCGGGCGGGGGACTTCTTCATTTCGGAGAAGGAATTTCTTGAGCGTTATGAACTGCTCCCGGGGTTCGGGAGGCACGCGCGCTCGCATGCGGATGCCAGGAAGCTGGAAGTGCTCTACTCCATTATCGCGGAAAAGCTCCTGGCCCAGGATGCGGCCTCCCGCGGGCTGGAGGGGGACAGCGTGCTTGCGCTCGCCCTTCTCGAGACGCGGAAGCTCCTGGCGCGCGACGCGATGTACAAACGGGAGGTGATCGCGAAGTCCGCGGTCTCGCCGCAGGAGATCGCGACGGGGATCGCGGAGGCGCTCCTCGAGCTCACCGTCCGGTACGTGTATTTTGAAAAGGCGGAGGATGCGGCGTTTGTCCGCGCGCAGATGCGCCGCTACGAGGATTTCCGGGGACTGCGGATCGATTCGTCTTTTCATGCGCTCCGGGACACGGCGACGCTCGTCTGGGGCGAGGCGGAACCGGCGATTGAACGGGCCGCGTATCATCTGAAGAAGAACGAGATCTCCCCGGTCGTCCGCGCCGGCACCGGATATTACATCCTCATCGTCTCCGGCGTGCGGCGCAACTTCACCTACGCCAGTCTCGCATCCGACGTTCTCCGGGAGAGGGTCCTGACGATCCTCCGCCGGAGGAAGGAGAAGGCGCGCCTGGAGGAGTTCGCCCCGGGGATTCTCCGGGGGAAGACCGGGTATGCATCCCCGGTTCCGCTCAACAGGCTGATCGCGGCGTTCGGGAAGGTCTACCGGAGGGGCGCCCGCGATTCGATCGTCTACCTGACCCCGGAGCGCGCCGCTGCGATCGACAGCATCTGCGGTCCGTCGCTCGGCGACACGCTCGCGGTCGCGGGGAGCAGGGTATGGACTACCGGCGACGTCGTCGCCATGCTGACCGACCAGGGGTTCGGCGTCCGCAGAACGGCGCTCGGGAGCATCCCCCTCCGTCTGAACACGGAACTGGAGGGGCTCGTCCAGCGGGAGCTTATGGGAGAGGAAGCGCTCCGGCGCGGCCTCGACACGGCCGCGGACGTGCGCCGGGAGGTGGAGGTGTGGAGGGAATCATTCCTGGCATCGCTGGACAGGGAACGGATCGCCGGGGAAACCGGCGTCACCGATCCCGACGTCTGGGCCACGCTCAGGTGGCGCGATTCGTCCGTCGCGGTCCCGCAGGTGCAGCTGCGGGAATTGCGCACCTCCACGTTTGCCCAGATGGAGTCGGCGATGGATGAGCTCGCGCACGGGGCGCCGATGGAGGAGGTCGTGAAGAGATGGTCGGGCGATCCGGAGGCGAGGAGAACGGGGGGGCTTACGCCGTACTTCCCGGTAACGGACAGGTCCCCCCTCGGCGCGATCGCTTCGGGTCTCCGCCCCGGCGACCGGTACGGGCCGGTCGGCCTTCCGGGGGGCCCCCTCTATTTCGAAGTCGCGGGGAAGAAAGAGGCGCCGCTTGACCGGGACACGTCGCTCGCGCGCAGGTTCGCCGGGGCGCGGAAGGAAACACTCGCCATGAAGCAGAGGCGCGCGTTGACGCTCCGGCTCGCCGCCCTGGCAAGAGAGAAGGGAGTCGACGTGTACGAAGACCGGCTCCGGGCCCTGCAGGTCACGCCGATCCCCATGATGACGTTCCGCATACTCGGTTTCGGCGGGAGGATGCTCGCCGTTCCGTTCGTCACTCCCGAGCTGGACTGGCTGGACGTCGACGTGCGGAAGGAGAATACCGTTCCGTAACGTCCGTTCCCCCTATCGCATCCCTTCAATCCTCTTCAGAAGTTCCGCCGCCGGAGCGTAGTCCGGCTTCTCAAGAAGGAGGCGCTTCATCACGACCCGGGCGCTGTCCAGCGCCCCTCCCTGCGCGTACGCGAGCCCGAGCAGATAGCCGTTCTCGAGCCCCTCGTCCCGCTCCTGCGCGAACGTGGCGAGCAGGCGGTAGTAGGTGATCGCCTCCGCCGTTTGTCCCGCTTCGAGCGCGAGGTCGCCGAGGGACCGGTAGGCGAGCTTCGTCGGCTGCACGCTCAGCGTGGAGACCAGCACGGGCCTCATCTCGTCGAGCCTCCCCCGCTCCATATAGAAATGCGCGAGGCTGAGACGGGGTTGTATGTCGAGCGGCGTCTGGCTGATAACCACACGGTATTCCTCTTCGACCGATCCCCAGTCACTCCGTCCGCGGTAGTACCTGAGCGCCGCCTCGTGCGCCTCCTGCCAGTTCCAGCGGGAACGGGTCACCATCTCGGCGATCTGCGCGAGTGTGTCTGCCGCGCTTACGGCCGGGACGACGGGAGTCCCCTCCCTGAACGGCCAGCCCGACGTGAGGATCGCCACTTTCCGTGCGGCGATCAATTCATCGAGACGCGAGACGGGGCGCTCCTCCCACAGCCGCTCGTCGCTCGTCGTGTCGCGTCCCCGCCAGGTCCCGGGGGGTGCGAGAAGTCCCATCTGCTCCATCGCGCGCGCGTACCCTTTCGCCATCAGAAAGTAACCCCGCGCGGTCGGGTGGAGGTGCTCGAATATCAGTTCGTTTCCGACCATCGAATCGGGAGAGGCGCCGGCGAAGAGCGCCTCCATATCCACGACTGCCACCCGGCCGCCGTCCCCCATGGCGCGTATCGCGTCGTTGAAATCGGAGCTCGCGCGGAACCGGAGCTGGTCGAGATCCCGTCCCCTCGCGTAGGCATTCCTCGCGGCGTCTTTTTCCCCCGCCGAATCAAGGCACCCGGCCAGTGCGAACTGAACATCGGCGCGCAGCGAGTCGAGCGCGATTGCCCGCCGGAAAAACGGGACCGCCCCCCGCACGTCCCCCCGTGCTATTGATGCAGAGCCCGCGCCGAACGAAGCGTCGAAATCCCTCCGCTCCTCCGCCGTCAGTCCGGGGCGCGGTTTTGAGATGAACGGACGGAGCCTCCTTACGTTCGAAACCTGTGTCCCCAGGATGAGCGGGATCCCGCGACCGGCGCAGAGCTCCGCGGTGGCGCGGAGGTTTTCACGGAACGTGCCGAGGGCCTCGTTGTAGAGCCGGCTTCCGGTCGGAATATTCTCCCCCCGGGCCAGCCTTTCCATCAGCGTCCCCCGCTCGTCCGCCGGCTGCCTGGGGGATAACGCCCCGGCGATTTTCAGGTAGACGTCCCTGAGAAGTCTGTACGTCCGGAACCGGAGCAGCTTCAGCGAAAGGTCGGTGAGCCAGCGTGCTCCCGAAGGTGACTCACGGGAGGCGACGCCCAGCGCCCCGTAAAACTCGTTGTGACCGTCGTAGTCAATGAGGAGATCGGGACCGGCCTCCGAGAGATCGCGCGCGATGTCGAGAACGGTGAAGCTGTTCGTTGCCGTAAGTCCCAGGTTGATGACTTCGATGGAGCGGTCCGGAAAAAGAGCATGAAGCCTGTACCGGAGAAACGTGGAGAATGCGGCGTTGAACCAGTACGGATAGCCGACCGTCGTGGAGCCGCCGAGGCAGAATATCCTGAACGTCCCCGGAGGCTTCTCTCTCTCGAATGCATCGAGGGATGTGGCCGGGGAGAACTCCGTTCCGGGGAAGTACCGCTTCCCCACCCCGGGGTTCATGACGAGGTATGCCTTCCCCCCGGCTTCCATCTGCGTAAAAAGCGAGAGGTCCGGGCCGTACCGGAAGAGCCGCAAACCGAGCTCGAGGAGGATGAGAATCGCCAGGGGGACGATGAGCGTCACTGCGGCGAATATCCGTCGTTTGAGAGTTCCGGGGAGCCCGGACGGAGGAGTGCTGTGCGGTTGAGACATGGTCCAATATATTATCTCCCTGCCTCGAATCAAAATCGGGGAGTCTTCTTCCATGGAACAACGCGCGATGCGCGACGGTAGGTTCACCGTCCGGAAATCCGCGCGCGACTCCGTTGCTTTTTCTTCGGTGATTGAGTATTATTTGTCAACCACCCTCGTTCTCACTCCCCGGAAATGAATATCACGCCGCATGGTGCAGGATATCTTTTGAGGAATTTTGTTCGCCATATGACATTGATCGCCACGCTGCCGCTTTCCATCGGCGCCGAATCGCTTCCGGCCTCCGGACAGGTGCGTTCGTTTGCGCCGGGGTGGGTGCAGGACGCGGTGTTCTACCAGATTTTTCCCGAACGATTCTGCAACGGCGACACGTCAAACGACCCGCCGGGGACCGAACCCTGGGGAGGTAAGCCCTCGACGCGGAATTTCTTCGGCGGGGATCTCCGGGGGATCCTCAGCCGGCTCGACTATATCTCGTCGCTCGGTGTCAACGCGCTGTATCTCAATCCCGTCTTTATGTCCGGGAGCAATCACAAGTACAATACCGGCGATTATCTCAGGATCGACCCCTCGTTCGGCGACGAGACGGTGTTCAGGGAGCTCGTGGATTCGTGCCATGCGCGCGGCATCCGGGTCATCCTCGACGGGGTGTTCAACCACACCGGTGTGGATTTCTTCGCGTTTGCCGACCTGAAGAAGAACGGCGCCCGGTCGCCCTACGCCGCGTGGTACAACGTCCACAGTTATCCCGTCGGTCCCGTCTCGAAACCGAACTATGACTGCTGGTGGGGATACGGGAGCCTCCCGAAGCTCATGACGGAGAACCCGGCGGTGCGCGAGTACCTCTTCAACGTCACGCGCCACTGGCTTGCCGCCGGGATCGACGGCTGGAGACTCGACGTGCCGAACGAGATCCCCCACGGGTTCTGGATCGAGTGGCGCCGGCTCGTGAAATCGATAAGGCCGGACGCGTATATCCTGGGGGAGATCTGGGACGACGGGACCCCCTGGCTCGGCGGTGACCAGTTCGACGCCGTGATGAACTATCCCTTCCGGTCCGCGTGCATCGACTTTTTTGCGGCGGGAACGGCGACCGTATCGCAGTTCGATTCGGCGCTCGCGCGGCAGAGGCGCGCGTACGCGCCCGGCGTGAGCTTCACGCTCTTTAACCTTCTTGGAAGCCATGACACCGAGAGGTTTCTCACGCTCTGCCGGGGTGACGTGCCCCTCTGGAAGCTCGCCCTCCTGTTCCAGATGACGTATCCCGGTGCTCCCTCCCTCTACTACGGGGATGAAGTGGGGATGACCGGGGGAAAAGACCCGGAGTGCCGCGGGACGATGGTGTGGGAGCCGGCCCGGCAGAATGCGGAGATGCTTCTCGCGACGAGGGATCTTGTCGCGCTCCGGAGGGATCACGAGGTTCTCCGTCGGGGCGGGTTTACCCCGCTTCTTCTCGAAGACGGCTCACGCCTCTACGCGTACGTGCGGGAGGACTCCTCCTCGGCGGCGCTTGTGGTGCTCAACCGCGGGGCGCAGGAATCGCGTGTCCCCTTCCCCCGCAGGCGCCTCCCCGGAGTTCGCGCATGGAATCAGATCTGGCCACGCGGCGGAGATGGGAATCCCCCCCGCGGGGATACAATCACCGTAACGATTCCGGCGATGTCCGGCGTCGTACTGGAAGGAGAGAAATGACGTGATGCACAGGAGATGGGGAATCACCGCCGTTGCCGCCGCGCTCGCCGGCGTCTGCGCGCTTGCCATGGGACAGGACAGCATCGACGTCACGTTCCGGTATACAAATGGTTCCGCGTCCGCGGTCAATCTTGTGGGGGATTTCCAGAAGCCCACCGCGTGGAATACCAGCGACCCTGCAGAAGTCATGACAAATCAGGGCGGAGGAGTCTGGACAAAGACCGCCCGTCTTGCCGTCGGGGGAAATCCCACTGGGACTCTTCCCGGAACCTGGCAGTACAAATTCTTCCCTGCGGGGACGACCGGGTCCTGGCCGAACGATCCCCTGAATCCTCACGTGAACGCCGCCGACAACGGCAATTCGTTCATCTACGCAAAGGACCCGGCGATATACCAGGTGCTCCCCAATCAGCTCATGCCGGTCCAGACGACGGCAACGCCCGTCCTCTCATCGTACATATTCCCGAAGGTGGGCGCCACCGTCGATACCTCGACCATCCGGATCATCCTCGACGGGACGGTGATTTCGGGGATCGGTGGATTCTTCGATCCGGTCGCCGGGAAGATGACCTACACCCCGCAGTCGCCGCTCGCAAACGGCCTGCACACGTTTATCATCCTCGCGTCGAGCTCGGCCGGGGGATCGAACAGCGATACCGTGACGTTTCACACGCAGAGCGGATTCATCCAGATAACGAATCCCGGCGGGTATGCGACGAGGACGTCACAGAGAACGCTCTACGGGATCGTCCAGTCGATGACCGACACGCAGGTCAGGATCGTCCGGAACAACGCGGACACCACGACCGCCTCCGTGACATCGGGGACGTTCAGCGCCGTCGTCCCTCTCGCCGAAGGGGTGAATACGTTCCACGCGCTGGCGGATTCCTCGGGGGCGCAGATCGCTTCTTCTCCCGTCTCGTTTACGAGGATCGTCAACCACATTCCGAACGCGCTTATCACGTTCACGGACAACAACAGCACGATCGGGCTCCAGGCGACGGGAAGCACCTCGCCGGATTCGGGGAGGACGCTCACGTTCGTCTGGGGGGAGGACCCGTCGAACCCCTCCGTGATCGGGGGGATCAACGGCATGACCTTGTCCGTCCTCACCGTCCAGCGCCCGACCGTCCAGGGGGAGTATTACTTTTCCCTCGTCGCCACCGACACCAGCGGAAACAGCGACACGACGCGCAATTATTTCACGCTCGGCCCGACCCCTCCCATCGCCGTTACCTCTCTCGCAAGCGTCCCGCAGTGGGTCAGGGAGGGGCGTATGTACACGATGTTCTTCAAGATGCATACGCCCGCCGGGACGATCAACGCGGCGCTGCCGGACCTTCACAGGATCGCCGCGATGGGCTATAACATCCTCTGGATACTCCCCGTCATGAAGAACAGGGATCCGATAAACAACGGTCCGGGACCCGGGTACGAGATCACCGACTTTTACACGGTCGCGCCCGAATACGGTACGAACCAGGACATGAAGAATTTCATCGCCGCCGCGCACGCGCTCGGGATGAAGGTGGTACTCGACATCACGCCCAACCACACGAGTTCGGCTCACCCGTTCGTCCTCGACGCCCGCACCTACAGGGAGGCGTCACAGTACTGGGCATACTATCAGCACCAGGTGATGGGGACGGGGAATCTGTCACAGTCGATGACCTCCGACGGGTTCGTTTACTACAGCGGGTTCAGCGACGCCCTGCTCAACTTTAACTGGGCCGACGTCGACGCGCGCGCATATATGATCGACGTCTACAAGTACTGGGTCCGGACGATCGGCGCCGACGGCTACAGGTTCGACGTCTACTGGGGCCCCCACTCGAGGGCGAACGGCGGAACCGGTGGGGAGGGGGAGATGGGGGATCCCGTCCGCTCGGCGCTGAAACATATACGCCCCGACATCTCGCTCCTCGGGGAAACCGCGGGGACAGGGGTGGGGACAGAGGTGAACTACGCCGACCAGGGTGGGGGGATCGACGAGGCATACGACTGGAACCTGATGGGGACGGTGGAAGCATCAAACATGTGGACGGTCGACCCCGCCAGCCGCGTCAACACTCTCGACGCGAGCCTGAGAAACGGCGGCGGCACGGCGGGGATGGGGTATCTCCCTGGTCCGGATTCGTATTTCCTCCGGTTCCTTGAGAACCAGGATCAGGACAGGATCGCCTACCTCTACTCTGTCGGTGCGCCCGACGCCGCAACGGCGCGGGCCCGGACGATGCCGGTAGCGACCGCGGTGAATCTCGCCGTCGGGCTTCCGCAGGTGTACGCCGGACAGGAGGTGGGACGCGGGCCGGGAATCACCGATTTTGACGTCCGTCGGCGCGGCGTCGTCAACTTCGCCGATACCGCGGGAATTCTCCTGATCCCCCATTACCAGAAACTGGCCCAGATCAGGAAACAGTACTCCTGCTTCACGTCGCAGACGATGGTACGCGTGGGAACCGATGCTGCCGGCGTCTATGCGTATTCCCGTCCGTCCACGGCGGTGAACGGCCTCGTCGTCGCGAATATCGACGGCGTTCCTCATGATGCGAACGTCATCCTCTCAATTAACGGGAGCCCCGCGCAGTTCCTGGGGTTGTCGAACGGGGCGGCGTACGTCGCGTCGGATCTGTACAACGCCACGACGCAGCAGGTCGTCTTCACCGGAGGGATCGATACGCTGAAGGTTTCCCTCCCGGCATTCGGGACCGCCGTGTACGTCTTTGACAACGTCTCCCACACGCTTCTCCTCCCCACGCTTACCGGAATTGCGGCCGGTCCGTCGTCCGCGGTCCCGCGTGAATACGCGCTCGGCCAGAATTATCCGAATCCGTTCAATCCGTCCACGACGATCACGTACCGGATCCGGACGGCGGGGAATGTGACGCTTCGCGTGTACGACGTGCTCGGCCGTGTCGTGGCGACCCTCGTCGACGGATACCGCGGTGCGGGCGAGTTCGCCGAGACGTTTGACGCCTCGCGCCTCTCGAGCGGCGTCTATTTCTACAGGCTCCAGGCAGGTTCGTTCGTCAACACGAAAAAGATGGTTTTGGCAAAATAAGGATCATCAGGGACATAGCCGGTCAACAATCGCCCATGGAAAACGTCACATCGCACGCCGCACTTACCGTGCTTGAACGCGCACTGGAGAGCGTCCGGAAAACCTACGGGGAGAGAAACAGAGAGAGGAAATTCACGTATGCCGTCCCCGGGCTCTGGGTCTCCGCGGAAGGGGGCGGCAAGTCCGTCAGCGTCGATCCGTTTGAGTTCTTTCTCGGTGCGGTGCGGCACGCCATGAGCGCCGTCCCCGGGCCGCACCGCGACCCTTCGGCGGGCGAATGGACGAAGGATGCGGTGATCTACAATATGTTCGTCCGTACCACGTCAGCGTTCGATCACGACGGGAGCGGGAAACTCGAACTACCGGCGAACGGGGACGGGTTCCGCGAGACCGGGACGTTTCTCAAAGCGATCGCGATGCTCCCGTACATCAAGCGGCTCGGAGCGGACACCGTGCACCTGCTGCCGATCACGTCGATCGGACACGACGGGAACAAAGGGACGCTCGGCTCCCCGTATGCGATACGGAATCCGTACGAAATCGACGAGAACCTCTCCGAGCCGCTTCTGGGTCTCGACGCCAAGACGGAATTCCGGGCGTTCGTCGAGGCGGCGCACAGGATGGGGATACGCGTCGTCGTGGAGTTTGTCTTCCGGACAGCCGCCAAGGACGCGGACTGGGTGAAGGAACATCCCGATTGGATGTACTGGATCAGGGACGCCGTCCCCCCGAGGGATCCGCAGCACCAGGACGAGTCGAGGTACGGTTCGCCCCTGTTCACCGCACGGGAGCTCGAACAGATCCACAGCGACGTCAAGGCGGGGAATCTCGGAAACCTGCTCCCCCCGCATGAAATCTACAGAAACTTTTTCACCGCGCCCCCCGCCCCCGCCGGCGTGACAAAGAAGGAGGGGAGATATGCCGGCCGGCTCGCCGACGGCACCGCGGTCAAGATCCCCGGCGCGTTCGCCGACTGGCCGCCGGACGACAATCAGCCCCCGTGGGGGGACGTGACGTATCTCCGCATGTACACCCACCCGGCGTTCAATTATATCGGCTACAACACGATACGGATGTACGACGCGCGCCTGACGCAGCCGGAATACGTTAACCGCCCCCTCTGGGACAGGATCGCGGGGATCATTCCGTATTACCAGAGCGAATTCGGAATCGACGGGGTCATGATCGACATGGGGCATGCGCTCCCGATGCAGCTGAAGGCCGAAATGGTGTCGAAGGCGCGCGCAAACGACGCGGATTTTGCGTTCTGGGACGAGAACTTTTCGATCACGCAGAAGAGCAGAGAGGAGGGGTACAACGCCGTCTTCGGGTACCTCTGGGTCGACGAACACCATGCCGGGAAGATGCGTGAATTCCTCCTGAGGCTCTCGAGGGAGGCGTTCCCCATACCGTTCTTCGGCACGCCGGAAAACCACAACACGCCGCGCGCCGCCTCCCGTCCGGGAGGAACATCCTACGCCCGCTGGGCGCTCGTGGTCAACAGTTTTCTCCCCGCGGTCCCCTTTATCCATTCCGGCTACGAGCTCGCCGAGCGGTATCCGATAAACACCGGGCTCGATTTCACCGTGGAGCAGATCAGGCAGTTTCCCTCCGAGCGGCTCCCCCTCTTCAGCGAATACGGATACAACTGGCTGAGCGCCGAGGAATTCACCCAGTTCCTGACCCGGGTAATGGCCATCCGTGCCCGGTACAGGGCGCTCGTCGTCGATGCGTCCCCCGCGACGTTCCGCGTTCTCCAGCCGGACAGCCCGTCGGTGCTCGCGTTCGCCCGTGTTTCCCCCGGCGAGGGGGTGAGGATCGCCGTCGCAGGCAACGCGGATTTTCACTCGGCGGTCTCCTTCCGGATGCACTGCGGTTCCGGGAAGCCCCGCGTGACGGACCTCCTGCGGGGCGCGGCGATCGACGTGCGCGACGGCACGATCGCCGCCACGCTCGGGCCGGGCGAATCCATCGTGTTTGAATACTGATCCCGGATCTGATCCCCTCACTTCCCGAACAGAAACGCCGGACTCCCATGCGCGACATGCAACGCACACTGACAGGCGGATTCTACGCGCTCATAAGTCTCCCGTCGACCGCGATGGGGTTCGCGCTCTCGATCCAGATCTCGGCGCTGAGCTGGATACTCACGACGCAGTACGGGCTCGACATCCATCAGGTGGGTATCGTCTGGGCGGCGGGCCCTCTTGCCGGGATCTTCGGACAGGTGATCATCGGCCTGATAAGCGACAGGGTCTGGTTCTGGGGAGGAAGGCGGCGTCCGTTCATCATCATCGGCGGGGCGCTCGCCGCGCTGATGCTCCTCGCGCTGCCCAATATCCGCGCGCTAAGCGGGACGCTCGGCGTCGCGAGCCTTCTCGTTGTGGCGACGGCGATCGCCCTGACGCTCGATCTCGCGATCAACGTCAGCTTCAATCCGACCCGCTCCGTCATCGCGGACGTCACGCCGGAAGGGGAGGCGAGGACGAAGGGGTACACGTGGATGCAGACGATCTCCGGTTTCTTCGGGGTGCTCGCGTACGTCGTCGGCGCCGTCGCGGGGAATTACGTCCTCATTTATGCCGGGGTCGGCCTCGTTCTCCTGTTTTCGGTGGTCCCGATTCTCTTCGTGGAGGAACCCCGCGAACTCCGGGCCGCCGCGGAGGAGAAGCCCGGGGAAAAAGGAGGAGGGACGCAGTGGGGACAGCTTTTCAGACTGTATGTGGCCCATGCCTTTTCCTGGATCGGCGTCCAGACGATGTTCGTCTTCATCATCGCTTTCATACAGCAGAAAATGGGCCTCCCCTCCGCGACGGCCGATGCGGCCCGGGTGTCGGGCCAGATCATCTCCATATCCTTTGCGGTGCTCAACACCGTCGGATTTCTCCTCCCCGCACCCGTGCTTGAGCCGCTTGCCGCACGGTTCGGCCGCGTCAGGGTCCACACGGGGGCGGTCGCGATCATGAGCGCGGGGTACTTCGGCGTCGTCGCCTTCGGTACGACGCCTCTTATGCTCTATATCATGATGGGGGTCCTCGGCATCGGCTGGGCCTCGATCGTCTCGCTCCCGTTCGCCGTCATGACGGAGAAAGTCGACAAATCGCGCACGGGGTTCTTCATGGGGATATTCAACCTTTCCGTCGTCCTCCCCCAGCTGTTCGTCAGCCTCGTGCTCGGGAAAATCATACTCGATGCCCCGGACAAATCCCTGATTTTCGATCTCTGCGGGTGCACGCTCGCCCTCTCCGCGCTCGGGTGGCTTTTCGTGCGCGAGGGAGCGCCGGCCCGCGCCGCCGGCGCCACCGCGGTGCGGACGCACTGAAGGGGGGGACGCCCAACGATGGAACAAGCGAGAGGTCTCACGTGATCAAGCCGCGCCTGTCGTCGCTTCAGATCTGGAATATGAATTTCGGATTCTTCGGGATCCAGTTCGGGTGGGGCCTCCAGATGGCCAACATGAGCGCGATCTACCAGTACCTGGGGGCGAAAGAGGAGGACATCGCGTGGCTCTGGATCGCCGCCCCGCTGACCGGGCTCATCGTCCAGCCGATCGTCGGCTATGCGAGCGACAGGACATGGACGCGGCTGGGGAGAAGACGCCCGTATTTTCTCGTCGGCGCGCTCCTCTCGACGCTTGCGCTCATTGCCATGCCGAATTCCCCCACGGTCTGGATGGCGGCGGGGCTCCTCTGGATGCTCGACGCGAGCATCAACATCACGATGGAGCCCTTCCGCGCGTTCGTGGGGGACATGCTCTCCCCCGCGCAGAGAAAAACCGGGTTCGCGATGCAGAGCCTCCTGATCGGTCTCGGTGCGGTCCTCTCCTCGGCGCTCCCCTGGGTGCTGACGAACTGGTGCGGCGTTTCGGGCGCGTCGCCGGGAAGCCTCATCCCGCGCACCGTCCATCTTGCGTTCACGATCGGCTCGGCGGTGTTCGCGCTCGCCGTGCTGTACACCGTCCTCATGACGCGTGAGTATCCCCCGGACGATCCCGGGGCGTTCCGGGCGATGAAAGAGTCTTCCGCCGGCGCGGGCCGGGCGTTCCGGGAAATACTCGGCGGCATCCGTTCGATGCCCCGGACGATGCGCCAGCTCGCGCTCGTCCAGTTCTTCACCTGGTTCGCCCTGTTCTGCATGTGGATTTATTTTGTCCCCGCGGTGGCGGCCAATGTGTTCGGCGGGATTCCGGGATCGCCCGCGTTCCAGGAGGGGAGCGAGTGGGGAGGGCTCTGTTTCTCGGTGTACAACGGGACGGCGTTTGCGTTCTCGTTCGTGCTGCTGGGCCTCGTGCGGAAATTCGGGGCGCGGGAGATTCACCGCTGGAGCCTTGTCGCGGGGGGGGCCGGGCTTGTTCTGGCGGTCGTTCTCCGCAACCAGTATGCGCTCCTCTTCTGCATGGTTCTTGTCGGCGTCGCCTGGGCGAGCATCCTCTCGATGCCGTACGCGATGCTCTCCAACGTCATCGCGGCGGAGAAGATGGGGTTCTACATGGGGGTGTTCAATTTCTTCATCGTCCTGCCGCAGATCCTGGCGTCCGCGGGGCTGGGCCTCCTCATGAAGCACGTTCTGGGGGGCAATCCGATGAACGCGATACTCATGGGAGGGTGTTCGCTCGGCGTCGCGGCGGCGTGCACGTTCCTGCTTCGCGAGGCGGGGGATTCACCGTCCGCGGCCGGGGAGACGGCCTAGGGGGGGCTGAATCCCCGGGCGAGAAACCCACCGTCGACAGGGATGCAGGCGCCGGTGATGTAGGACGCCTCGTTCATGCAGAGGAAGGCGACGGCCGCGGCGGCCTCCTCGGGCTCTCCCACCCGTCCAAGCGGCGTATGGGCGACGACCGCCGCGAGGTACTCGGGCTTGCCGAGAACGCCCGAGGCCAGCGGCGTCCGGATGTACCACGGCGCAACAGAGTTCACGCGTATCCCCTCCGGTCCCCACTCCGCGGCAAGCGCCCGCGTCATCTGCATCATCGCCGCTTTACTCATCGCATAGGGAGTGCCGGTGCCGACCCCGGTCATCCCGGCGACGGACGCCACGTTGACGATGCTTCCTCCCCCCGCGCTCGCAAGAAGCGGGTACGCCTTTCTGCACATTTCGTACGCCGACGTCATGTTCGTCAGCATGAGTTGATCGTATTCTTCCGACGTATACGCCGTGGTCTTTTTCCGGATATTGGTCCCGGCGTTGTTGACGAGTATGTCGAGCTTCCCCCACTGTTTGCCGATACGCGCGATGACTCCTTCCCGGACGTGTCCGTCGGCGATGTCGCCCGGCATCCCCCGGGCTTCCCACCCCTTCGCCGTCCACTCCTCCACGCGCGCATTCACGTCGGGAGCGGACCGGGCGACGATGAACACCGCTGCGCCCAGCGAAAGGAATTCCTCGGCGGCGGCTTCGCCGATCCCTTTCGTCCCCCCTGTGATCAGGGCTTTCTTCCCTTTCAACGTCCATTTTCCACTATCGGGAGCGGTCATCGCAATGCTCTCCCCCCCGCCACAAGCATGTCGTATATGTTGGGATCGCCGGGGCGAAGTTTTCCCCCGCCGTTCCATTCTCCCCGCTCCCTGTTGACGCTCCTGAATTCCCCGAGTCCCGAGCCGCCGTGGTCATCCTGCGCGCCGGCAATCACGGTAAACGTCCACGATCGGTCCGGATACCCGAGGAGCGCGAGGGGCAGGGCGAACCGGATTGTCCCGGACTGCGCGTCGCCGAACGGGTGGAGGGCGTCGTCCTTCAGCGGGACATATGCGGTAAGCACACCACCGCGCGCGTCTTCCACCTGTATCCCGCCGCCGACGTAAATGATCTTCTCGTACCAGTGTGCGCTGTCGAGAACGACCGCCGCATTCCGTCCGATCCGGTCTTTCCCCGAGCCTGGAACGCCGTCTTCATCGATCGCGATCGCCGCAAACGTGAGCTGGAATCCGTACTCGGGATGCCATCCGGGATCCGAGAGGGCTGCGAACCGGAGTATGAAGTACGCGTACTGGCTGTCCGCACTCAGGGTGAAGCGGCGGAGCGAGAACGAACCCGGGGCAAAGAGAGGATTGCGCGGGTACGAATAGGCAAATGAGTCCGGGCCTGCGCTGTGTGTGACGTCAACGAGCGGACGGGCGGACGGATTGCCCCTCATGACAACGTCGTGGGGGAGAAGAGGATAGCCGGGTCCGCTGAGCGCTCTGAGATTCCCTGCGATGCGCGGGCGCGCGAAGGGGGGGGCGCTTCCGGGAATTCCGGCCATGATCTTTCCGATGACGAGGGCCGGCCACGCCCTCCCGTTGCATGTCACGCGGAGCGTTGCGCCGGCGTAAAGAATCTCAACATGAGAACGGGGGGGGAGACGGGTTTCCGCCGCCAGGTATGTGCTCCCGGATATGTGGATCAGGGCGTGAAGAGAGACGGTATCGCCTCTTCCCGAAGAGGTGACGCGCAGCGCGTCCCCCGGGCCTGCGCGTCTGACGTTGACGGCGAATTCCTCCCCGTCCGCCGTGATGCGGGCGTTGACATCTCCCAGCGCTGCGGGGAGTTTCGGTTCGACGGAGAGTGAACGGGTAAGCCGGTTGAACCTGAGTCCGAGATAATCGTCGTAGAAATTCCGTATGAACTCCGCCAGGCTCCACGCCTGTGAGAACGTCCCGGAGTGCCCCGGCTCGAGTTCGCCGGGTCCCGGCACGGCGTCAAGAAGCTCCGGCAGGGTTCCCGCGGCCCCCCTGTCGAGCAGCTGGTGAACGGAGTTCCGCGTGATCGACCACGCGGTTTCCTCTCTCCCGGCGGCGCACAGGAGCGATATGAGCGGACCCTGGAGCCACGTCCAGACCGTCCCGTTATGGTACGCGGCGTCCTTCGGATAATACGGGGGACGGTCGTGCCAGGGATGAAAGCCCGGGTCATCCTGCGAGAGGGAGGCGACACCGTATTCATAGGTGAGCCTGGAGACGACGGTGTCGATCATCTGTGCACGGGCGGCGTCATCGAGAAGTTCCGCCGTGAAGATCTGGTTCGGCCGGAGCGTCATGTCGGGAGTGCCGTCCTCGCGAAGCCTGTCCGCGATTCCCCCGCGCGTCACGAAGTATCGGCGGAAATTCCCCCTCAGGCGGAGCAGGGCCTCATGCCACCGCCGCGCGGAAACCACGTCACCGACGAGGGTCGCAAAATACTCTCCCGCTGCAAGCTGTCCTGCCCAGAGCGCCTGGACGTCGTTCGCGCGGTTCCCTCTCGGGCTCCAGGGGCCGTCGGGTCCCACCGCGTCCATCCACGTTTCGGCGTCCCGGTGGGTGAGAAAGCCGAGCGAGTCGGTATGATAGCGGAGGGTCCCCTCGATCGAGCGCATGACCACCGGATACGTTGTCAGGGCGAAACGCATGTCGCCCGATCTCTCCGCATACTCTTTCACCATCAGCACGAACCGCGGCGTCCCGTCGGCGGTGTTGTATGCCGTGTCGGTCGCCGTCACCCTGTTGGGGATCCTGCCGTAGTCCGTCGAGAGTGAGTCCCGCTGCTGGAATGACGAGAACAGCGAGAGGATCCGTCGCGCCTCCGCGAAGCGGCCGGTCACGAGCGCCGCTCCCGGCAGCGCGATGAACGTGTCGCGTCCCCAGTAATCGGCGAACCAGGGGAGCCCCGCGTATATGCCTCCGCCGGAGACGGTGAGGGCGTCGAGCGAGAGTTTTGCCCATGCAAGGGCCGCGTCGAATCTGCCGTCTGCCGTCGTCGCTGCCGTCGCACCCAGGAGAAGTTCCATCCTCCCCCTGCGGCGCAGCGCGAGCAGGGTCCGCGACGAGGCCGCAAACCGGGCCAGGGCGAGCGACTCTCCCTTTGTGTCCCCTGTCGCCGCCGCAATGATGTGGAGTTTTCCCCTGGGCGCGACGAGCGATGGCGACCCGGGTGCAGTGCCGGACGTGGCTTCCGGAGAAAACCCCCGGGCGAACAGGGAGATCCAGACGGGAAAATTCTCCTGCGGGGTCCGGCGCATGTGCCCCTTTCTCGCAATCGAGATCGACGACTCCCCGGCCTCCGTCAGCACATCCGCTCCCCGTTTCCCGCCTCCCGTGAGCGGCGTGAATCTCACCTCGACGGGGCGGGGGCTTGAGAGCGTAACGATGAACGCCGCTATGCTGTCGGCGGGCCTCAGTTCTTCAACGATCCCCCCCGGGTACTCCCTCCTGAGGAAATCGGGATAGACCGTCGCCCGAGCCGCCTCCCTGTCGAGCGGGACGCCGTCAACCTCGAGCGCATAGTCTTCGATAAATTTTTGTCCTTCGACGGTGAACCCTTCCCATCCCGCAGCAGAAGCCCGGTTGGTCCCCCCGTAAAAGAATGCCCCGGCCTTGTTCGTAAAGCAGAACGACCGGGACCCTCCGCGGCAGACGATGCCGAGGGAATCGAGCGGCGATCCCCCGGACGGCGCCCCCTGCATCAGCCCGCCCGGGAGTGTCGCGAGGGAGCAGAGAAGCACGAGCGATCTCCCCGTCATCGGGTCCCCCGGAATGTCCTGAGAATGTCGGCGAGCCGTCCGCTCCAGTTGAGCCAGTTATGGGATTCCGGATATTCAGCGTATGTGATGCGGTACCCTTTCGCCGTCATCAGGTCCCGCATGACGCGGGAGCGTTTCTCGGCGTCGCGGATCGTGCCGGTACACAGGTACATGCGAAAGTCCCTCCGCGCCGAGTTCCGGATCATCGTGATGAGCGTGTCGTTTTGCCACTGGTAGGAGGGAGACTGTGCGGCGCAGAGCCCGAAAACCTCCGGCCGAGTGAACGCCGCGTACGTCGCAATGAGTCCACCCATCGAGGCGCCCATGATTGCCGTGTTCCGGGGCCCGGCCATCGCCCTGTAGCGGTTCATGACGAGAGGGCGCAGCTCTTCACACACCGCTCCGACGAACATGTCACTCAGGGCATAGTCGCTCATCCGGTGGTTTGACCCGGGGTCCGCCGGGTCGGACCGGGGATCGATGAACACGGCGATCAGCGGGAGGATCTCGCCGGCTGCCGTGAGATTATCGATGACGTTGTTCATCCCTGTTCGTGTGAGATACTCGCCGCCGTCCGTTACGTACATAACGGGATAACTGCCGGCCGTGCCCTGGTACCCCGGCGGGAGATACACGTAGACGGGTATGCGGCGCCCGAGTCGCGCGCTCATGAACGAGAGGGTGTCGATGCCGCCGTGAGGGGTGCCCTTCCGGGGGAGTGTTTCCGCGGGGAAACGGTAGCGGGGCATCCTCACCTCCGAGTTGTCGCCGAAACCGCCGGATGCGGTGAGAGGATTCAGGGGGTCGCATATCCAGGCGGAGTCGACGACGAGTTTATATTCAAACCGGGCGGAGGGATCCGCATGCCAGCGGCCGACGTAGAGGTCCGTGCCGGGAAGGCGCTCCATCTCGTCCGCGGCGGGGTCCCAGCCGTTCGGGTCGCCGGCGATGAACACATGTCCCGCCTTCCCCCGGTAGAGAAACGTCACGGAGGAATCTTCCGTCAGCACGCCCCCGGCCCGGCGCGCCCGCGAAAGAAGAGCATCGACCGCGCCCGGGGCGCTGTCGGCGGCGCTGAAGGATTTCCCCGCCGTGCCGCGCGCGTCCTGCGCGGCACAATACCCGGAAGGGAGCGCCTCGCCGAGCGCGAAGAATATCGCGAGCGCAATCGCCGGCGTTTTGTGTGTCATCGGAAATTGTGGAATCATCACCGTCCCGGCGGTAGCCGCCGTCTACAGATGGAAGAGTATCGGCAGGAGGATGTACGCCGCGCTCATTCCCGCGATGATCAGGCAGATCATCGATCCCGCGGCCCAGAAGAACATCCTGAGATCGCCGTCTCTCAATCCCGATACGCGGAGGGCCTGGCGGAACGTCAGGACCGCTCCCGCCAGCGAGAGGAGGGAGACGGATCCGAACGCGGCAAGAAGAATGAGATCCAGCTTCGCCATCCCCGAATATAATAAAACCGCCGGCGAAATGGAACGGGCTTCCTTGCAGTTCTTCCCGGCAATCTCTACATTTATTGCATCGGAGTGCCGGGGATCGGGGACTGTGGGCCTCTGCCTCCGGCGGGTTGCAACTGTCACGGGGGGCAGCGATGCCGGAAGCGTGCAAGAGGGGGGTTCTCGTTGTCGAAGACGACACGGATCTCCGCATGCTTTTCGGGCTCATGCTGAGCGCGGCACATTTCGAGGTCTATGAAGCAGCCGACGGGATTACCGGCCTGAAGGTGCTGGAGGACCATCCCGGCGGCATCGATCTCGTGCTGACGGATCTCGGGCTCCCCGGCCTCGGGGGGGTTGAGCTCATCTCACGGGTGCGTGCCGCAAGGCCGTCGGTGAAGATCATCGGCACAAGCGGCCTCGGATCAAGAAATGTGCGCGAGATCGTTCTCCGGGCCGGCGCGGACGAATTCTTTTCAAAGCCGTTTTCGATCGGCGAGGTCATCGAGAAAGTCAAGACGATGATGCAATGAGATTTGCCACCGAGTATCTCTGGTTCAACACTTCACAGAAGCGCGAGTACATCAATATCACGGAGAAGGTCCGCGAGGTCGTACGCAAGAGCGGCATCATGGACGGGATGGTTCTCGTCTCCGCCATGCACATTACCGCCGGTGTGTACGTCAACGATGCGGAGTCCGGCCTCATACAGGACATCGACAAGTGGCTCGAACAGCTCGCCCCGTTCGACGCGCGATACCGGCACCACCATACGGGCGAAACGAACGGCGACGCCCACCTGAAGAGCCTCCTTGTCCACCATGAAGTCGTTGTTCCCGTCACGGGGGGAGATCTCGATTTCGGCCCCTGGCAGCAGGTGTATTACGCCGAGTTCGACGGCAGGCGGAAAAAACGGGTCATCATCAAAGTGATGGGTGAGTAGCGGGCCGCTTTTGGCGCTCCGCAGGGACATTTCTTTCACGAGAGGTGCAATGAACACTTTACGGTTACTCCTTGCCGCCGCTCTTCTCATGGCCGGCGGGATCGGTGAGGCGCGTGCGCAGACATACCCGGCGAAAGAGCGGATGCGCCTGACGCTTGACCTCGCGCGGTTCCGGGGAGGGGACGACAGCACCGCTCTCGTCGAGTTCCATTACGCGATAAACAGGGACGGGCTCACGTTTGTCCGCGACAGCGCCGGCTGGAGCGGTGCGGCGGATCTGTTGCTCACGGGAAAAACGGGGGACTCGCTCGTGTTCGGAGACCGCTGGCTTGTCCCGGCAAGGCTCACCGACACGGCGACCGACAAGCAGGGGATGAACCTCGTCGGCGTTTACCCTGTGCAGATTCGCGCGGGAACCTATGACGTCAAACTTCTGGCGAGGGACCGCTGGAATGGCGCCCTCCGCGACAGCATCAGCGCGCGGGTTCCGGTGGTGCCTCCCTCCGTGGACCGCCTTGTTCTCAGCGACATCGAATTTGCCGCTTCGATAAAGCCCGGCGCGAAAGAGAGCCCGTTCACGAAGAACACCCTCGACATCATTCCGAATGTCGGCGGTATGTACGACGAGGCGCAGATGTGCTACTTTTACCTTGAGGCGTACAACCTGCTCCTGGCGGGAGACCGGAGCGACTTGACGATGACATCGAAGGTGTATGACGCCGTCGGGAAGGAAGTCCTGACGCGCGAGAGGCAGAAGAAGCGGGTGGGGGAATCGGCGGTGCTTGTCGACCAGTTTGCGGCGAACAGGCTGAAGTCCGGCACCTATGCGCTCACGGTGTCCCTCCTGGACACGACGAAGCACGCGCTGGCGCAGGCGTCGCGGAAATTCTATGTGTTCAACCCGACGCTGGGCGTCGATTCGACGCTCCTTTCGCTCGAATCGTCGCTCCCCCTGGCGGTGTACAGCACGATGGAAGAGCCGGAGCTTGACAGGGATTTCAAGTGGTCCAGGTACGAGATCACCGAACCGGAGCAGGCGCAGTTCAGGCAGCTGAAGGGTGCGGACGTGAAGCGGAAGTTCCTCAGCGATATCTGGCGCCGCCGTCCGCCCGGGGCGAGGGAGCTGTACATGGCCCGCGTCGATTACGTGAATCAGAACTTCGGCATGCTGGGGCGTGAAGGGTACAGGACGGACAGGGGGAGGGTCTACATCGTGTACGGCCCTCCGGACGACGTCGAGCGTCACCCGAACGAGGCGGACACGAAACCGTACGAGATCTGGACGTACAACGGCATTCAGGGGGGAGTGGAATTCGATTTCCTCCAGAAAGTCCAGGGGTCGGATTATGAACTTGTCAACTCGACGGTCAGGAGCGAGCTCCACGACGATAACTGGCGGCAGTACGCGCAGCAGGCGAATTGATCCCGACCGCCGCAGCAGGTGCTCCTGATGCTCTTCCGCACGCTGAAAAACCTTATCGAGTACGCGTTCTTCCTTCCGGTCAACGCGCTTGCGCGCATGATGTCGTTTCGCGGGGCGGGTGCCCTCGGGTCGGCGCTGGGGGGGTTCGTCTGGCGCCGGGCGGGGTACCGGCGGCGGATCACGCTCGACAACCTGAGAAGCGCATTCCCGGGGATGCCGGAACCGGAGATCCGGGCGATCGCCCTCGGCGCATACCGCGGGTACGGACGCGCGCTCATGGAGATGCTCTGGTCCGGAGGCGCGGGAGAGGAAGAGCTCCGGAGCACGATGACCCTCGAGAATCCCGGGGTCCCGCTTGACGCTCTTGCGCGGGGGAAGGGTCTGATACTCCTTTCCGGGCACTTCGGCGCGTGGGAATTCGTCGTGACGTCGATGAGCCTTCTTCTCGGCCGGCCTGTCGTCGCCATCGCCCAGCCGCAGCGAAACCGGTACGTCGACGCGGTCATCACGGCGAACAGGAACAGGTTCGGGAGCGGCACCGTCCCGATGCACCAGGCGGTACGCGAAGTGATGAAACTTCTCCAGGCGGGGAAGATCGTCGGGATGCTGGGGGACCAGAGCGGGCCGAAAGAATCGCTTTTTATCGACTTCTTCGGCCGCCCCGCCGCCACGCACCGCGGCGCCGCCGCGTTCAGCCTCAGGTTCGACACTCCCATCGTTATGTTTTTTTTCCTCCGCCAGGCGGACGGGACGTACAGGACCCTCTACGAGGAGGTCGACAGGGAGGGACTTCACGGGACCCCGGAAGAGAACATCGTCGAGCTTACGCGGCGCCACACGGCGGTTCTCGAACGGTACATCAGGAAATACCCCGATCACTGGCTCTGGATGCACAAGCGGTGGAAGCATACGGAGTACTTTGAATCGCTCCCCCCCGGCGCCCGTCGGCACGACCCCGCCGGCGAGAGCGTGCAATGAACCCGCCCCGTTCGCTCCTCGTGGTCCAGACCGCTTTCGTGGGTGATGTCGTACTCGTCATCCCGCTTCTCGCGCTCCTCCACGAGAAGTTTCCCGGATGCAGGATCACGGCCGTCACGATCCCCGCGGCGGCGGAACTCCTGGCCGGCCATCCCGCCGTGCAGAGCGTTATCGCATATGACAAGCGGGGTGCGGACGGCGGATTGCGGGGGCTGCTGGCGGTCGCGGCGCGGATCCGCGCCGCCGGGTGTGATGCTGCACTGATTCCGCACAGGTCCCTCAGGAGCGCTCTCCTCTGCCGGATCGCGGGGATCCCCGTGAGAATCGGATTCGACGCGAGCGCGGGGCGGTTGCTCATGACGGACACCGTACGCTACATCGGGACCGACCACGAAATCCGGCGAAATCTGTCCCTCGCCGTCCCGCTTGGCGTCCCCTCACCTCCGGGGATGATCCCCCGGCTTTATCCGTCGTCCCTGGACGCGCTCGTGGTCGATGCGTTTCTGCGCCGGAGTTTCCCGGAGGATCCCGTCCGCCCCGGTGAACCGTGCATTGCGGTTGCGCCCGGATCCGTCTGGAATACGAAACGATGGCCGGAATCGAAGTTTCTCTCTCTCATACGGTTCCTGCTGGACGACGGAGCACGCGTCGTCCTGATCGGTGGGGCGGCGGACAGGAATCTCTGTGCGCGTCTGTGCGGCGCTCTTCCCGGCCGTCCCCTTCTGGCGGACGCATCGGGACGTCTCTCGCTCCTCGAATCGGCGGAGCTCATATCCCGGTGCACAGTACTCGTCAGCAATGACAGCGCGCCCGTGCACATCGCCGCGGCGATGGGCATTCCGGTCGTCGCTATATTCGGACCGACGCTCCCTTCGTTCGGATTCGCGCCGGCCGGACCCCGCGACCGCGTCGTCGAGACGATGGATCTCCCGTGCCGCCCCTGCTCCCTCCACGGGGGAACCAGGTGCCCGACCGGGACGTTCGACTGCATGAACCGCATATCCGCGGAGCGGGTGCGCGCCGAAGTCATCGCGCTCGGGCGACGGGAGGCGTAGGGGAGGCACAGCACGAAAACCCGGAGACGAAGATGTCACTCAAACTGAACGTCGACGCGCGCGAGCCGGCAGACCGGGCGCTGATCCTGGCTGCGGAGGTGGTGCAGGCGGGGGGGACCGTCGTCTATCCGACGGAGACGCTGTACGGGCTCGGCGCAAACGCATGGAACCCTGAAGCGGTGGAACGGGTGCATGCGCTGAAGAAGAGAAAAGAGGGGAAACCCGTGCTCGTGATCGTGCACAGTGCGGGCGCCGTTCCAGGGCTCACCGACGACATAACGGAGGCGGGAAGGACCCTGATGGAGTCTTTCTGGCCGGGGCCGCTGACGCTGCTGTTCCGCTCGGGGGCCCATGTCCCGCGGGCGGTGACGGGGGAATCGGGGAAAATCGGGATTCGTCTCCCCGCGAGCCGGCTCTGTGTGCGCCTGTGCGAACTGAGCGGCTGTCCCCTCATTTCGACGAGCGCGAACATCTCGGGGGACCCCGTCCCCGGGAGCGTTCCGGAGATCGAGCGCGCGCTGGGGCCCGGCGTGGACCTCTTCATCGACGGGGGCATTCTCCCTCCGGGTCTCCCCTCCACCGTCGTGGATGTTGCAGGCGGGGTCCCGCGCCTCGTGCGGGAAGGGCGGATATCGTTCGAGGATCTCAAACGCATAGTGCCAACAATCACCCGGTGAGTTGATCATGTGCAGGAGATTGCTTCTACTCTCCATCGCTTTCTGTCTTCCGCGGCTCCTTGCAGCTCAGGGGGAGCGGGAGGATGTGCGTCAGGCCCTTCTGGACCTTTCCCAGGATCGCGTTCTCATGGATCTCTCGGCCCATCCCGACGACGAAGACGGCTCTTCGCTGGCGTATTACCGGCTGAGATTTGGCGTGCGGACGTACTCCATCCTCTTCACGCGGGGGGAGGGGGGGCAGAACGAAAAGGGGCCGGAGCTGTACGAGGAGCTCGGGGTTCTCCGTTCGCGTGAAACGGAAGAGGCCGGCCGGGTGCTCGGCACGGAGGTGCATTTCCTCAATTTCCTTGACTTCGGATATTCGAAGACGGCGACGGAGACGTTTCAGAAATGGGGGGGCGAGATGGAGGCGCTCAGGCGCCTCGTGTACGTCATCCGGAAGTATAAGCCCGACGTCATCTTCACAAACCACAACACGATCGACGGCCATGGAAACCACCAGGCCGTCGCCATTACTGCGATCGCCGCGTTCGACGCAGCGGCGGACTCCGCATTTTTTCCTGAGCAGCTCCGCGAGGAGGGGATAACGCTCTGGCAGCCGAGGAAGCTCTTCTTCCGGGCGTTCGGGCGTTCCGAGCCCGTCGCGGACGTCTCGAACGACATCAACGCGACCGATCCCGGCCGCGGCAAAACCTACCTCGACATCGCGGTCGAGGCGCTCCGGAAACACAGGACGCAGGGGATGGAACGGGCGAACCTCCGCGCCTTCACACGGGGGAAAAGCCTCTATAAGCTGATGCGTGCAAACAGCCTGTACGAGCCGGACAGCACGAATTTCTTCTCCGGCATCGACCTGTTCCGCGACCCGTCCGTCGCCGGGCTCGTCGCGATCCGGCGCGGGCTCGACGCTCTGCATGAGGGGATGGCGAAGGATTCGATGCTGAGCATCGCCGGTACGGCTGTCGCCCGCTGCGATTCCATTGGGCGGGCGCCGGAACTCTCCGTTCTGGCGCGCAGGATGCTCGACCACTGGGTGCTCGAGTCGGGGGAGCTGGCCTCGGCGGTCTGCGGTATCGACGCGGGGTTCCGCCTCCGGGATTCCGTCGTCGTCCCGCGCCAGAGAGTCGATTGCGACCTCACCGTTTCCTCCGGGGCCTGCAGGCTGGGAGAAGTCCGCTGGACCGTTCACACGCCGGCCGGCTGGGTGATCGACCCGAACCCGGACGTCCCCCGCGTCTCGGATGCGACTGCGGATCGCCGCGTCGAGACTCTTACCGTAGGTGAAAACGCGCTGCCGACGCTCCCCCTCTCCGTCACCCAGTACCGGTCGATCGTGGGGCACGATGAGATACGCGCGCGCGTCGACCTGCTTGCGGACGGCCACCCGGTGCGGCTGACGGTCCACCCCTCGTTCGAAGTCGCTCCTCCCCTCCTTGTCGACGTGCGGCCGCGGTCCGTTGCACTCCTCCAATCGCGTGCGGGGGAGGGGTTTCTCCTCGGATATACGGTCCGCAATTTTCTCCCCCACAAGACGGCGGGCCGTATCGGTATACGGGCTGCCGCAGGGTGGACGGCCGAGAACCAGCCGTTCGTCATTGAAGCGGAAGACAGTTCCGCCTCGGGGACGCTTCGCGTGCGGCCTCCGGCGGCCATCCCTCCGGGGGAATATACGATACATCTCCGGACCGAGCTCGCGACCGTTCCCGTGACGGTGCATGTGATTCCGGCGGCGGTGGACCCGGGGGTCCGCGTCGGCATCATCAGGAGCCAGGACAACACGATGGAGTCGGCTGCGGGAACGCTCGGTGTGGATTTTGCCCTCGTCACCGACGAAGAGCTCCGCGGCGGGCCCCTTTCCCGCTACACGACGATTATCGTGGACATCCGCGCATACCTGCTTCGCGATGCGCTCAGGGAAAACAACGCCAGGCTTCTCGACTACGTCCGGTCGGGGGGGAACCTCGTGGTGATGTATCAGCGGTCTCAGGAATGGAAGCCGGAGTACGCCCCGTTGCCGTTCGAGATCACCGGGAGACGGGTATGCGTCGAGGAGGCGCCGATCCACATTCTCGCTGCGGGGCATCCCCTCCTGAATGCGCCGAACCCGATCGGTGAATCCGACTGGTCGGGATGGATACAGGAACGGGGACTCTACTTCCCCGGCGGCGTACCCGGCGGCTACACCAGGCTGCTTTCCACCGGCGACCCGGACGAGCCCCGGCTGGACACGGGCTACATCGTGGCGCCGTACGGGAGGGGGTCGTACATCTACACATGCTACGTCTGGTACAGGCAGCTCAAGGAAGGGAACCCCGGTGCATTCCGCTGCTTTGCCAATATGGTCTGTTATCCCCTCCACAGGTCCACCGCCCCATGAAGCATCTCTTTGCGATCGTGGCGGGTCTCATGTTCGCCGGGTGCGGGAAAAACGGCGTGACGCCGGTCGTCGTCTACTCTCCCCACGGGAAAGAAATGCTCGCCGCCTTCGCCGCAGCGTACGAAAAGGAGAATCCGGCCGCGGCCGTGCAATGGCTCGATATGGGATCGCAGGACGTGTACGACAGGGTCCGCACGGAACGGGAGAACCCCCAGGCGGACATCTGGTGGGGGGGACCGATGACGTCGTTTTTCCGAGCGGAACGCGAAGGACTCCTCGATCCCTATGTTCCGTCCTGGGACAGCGCGTCCGATCCGGCGACGAGGAGCGCGGGGAATTTCTGGTACGGGACGTTTCTCACCCCGGAGGTGATCATGTACAACAGCAACCGGATCACCGCGGAAAGGGCGCCGAAGGACTGGGACGACCTGCTTGATCCCGCCTGGCGGGGGAAGATCGTCATACGCTCTCCGCTGGCCTCCGGGACGATGCGCGTCATATTCTCCGCGATGATCGAGCGCGCGCGGGAAGGTGGAGGGGGCACCGGGGCGGGATTCGACTGGCTCCGGAGGCTCGACGCGAACACGAAAACGTACGCTGCGGATCCGACCCAGCTGTACATTGCCGTCGCCCGCGAGGAAGGGCTTGTGACGCTCTGGGATCTTCCCGACGTCATGCTCCAGGTGGAATCGCATCACTATCCCTTCGCGTATGTGCTTCCCGCGTCGGGGACGCCCCTGATCACCGACGGGATCGCCGTGATCCGGGGCGCACGGCACCCGGAGGAGGCCAGACGGTTTTATGAGTTTGTCACGACACGCGCGAGCATGATCCGTCAGGCGCGTGAATTCTACCGCATCCCCGCACGGAAAGACATCCCGCGCCCGGAGCTCCCCCCCTGGATGCAGTCGCTTCACATCCGGGCTCTCGCGGTCAATTTCGACACGCTCGCCTCTCACGAACGGGAGTGGATGAAGGCATGGGACGAAGGGGTCAGAGGGCGGGGCACGAACACGGCGGCCGAATAGCCTATGGCCGCGCTCAGCCTGAGGGGCGTTGCAAAGAACTTCGGAACGTTTGCCGCCGTCCACCCGACCGACATCGAAATCTCATCGGGGGAATTCTTCGCCATACTCGGTCCGAGCGGCTGCGGGAAGACCACCCTCCTGAGGGTGATCGGTGGTTACGAAAAGCCGGACGAGGGAAGTCTGTTTCTGGGGGGGACCGATATCACCCGGCTCGGCCCCCAGGAGCGCGGCATCGGGATGGTGTTTCAGAACTACGCGCTCTTCCCCCATATGACGGTGTTCGACAACGTCGCGTTCGGTCTCCGCGCGAGGAACGTGCGCGGAGACGCCGTTCGCGAACGGGTGATGGAAGCCCTCGAGAGCGTGCGGCTTTCTGAGAAGCACGGCTCTCCCGTTCCCGCGCTCAGTGGAGGGGAACAGCAGCGGGTGGCGGTCGCGCGCGCGCTCG
>Ga0075030_100000693_pt1 | contig 29618 bp, 13 predicted proteins | sample LitLauG_LLR_2012_FD_71393 | JGI IMG/M metagenome (GOLD analysis project Ga0075030, IMG submission 71393) | Freshwater sediment microbial communities from Pennsylvania, USA - Little Laurel Run_MetaG_LLR_2012 | ecosystem: Environmental > Aquatic > Freshwater > Creek > Sediment | place: USA...
GCTGATTATTGGAGCGATCTACCCAAAGCGTGTAGCGGGGGCACCGCCGGGAGCGCCGCCGGACGTTGAGGTGGTGCAGGTTGAGCAGAAGGATGTTCCGATTTTTGGCGAGTGGATCGGCACGCTCGATGGATTCACCAATGCCGATGTCCGGGCGCAGGTCACGGGCTACATCATGCGGCAGGGCTACCAGGAAGGCGCGTTCGTCAAGAAGGGGCAATTGCTCTTCGAGATTGACCCGCGGCCCTTCCAGGCGGCTCTCGACCAGGCTCAAGGACAGTTGGCCCAGGCCAGAGCGCAGCTTGCCAACGCCCAGGCTGTGCAGGGCAGAACTCAGCTCGATGTAGAGCGCTACACTCCGCTGGCGAAAGAGCAGGCAGCGAGTCAGCAGGACCTGGACAATTCCATTCAGAATAACCTGGCCGCCAAGGCCTCAGTGGCGACAGCCGAAGCTCAAATCAAGAGCGCCGAGGCTGCCGTCGAAACCGCCAAGATCAATCTCGATTTCACCCGCTTGGTCGCGCCCATCGACGGTATTGCCGGGCAGGCCCAGCTTCAGGTGGGAGCGCTGGTCAATTTAAGCAGCGGGCCCGTGACCTCGGTGTCGACTGTCGACCCGATCAAGGCTTATTTCACCGTCGGCGAACCCCAGTATCTGGCGTGGAGAAAACGCTACCCGACGGAGACCAGCCGGCTGGAGGCGGACAAGAATCTGCGCCTCGAACTGATTTTGGCGGACGGGTCAACCTACGCGCACGAGGGCACATTCTACTTTGCGGACCGTCAGGTAAACGAGAGCACAGGGGCAATTCGCATCGCCGGGCTGTTTCCTAATCCTGGAAGTGTTCTGCGCCCCGGCGGCTATGGTAAAGTTCGCGCGATCATCCGGGTGCAGCCGGACGCGTTGCTGGTACCGCAGCGCGCGGTCTCCGAGCTGCAAGGTGGCTATCAAATCGCCGCCGTGGACGACCAAAACAAAGTGAGCATCCGGACGGTCAAAGTCGGCGACCGCGTCGGCAACCAGTGGATTATCGCGGAAGGACTCAAGCCCGGCGAACGGGTGATCGCCGAGGGCGTGCAGAAGGTGCGTCCGGGCATGCAGGTGAACCCCAAGCCGTTTGCCGCCGGAACCGCCGCCGGAACTATGGCGAGGTGATGCCATGTCAAAGTTCTTCATCAACCGCCCCATCGTCGCGATGGTGATCTCCATCGTCCTCGTACTGGTCGGCACCCTCACCATCCTGACTCTGCCGGTCGCGCAGTTTCCCAGTATCGCTCCGCCCGAAATTCAAATTCTGGCCACCTACATCGGAGCCGACGCGCAAACCCTGGAGCAAGCCGTGGCCACGCCCATCGAGCAGCAGATGAACGGCGTGGACAACATGAACTACATGTATTCGCTGAATGCGACCGGTAACTCAACCACCAGCCTGATCGTGAATTTCGATCAAAAGACCGATCCCAACACCGACTACATTCTTGCGCAGAGCCGTGAAACATTGGCCGCTTCTCAGCTTCCCATCGACGTCACCAACTACGGCGTCACGGTCCGAAAGTCCGTGACGGCTCCCCTCATGTTGATCGCGGTGTACTCGCCGCACGGGACCTACGATGCCAAATTCCTGGCGAACTACGCGTACATCAACCTTACCGATCCCATCCTGCGTTCGAAAGGCATCGGTAACGTGCAGGTTTTCGGCGCCGGACAATACGCGATGCGACTGTGGGTGAAGCCGGATACGTTGGCCAAGCTCGGCGTCACCGTGCCCGAAATCGTGAGTGCGATTCAGGCGCAAAACACCGTGAACCCGGCCGGGAAGGCAGGTGGAGAGCCTGCTCCCAAAGGTCAGGAATTTACCTACTCAGTTCTTGCCCAAGGCCGGCTCACTTCACCAGAAGAGTTCGGACAGATCGTCGTGCGTGAGACGCCCGACGGCGGGATCGTCCGGGTCCGCGATGTCGCGCGCATCGAGCTGGGTTCCCAGGACTATAGCGTCGCTGGACGTTTTAATGGCAAGCCAAGCGCCGTTATTGCCACTTACCAACTGCCGGGCTCGAACGCGGTGGAGGCAGCCGCCGGCGTCAGGAAGCTGATTGAGCAGATGAAGCAGCGCTTTCCGGAAGATCTGGAATTGGTGGTTGCGTTGGACACGACGCGCTCCGTCACGGAAGGCATAAGGGAAATCGTCATCACGCTTTTGATTGCGCTCGTGCTCGTCATCCTTGTGGTCTATCTCTTTTTGCAGAGCGCGCGCGCCACGCTGATTCCCTTGCTGGCGGTGCCGGTCTCGCTGATCGGCACGTTTGTGCTTTTCCCATTGTTCGGTTTTTCCATCAACACGCTTTCTCTCTTCGGCTTAGTGCTGGCGATCGGTCTCGTGGTGGACGACGCCATCGTTGTCGTCGAGGGCGTCGAACGCCATATCGAGGAGGGTATGACGCCCAAGGACGCGGCGTTGAAAGCAATGGAAGAACTCTCCGGTCCCGTGGTTGGCATCGCTCTGGTTCTCTCTGCCGTTTTTGTGCCGACCGCTTTTATTCCCGGAATCACCGGCAGGCTTTATCAGCAGTTCGCGGTCACGATTGCCATCTCGGTCCTTCTCTCCGCCTTTAACGCTCTGACCCTCAGTCCCGCGCTCGCGGCACTGTTGCTTCGGCCGAAGGAACCGAGCCGCGGACTCTTGAGGAGATTTTTCGACTGGTTCAATCGCGTATTTGAGCGCGCCACCGAGGGCTATGTGCGTTGGAGCGCGGTATTAGTCCAGAAGACGGCTGTCGTGGTCGTGTTGCTTGCGGTCTTTTGTATAGCCGCTGGTTTCTTTGGCTATCGAATACCCTCGAGCTTCCTCCCCGACGAAGATCAAGGCTACGCCTACGTCAATGTGCAACTCCCCAACGGGGCTTCATTTGAGCGTACGACCGCGGTCACGGCGGAAGTGGAAAAAATCATCATGAATACGCCGGGCGTCCAATACTCAACGTGCTTTGTCGGCTTCAGTTTGCTCAGTTTTGTTCGCACCAGCTACAACTCCACCTTTTTTGTGACATTTAAGCCCTGGGGCGAGCGCAAGACAAGGGCCGAGCAATTTCAAAGTCTGAAAGCACATCTGAATCAGCAGCTGAGTAGGTTGCCCGCGGCCGTCGCCTTCGGTTTTTCTCCACCCGCCATCCCGGGTGTTGGCACTGCGGGCGGATTTACGTTCATCCTCGAAGACCGTTCGGGCAGCGACATTCAGTTTCTCGCCAAGAACTTGGCTACCTTTCTTGACGCTGCCCGAAAGCGGCCGGAAATCGCCAGCCTCAGCACCACTTTCTTGCCCGCCGTCCCGCAGGAATTTGTCGACGTAAACCGCGACAAAGTGCTGAAACAAGGCGTCGCCCTCAACGATGTCTACCGCACGATTCAAGCCTTCATGGGCGGCTACTTCATCAATTATTTCAATCGCTTTGGCCGCCAGTGGCAGGTCTATATCGAAGCGGAAGGCGAGGACCGCGCCCAGGCGGCAAACGTCGGACAGTTCTATGTTCGCAATAACAAGGGAGAGAACGTTCCGCTCTCCACGCTTACCACCGTCAAGCCGCGCCTCGGCCCCGAATTTACTCTGCGCTTCAATGAATATCGCTCCGCGCAGATCAATGGGAGCGCCGCGCCCGGCTACAGCGCGGACCAGGCAACGGCAGCGCTCGAAGATGTCTTCAAGCAGACCATGCCGCGGGAGATGGGTTTTGACTATTCGGGCATATCGTTTCAAGAACAAAAAGCGCGAGAAGGCGTGCCCGCCGCAGCCGTCTTTGGACTGTCGCTCCTCTTCGTCTTTCTGGTCCTGGCAGCGCTCTACGAAAGCTGGACCCTGCCCTTTAGCGTGCTGATGAGCACGCCCGTCGCGGTCTTCGGAGCCTTCGCGATTCTTTGGTTACGCCGCGTACTGCTCGGCGTTTTTCTGCCACCTTACCTGGTCCAGATCGAGACCGACATCTACTCGCAGATCGGCCTGGTCATGCTCATCGGCCTGGCAGCCAAGAACGCGATTCTGATCGTCGAGTTCGCCAAGGATGAATACGAGCAGGGAAAGCCTCTGGCGGAGGCCGCGTTGGGAGGCGCCAGGCTCCGTCTGCGGCCGATCTTGATGACTTCTTTCGCCTTCATTCTCGGCTGCGTGCCGTTGTGGACGGCGTCCGGCGCCGGGTCGGTGGCCCGCCAAATCATGGGTACCACAGTGATTGGCGGAATGCTGGCCGCCAGCCTAATCGGGATCTTCTTCGTGCCTGCGATCTTCTACCTGGTGGAGAAATGGTCAGGCGCCGGCAAGGAGAAGGACCAGGTTACGACCGCACTACCAGGAACGCCTGCGCCGGCGGAGGGCGACTGAAATGGTTCGCCGCGAGAGAGACCAGGGGGAACAGCGGAGTTGGTCATGAAAAACCTGAAGCCATTTTTGTTGATGTCCGCAATCTTCGCTGGAATTCTGACCTCGGTCTTGATGACGGCGTGCATGGTGGGCCCGAATTATAAAAAGCCCGTCGTCCAGACTCCTGGCGTGTACCGCGCTCTGAACGAAAACCAACAGGCCCAGGCGGCGTCCTTCGCAGATCTCCCCTGGTGGCAAGTTTTTCAGGACCCGCAACTGCAAGAACTGATCCGCACTGCCCTGAAGGAGAACTACGATCTTCAACTGGCGACGGAGCGCATCAACGCAGCGCGCGCTCAGGTCACCATCACCCGCTCCAATCTGTTTCCGCAGGCGCAAGGAAGCGCTAATTTCGGCGGCGGAAAAGATAAAAGCACCCAATCCAAGTTCAACTTTCTGGGCCTCACTGCCGACGCCGCATTCCAGTTGGACCTGTTCGGCCGCCTGCGGCGCGCGACTGAGGCCTCACGCGCCGAACTCCTGGCTACCCAGGATGCCAGGAATACGGTCATTTTGACCCTGGTGAGCGACGTAGCCAGCGACTACTTTCACCTTCTCGATCTCGATCTCCAGCTCCACATTACCCAGGACACCGTCAAAACACAGGAAGAGTCCGTCAAGCTGACCCGCTTGCGGCTTGACCACGGCGTTGCCACCAAGCTGGATGTACTTCAAGCGCAGCAGGTGCTGGATTCTGCCAACGCCCAGATCCCAGACCTCGAGAGACAGATCGCCCAGGAGGAAGATGCGATCAGCATTCTCCTGGGTCATTATCCCGAGGGTGTGCGGCGCGGGCTTCCATTGGCCGAGCAACCGATTCCTCCGGAAGTGCCGGCGGGCATTCCTTCGACGTTGCTCGAGCGCCGGCCCGACATTCGCCAGGTCGAACATGATCTGATGGCTTCCAACGCCGAGATCGGCGTCGCCAAAGCTGCCTTCTTTCCGCAGATTTCCCTCACCGGCTCGGGGGGAGGCGCGTTCGGCCGGAGTACCCTCTTCTCCGGCCTGATGAGTTCACAAACTGGAATCTGGTCCTACGGCGCCCAAGTCAGTCAACCCATTTTCACGGGCGGCGCCCTGAGCGGTAACCTGAAACTGGCGGAGTCGCAACATCGCCAGGAACTAATCGCGTACAAACAAGTCATCCAGTTGGCGTTCCGCGATGTCTCCGATGCGCTGATCGCTTATCAGAAATTTCATCAGGTCCGCGTTGCGCAGGAGATAACGGTCAAGGACCTCCAGGATTCAGTCAGCACCTCCCTCATGCGCTACCGGGGAGGCATCACTACCTACCTCGAGGTCCTCGATGGGCAGCGATCGCTCTTCAACGCCGAACTCGCTCTCGCCCAGGCGCGAGGCAACGAGTACCAAAGCCTGGTGCAGCTCTACAAGGCGCTTGGTGGAGGCTGGCTAGCCTGATTACCGGGCGCTGAGCGGAGACTTACACAATGAGCTTCATCCCCAATGAGTAAATGTTGCCTAGATAAGCTGAACCGGTCGCCAGCCCCGCGCTGATCGTAATCAGGACAAGAAACGCGACGACAAGGTGAAGCGTCAGCTGGGGAAGTTAAGTTTCTGTTGTAGGGCAACAAAACGTGGGTTGGAACGCAGGTCGTCGAGTTCGGGCTCTACCTTCAGAAACACCAGACCATTGGAGCGATCGGCGAAAGCCTTCTCCAGCCAATCGATGGCTTGTTCAGGTTTCCCCAGACCCACGTACACAACTGCGAAATAGTATGGAGAGACATACTGCTTCTTCGACTGCGAGATAAGATCGGCAAGAAGCCTCTCGGCCTCTGCCTTGTTTCCTGCGCGCGCATAAGCGTTTGCCAAAGCCGAGGTCATCAGCGGAGTTCCATGTGACAGCTCAACTGCCTTACGCAATTCCGGAATGGCCACAATAAAATCGCCCTTCTGGGCATACGACAGACCGAGGACGAGATGGGGCAGCTCGTAGGATGGATCCATTTCCAGAGTATTGCGAAGCTGTTGGATGGCCCGGTCGTACTGCCGCGCCATATAGAACCGCCATCCCAGACTGAAATTGATGCTGATGGAGAGCGGATCGATTTCCCGGGCTTTGTTGATCTGCTCAAAGCTGTCCACCGGACGGCCCATGGCCATCAGGTAGAGTGAGTATCTCTGGTAGGCCGTCGCATAGCTGGGGTTATCCTGAATCGATTTGGCAAAGCCCGCCGCAGCCCCGCTCCAATCCCAATCGTAGTTAAACTTGACGGTAGCCAGTGAGGTTTCCGCCTCGGAGAGTGTGGGATCGATCTCCAAGGCCCGCAGCGCGGCAACTTTCGCCTTGGGAGCGGCTTCTGCTGCTGGCATCGTCCCGAAAATTTCAGCGCTGATGATGGCGTAGCAATCGGACAATCCAGCGTACGCAAGGGCATACCCCGGGTCTTGTTGTGTCGCCCGTTCGAAGTATCCGATGGCTCTGGTCAGGTTCTCATCCGAGCGCTTGTTCCAATAGTAGCGGCCTTTCAGATAGTTCTCATACGCCTCGGGCGCGACCGCCGGGTTCCGGGAAAGACGTTCCTGGTCCTCCGGCGTCAGGTTGATACGGATCTCGCTCACAATGGCAGAAGAAACACGGTTCTGCAAAGCGAGTATGTCCCCCATCTGGCTCTCGTAGGTCTCGGCCCACAAGTGACGATCGGTGGAGACCTGCACTAATTCCGCCGTGATTCTGACCCGATTGCCCACCCGCAGGACCGTACCCTCGAACACTGCATCCACCTTGAGTTCGCTTGCGATCTGCGACAGGGGCTTGTGCGTGCCTTTGTAAGACATCGCTGTGGAACGGGAAATCACACGCAGCGAGCGGATCTTTGCCAGGTTGGCAATCAAGTCGTCGGTCATGCCATCCGCGAAGTATTCCTGCTCTTTGTCTCCAGAAAGGTTCTCGATCGGCAGCACGATCAGGGACTTGTTTTGAATCAGGCCGGCGCCATTGGCATCGACCCGGCCGCGGTAAATCAAGCCTGCGCCGAGTAGAATCGCCGCGGCCAGGGCGGCAGCAGCCAGGACCACAAAACGGGTGGCTGAGGATGGCCGGTGGAGTCTTGCGGGCTCGGAAGAACTCTCCAAGGCGGCCGCGTCGATCGCTTTCGTCGTCGCCTCTTGGACGGGAACATCCCCGGCCTCCAGTTCCGTGGCCGTGGCTGAGGGTGCGGAAAGAAAAGAACCTGCGACAGGAGCAATGAACCGGTAACCGCGCCGAGGGATCGTTTCGACGAAGCGAGGGTTTTCGGAGGAATCGCCCAGCACCTCGCGCAGCCGCATTACTGCATTGTTCAGTCCGTGGTCGAAATCGACGAAAGTGTCGCCGGGCCAGAGGCGATTGCGCAATTCCTCTCGCGTGATAATTTCGCCGGGATTCTCCAGAAGCACAACCAGAACCTGGAAGGGCTGCTCCGGCAGCTTAAGCCGGAGACCCTGCTTGCGGAGCTCGCAAGCTTTCAGGTCCACCTCGAAAACGCCAAAATGCAAGATTCTTGCAACCGCGGGGGGGCTACCCATGACTCAGGGTGGGAGTATAGCGCTGGACAGAACCAAAGGTCAAAGTCAGAGAGAGCGAACCGTATCGCTCTTGTTTTCAATAATCACGCCGGGGATGTAGAAATGTTTTCGATTGGACACATCAAGGATTGCGCTCGGGCGCGGTGCGGTTCAGATTGTCGCCTCCGACGAAGTACTTTTTTCGCGGCTTGAGCGTTTGCGCCCCAGAAATGGGGTTTCTGGTAAGCGCTCTCCGAAGACGGCAGGGGTTTTCTGGTGTGGGGCACGCAGTCACTTTCTAGCCACGAAGCGAGGGACACCATGATGATCGAAGCGAGAAGTAAGGCGGTGGTTGGTCTGATTACATGCTTGGCGATGGCGGTTTCCATGGGCCTGCTTGGGTCAATGCCGGCACGAGCTCAGGTGTCGGGTGCCACCTTGTCGGGACTGATCACGGACCCCTCCGGCGCAGGTGTGCCCAGCGCCAACGTTTCCATCAAGAATGTAGGGACCGGAGAAGTGCGCGAAGCGCCAACCAACGGAGACGGCTTCTATTCGGCGCCGAACCTGTTGCCGGGAAAATACGAGGTCACGATCACGGCCCAAGGCTTCGACAAAGTCGTGCAGAAGGGGATTACCCTGACCGTCGGCGCGCAACAGTCGCTCAATCTTGGATTGAAGGTTGGACAGGTCAGCCAGACCGTCGAGGTCACGGCGGCGCCACCGGAGGTACAGACATCTTCGTCGACCATCAGTTCCACGGTGGACGCGACGACGGTGCGGGAACTGCCGCTGAACGGGCGTGACTGGACTTCGCTTGCAACCTTGGAGCCAGGCATTTCCCAGATTGCCGACCAGGCGCAGACGACCTTCAATGCCAACAAGGGTAACCGTGGCTTCGGCAACCAACTAAGCGATGCGGGCCACCGCGCCAACGAGAACACCTACCGGATCAATGGCATCGCCATCAATGACTACTCTAACGGAGCCCCCGGGGGCCCGTCGGGTCTCAATCTGGGCGTGGATGGGATCCAGGAATTTTCCGTTCTCACCAGCGATTACACCGCTGAGTATGGACGCACTTCGGGCGCGGTAATCAACGCCATTACCAAGAGCGGCACCAATGAACTCCACGGCACGGCTTTCATCTTCGACCGTGACAAGATTTTCGATGCGAAGAATTTCTTTGATCCCGCAGGCCCCATTCCCTCGTTCCGGCGCGTACAGTTCGGAGCCTCCGGCGGTGGGGCGATTGTAAAAGACAAGAGCTTTTTGTACGGGACATACGAAGGAGTACGCCAGAACCGGCCAGTATCGGGATTAATTCACGTGCCCACCGATGCGGAACGCGCCATGGCGGTTCCCGCCGTTGCCCCTTACCTCAAGCTGTGGCCGGAAGCCCCCTCCGCCACACCGGTGGATAGCAATGGGATCACACAGACCTTCGGCGTCGCGCTGCCCAGCATTACGACCGAGAACTATGCCACGGGAAGGTTCGACCAGCAGATCAGGGCAAACGACAAATTCAGCGCCAGCTATTTCTACGATTCCGGCCCCCAATCCCAGGAAGCCCCCCTGGGAAACGCTACCCACGAGGTTTTCTCACGGCGGCAGATGGCGGGCGTGGAGGAAACCCATATTTTTAGTCCTTCGGTGGTTAATAGCTTCCGAGCCGGCATCAACCGCGTACGCGGCGATATCAACAATCCCGTGTCCGGAAGCGGCGCGGCGGTCGATTCCGCTCTCGCGATTGCCCCTGGCGCCGCCGCGACCCCGCAGATTTCTGTCTCGGGTGGCGTGCTCACCACCGCGATCGGATTGGGTGGCCTCAACCGCTTCCAGCATCGCTGGACATCCGGCCAGTTCTACGATGATGCCTTCGTCACGCGCGGCACGCACTCGATCAAGTTCGGATTTGCCGCGGAAAGGATGCTCTACAACGTAACGGAAAAACTCAGCCCCAACGGCCGTATGAACAACTACCCTTCCCTGGCCGCCCTCTTGGCCAACGCCCCGGACCAGCTTAACGCGCTGGCCCCGGGCGGATCGAATGAGGTCGCGATCCGAGAGAGTCTCTTTGCCGGATACATCCAGGATGATTGGCGGGCTCGTCCCAATCTCACGTTGAATCTGGGGCTCCGCTACGAACTTACCACCCTCCCCAAAGATGCCAACAACAGGATCCAGGAGATCACTACGCTTGTGAATTGTGCTACTCCAGGCGTTGCGCCCAGCCTTACCAGCCCTTGCGGTCCGGTTCACGTCGGCAGTTTTATCAAGGATAATCCCACAACTAAGAACTTCGAGCCGCGCCTCGGTTTCTCATGGGACCCCTTTCGCAGCGGCAAAACAGCGGTGCGGGCAGGGTTTGCGATGTTTGATGTGCTGCCCCTTCCCTACGAGTTCGGCCTCAACACGGCCGCCACGGCTCCTTATCAAATTGTAGGCTTTGATCCCAGCGCCAGTCTGGGAAGCGGCATCGACCCCAACGTGGGCTTTAACCCGAACAAGATCAGGAACAGATATGTTCAGCAGAATCCGAAACGCGCCTCGGTTCTGAACTGGAACTTCAATGTCCAACGCGAGGTGGCGCCAACCTGGACCGCCATTGTCGGGTACGTGGGGTCCCGCTCTATTCACCTCTCCGTCGCTGCCGACGACATCAACCTGGTTCCACCGGTCACGACTTCCGCAGGCATTGTGATCCCCTCAAATACCTATCAACTCGACCCCAATTGGGCCGGTGCGAATGGTGGTGTAACTCCAGGCGGCCCGGGCGGGGCGGGAATTCGCCCTGTCTTGTTTGACGGCGAGTCCACCTATCAAGGCCTTCAGGCTCAACTCAAGAAAACCATGAGCGCCGGTTTTCAGGGCCAGTTGTCGTACACCTACGGCGATTGCAAGGACACCAGTTCCGCCCCGGTTACCGGGGATACTTACGTCAATTCCATCGCCGTTCCCCTGCTTCTCAGTAAAAAGTATCGAATCGGCCCTTGTGACTTTGATGTACGGCAAATCCTTGTCGGTACCTTCATCTGGGACGTTCCCGGTCCCAAGTCGGGCCTGGCATCCTACGTACTAGGGGGTTGGGAGCTCGGCACCATTGTTACTGCGACGAGTGGCTCCCCGTTTACCGTGACAACCGGTGGAGGCGGCGACCCGCTCAATACGGGTTTCAACGGAGACTTCTCGATGGACTATCCGAACCTCGTTTCCGGATGTAATCCGATCCACGGAGGGTTAAGCTACCTCAACCTGAACTGCTTTGCCCTCGCCCCGCCGGTGGCAGGCGGGGTGCTTGTGGGGAATGCAGGACGCAATCGATTCTATGGACCTGGATTGAAAACGGTGGACTTTTCTGCCTTCAAGAACATTCGCATCATGGAACGTCTCAAGGCGCAGTTCCGGGCAGAATTCTTTAACATCCTCAACCACCCCAACCTGGCGGCCCCGAACTTCCTGAACGATGCGAACAACTCCGTGGCATTTGACGGCACTGGGAATCCAATACCGGGGTCGGCTGGCGTAGTCGCTTCCACCTCGACGGCATCGCGTCAGATCCAACTCGGCTTGAAGCTGATCTGGTAAGAGTCCACAGGGGAACCGCGGCCGGCAGGCCCGGTTCCCTTGCCCTCACAAACTGGACGTGAACTATCGCCCTACCCGATCTGCAACGGTGGTTTCGCGGCAGAAATCGCGTAGCTGGAACTGAGGACACGCTTGGACACGAGAATTGCCGCAAAACAAGCATCCGATCAGCTCGATCAAAGCACATCGCTCGCCGACGCCACTCGCGTCCGCTGGGTGGTCATGGGCATCGTCATGGCTATCATGGCGGTCACGGCGCTGAATCGCCTCAACCTCAGCATTGCGGGCAAGTACATTGAAGAAGAATTCGCCTTCAGTACGATTTCCATGGGGCGGGTGTTCAGCGCTTTTCTCTGGGGATACGGGTTGTTTCAGATTCCCTGGGGATATGTTTGCGACCGCATCGGCCCGCGCCGGACGTTGACCGCATCCATCTTCGTTTTCGCGGTTGGATCCGGGGCGATGGTCTTTGCTCCCAAGTTCGCCGCGGCAACAGGAATCAGCGCCCTCGCCGTGTTTCGTGTTGTGCGCTTTATGACTGGCGTGGGGGAGGCGGCGGTTTCCTCCAACGTCACCCGCGTCATTGCGTCCTGGACCGCAGTGCGCGAACGCGGATTCGCCAGCGGATTGCAGGTTTGCGGCCTGGGTCTGGGCGGAACCATGACTCCCATCGCCATTGCCTGGACGATGATCCACTGGGGCTGGCGCGTCTCGTTTGCATTTTCGGCGGCGCTCGCCTTCGTGGTGGTTGCGCTTTGGCACTGGTATGCCACGGACTGGCCGGAGGAGAATCCTCGCGTAAACAGGCAAGAGTTGCAGACCATCCACCCCGGATGGGAAACAGCCACGGCACGGCCCCAGCGCGCTGCGACCAGCGTCCCCTGGTTGAAAATGTTTTCGAGTGTGTCGGTGTGGGCCTTGATTCTGGGCTACGGTTTTCAAGGCTACGCATTTTACGTCTATTACAACTGGTTCTATTTTTATGCCGTGAAAATGCGTGGACTGGACCTCATGCACGCCGCCGCCTGGACTTCCGCGCCTTTCCTGGCCATGGCGGTATTGTCTCCAGTCGGCGGATGGTTTTCCGACCGTGTTGCCCGCGTCTCCGATCGTCGCCGGGGACGCCTGGTAGCGGTGTGGGTTGGCATGGGCGTCGCAGCTTTGTTGTTGTACACCGGCAACCATCTCAGCCTCACAGCGGTTGCACTGCCCATGATTGCGCTGGCAGCCGGTTTCACCATGTTCGCCGCGGCGAATTTCTGGGCATCCTGTATCGATCTGGCGCCCGGATACTCCGCATCGCTGTCCGCGCTGATGAACACTGTAGGGAGTATCGGCGGAGTTGTCTCCTCTACGGTCACCGCCTCCATTGCCGTTCATCAAGGCTGGGTGCCGGCCCTGGACGTTGCCGTATGGGTCACGATTGGATCGGGATTGCTTTTTACTCTGGTTGACGCGAATCACAGTATTGGAGAGAAACGGAGTGCGTAACAGGTGATTGGCGTGAAATTCGAAACGGGGATGCGAATCTCTTTGATGCGAGGTGGTGTTGAGAAGAACGCTTAGCGTAATCGTCGCATTGTTGACGCTTTTCCTCTCGCCTCTCACGAGATTGGAGGCCCAAGGCAAAGCACCCTTGCGGCTTATCCAGACGATTCCCATGCCCAGCGTGAAAGGCCGCATCGACCACATGGATGTGGACGCCGAAGGCAAGCGGCTCTTCGTTGCCGGACTCGAGAATGGCTCCTTGGAAATCGTCGATCTGCAGGCGGGGAAGTGGGTGAAGAGCGTCCCCGGGTTTCAAAAGCCGCAGGGTATCGCGTACGTGAGGTCTCTCAACAAGTTGTTCGTGGCCAGCGGTGACGACGGAATGCTCCGCGTCTTCCGCGGAGACACTCTCGAATTGCTCGATTCCATCAAGCTGGATCTCGGGCCCAACCGCGTGGCCTACGATCCGCACACGAAGCTGCTGTATGTGGGCTACGGGGGCCAGGATGCCGGCAAGGACTACGGCGAGGTTGGGATCATCGACGGCAAAACGGACAAACATCTCGGCGATGTCAAAGTGGAGGCACACCCTGCGGAGCTGCTGTTGGACAAGTCCGGCAAGACTTTGTTCGTGTTTCTTCCCGCGATGAGCAAGGTGCAAGTCGTCGACACCAAAAAACGGCAAGTTGTATCCGCATGGACCGTCAGCAGCCAGCGCCCCGGTGACGCAGCCTTTAATGACCGAACGCGCCGCCTGCTTATTGGCACCCGGACGCCTCCCCAGATGGTGGCCATGGATGCGCAATCCGGCAAGGAGATCGCTCATCATGGATGGAGTCTATTTTGATGCAGCTCACAAACGCGTTTATGTCTCGGGCGGCCGCGGCTTCGACGTCGGGGAGATTTTTGTCTATCGGCAACTGGATGCGAACCACTACGTGACGATCGGGAAGATCCCGACGCGGCCGGGCGCAGGGACTTCCTTTTGGTCACCTGAGCTGAATCGCTATTATGTTGCCGCGCCTGCCCATGACCGGGAAGAGGCCGCCATTCTTGTCTTCGAGCCCGGTACTTGAGAGGTTATTGGATTCAGCTAGACATACATAGTGCCGGGCGAGAAAGAAGGGAACATTTTCAGGAGGCGACATGAAGAAGTGGTTGGCCGTGAGTTTGGTGGCAGTGGCCATACTGGGAGTGCTCACGATCCGAGGCACACGGAATGTGCTTGCGCAAACGCAGGCGCGGAACCTGCTCCCGTTGCAACTGGAAGAGCAGATTCCCGTGCCCGCCGTGGCTGGCCGGCTCGATCATTTTACGGCCGACGCAAAACGAAGGCGGTTGTTCGTCTCCGCACTCGGTAACAATACCGTGGAAGTGATTGACGTTTTCGCCGGGAGGGTGATTCACAGCATCAAAGGGCTGGCGCAGCCGCAGGGCCCGCTCTACGTTCCCGGCTTCGACAAGCTTTACGTGGCGAACGCAGAAGACGGCAAGGTGAGAGTGTACGACGGCGCGACGTACATGCTTCGCAAGACAATTGAGTTTGGCAAGGATCCCGACAATCTGCGGTACGACGAAGCCTCGAAGACGGTCTTTGTGGGGTTCGGCGATGAGGATGGCGGTATCGCGATGATCGATCCAAAAACCGATGCCCGCATAGGCCGAGTGTACAAGACGGAAGGACACCCGGAAGCTTTTCAAGTAGAAGCGGCGGGAGGGCGCATCTACGCGAACGTACCCGACGCGGGCAACGTGGTGGAGTCGATTGACCGGAAGACCGGCGTCGTGACCAAGTGGCCGCTCAAGGGTTTGCGTGGTAATTACGCAATGGCGCTGAACGAAGCCGATCACCGGCTATTTACGATTACGCGGAAGACTCCGATGATCGTGGTCCTGAATATCGAAACCGGCAGCGAAGTCGCTCGGCTGCGGGCCGCCGGAGAATGCGATGACGTCTTCTTTGACGCCTCACGGAAGCGGATCTACGTGATTGGTGGAGAAGGAATCGTCAGCGTATTTCAGCAAAACGATCCGGATCATTACGAGTTGATTGCGAATGTTCCGTCCGGGATTGGCATTCGCACTGGCTATTTCTTTGCAAAACGCGACCGCTTCTACGTTGGTGTTCCGGCAAAAGGAAGCGAACCGGCGCAGATCTGGACATTCGAAGCCGAAGATTAGGCGTTACGAAGGCGAGAACCACTCATGTCTTCGGAGGGCTTGATGGGCGGGCCCAAAGCGTGCAGGTTCTCGAAGTCCCACGTATAGCTCTTGCCGCTCGGGTCCAAGAGCGTTTTGCCGATTGCGTCCTATGTGTAGCTGCCCGACGAATGCGACGTCAGCTCGTTCGACGGGTTGTAGCTATAGGTCGGCACGCCGGATGATGACAGTCTATTCCCGACCGCATCGTAAGAATAGCTCTCCGTGGTACCACCACCCTGGGGTACCTGCTGCAGGTCGTAGATCGCGTCGTAGCCGTAATTCGACGTGATCCCGTTGAGATAGTTGGTCTTGCTCGTCCGGTTGCCGGCGTAGTCCCTTCGGCAAACTCAGGGCGGGCTCCGCCGTAGCTGGCGCCGTCGAGCGTCGTCGATCCCGCCTGGTGCAGCACGCTCAGCAGGTGCGATACGGAATCGTAATTGTAATTCGTGTTGACCCCGTTCGGACGCGTCAACTGCGTTCTCCGGCTCAGCGCATCGTAGCCGAAGCCGAACTGCCCGGTCAGCGAATTGGTCAGCGTCGTCAGCCGGTTCAGCGTGTCGTAGTTGTAGGAGTTCGTGCTTCCGTCGGGCGCGGTCAGCCCCGTGCGGTTGGACGCCGCGTCGTAGCTGTTGCTGTTCTGGAAGTTGTGCCCTGGCAGGAACGTGTACTGCGTGCTCGTCCCGATCAGGCGCCCCATGTTGTCGTGGTTCCCACTCTTGCGCACAGAACGCGCAAGAATGGGGCACGCCCGGTTGAGTGATGCAGACGGAAAGCACAAGCTTCTTTAGAGTGGGCCACCCGTCGCGACTCGATTGGGAATATCACTCGCAATGCGCGGCCTTAGCTTTTTGGGTTATGCGGGATGTGATTGTTCCGACGTGGCCCCTCAAGACATCATCTGCCGACGCCTTACTGGACAACTGATCCAGCAGTTCCTGGGAATCCGCATAGTACTTGCATCGCGAGCTGGAGTCAACATCTCCGGCATACTCAAGCACCCAGGCAACGTTAAATCCGATTACCCGATCGTTCGGATCAAGCGCAACACTCTTCCGAGCATATTCACTTACCAGCTTAAGCGACTCATTTTTCGTGTCCGGTTCGTAGTGGGCCTTTTCTGCGTATGCCAATGCTACCCAGTAATATGTCATCGCATCCGCTGGCTTTCTCGCCGAAGCGTCGATGCCGAGTTGAGCCGCTTCGTTGAAGCGATGCTGTTTCATAAGCATTGTCATTCTAGTGCCGACCTCTGCAACATTCGCAGGCGGCCGATTCTGTCTGTTACACCCAACGAAAGCCAGACCGAAGAAGATAATCAGCGCTATCTTTCCTGTGTTCATATGACATTCTTTCTATTGTGGCGGCCCAGCCCGCTTACAATCTTCCTCGTATTCAAATTCATATGGAGATACTGCGAAAGGACCGTTGCCGACCCTTTCTGTTGTCGAGGTCATACCTTTCAACCAGTGTTGGTATTCCCAATAGGTCCTGTAGTAGTGTATTTGTTCACCACACATTAGCGTATATGTACACTCCCAACTAAAACGCTTGAATTGGTTGCCCCAGATGTCCATGGAAATTGTCTTGTTCCATAGGCAGCTTAGAGACGTCGTGGGAGCAGTCGGTAGCTTCCCGTACGGGTCGTCACTCGGTTCTTCAACCTGGCCCAGCCCTGCAAATGTGTACTTAGGTTTGCCAAATGGAGTATAGCTATTGGGCAATGGGATGGTGAAGGTGCTAAGAAGCTTGCATTGTTCTTGATTACCTGACGAGTCGATGAGTGAAACTGGGCGATTAGAGACATACGAGTAACGATTCATCTTCAGAGAAGACCTAAAGGCATCTTCGCTGATGAATCTCCCGTGAGTGGAATCATAGTACCTGGCGCGGTAATAGTATGCTCCAGTCTCAGGATCAAACTCGCGCGCATTGTACTGCAACGAGTTCAAAATCGTCCCGGTGGAAGCAACGAGATTCCCATAAGAGTCGTACGTGTACGTGTTTGCCGACGCGCCGGCTGTATTGGTCAGCGACGTGCTTGACCCCGACGCATCGGATTGATAGTAGCTCGTTGTGCCGAGGCGGAGCATGGACAACGGCTCGTCAACGACCGTGGTCTGCGCATACCTAGCGAGGACGCCGCCCGAGTTGTCCACCTCTTCAAGCAGGTTCGCGCCATCATAGAGGTACCTGCTGCAACTCGTAGATCGCGTCGTAGCCGTAGGTCGACGTGGTCCCGTTGAGATAGTTCGTCTTGCTCGTCCGGTTGCCGGCGTAGTCGTAGCCGTAGCTGGCCCCGTCGAGCGTCGTCGATCCCGCCTGGTGCAGCACGCTCAGCAGGTGCGATACAAAATCGTAATTGTAATTCGTGTTGACTCCGTTCGGACGCGTCAACTGCGTCCTCCGGTTCAGCGCATCGTAGCCGAATCCGAACTGTCCGGTCAGCGAGTTGGTCAGCGTCGTCAGCCGGTTAAGGGTGTCGTAGTTGTAGGAGTTCGTGCTTCCATCGGGCGCGGTCAGCGAAGTGCGGTTCGACGCCGCATCGTAGCTGTAGCCGTTCTGGAAGTTGTGTCCTGGCAGGAATGTGTACTGCGTGCTCGTCCCGATCAGCCGCCCCATGTTGTCGTAGGCGAAACCGTAGATTGCGAGGGAGGGCCACTTCTCAAAAGGCGTGAGAAGTGGCGCACCCCTCTTTTGATCTGCCCGCTATCCCTTGGTAAATCTTACTACACCCGCCCGGCGGAGCTTGTTGGCCACCCTTCTCACCCGCCCGTCAACGGAATATCCAAAGGGCGGCTCCCAAAACGATCAAAAGTGCGACGGAAAAAATGACCCACTCGGCCTTGTCTTCTGGGATGATATTCTAATCCCAATTACCCCTCATGAGTGGGTCGCGCCCATGCTAACCTTCGCGCTCTTGCCAGCCTCACGCCGCTGTCGGAGTCGCCAAGCCAACCCTGCTGAACCCGCGGCAAGCGCCAGGTAAACAAGAATCGGGCCTATCCAGGCGACGTTGCTCGAGAGTGTCATTCCACTCCTCGAACCGTGCAACATTAGAACCCATGGTACAAGACCAACTATTGAGGTCAAGGCAGGATGATCCTTGCTCAAGAGGCCGACGAGAACCCCGACCAGCACCGCAATCGCTGGATTGAAGATGAAGCGAATCAGCAGCGAGAGATGCCCTTCGCTCCGCCCCTCTGATATTGTGTACAAAACGTAACCGCTGAAAGCGGTCAACGCAAAACTAATAACCGCCGCCATCACAACCAGCAACACTCTTCGCAGCATAGACTTCACTCCTACTTCTTGCCGCCCATACCTATTAGCCACTTCAGCCACCAAGGTGGTGGAAACGGATTGGTGAGAGCCAGTTTGGTGCATCGGGTCAGGGCATCTCGGCAGTTCTGGTCTTGATTGAGGCCGCACTTGAGCCTTTGATTGCTGTACCCTCCTTGGCTCCCCGTTGCGTCAGATGTGTTCACAACCGCGGCGTCGGTCATTTGGTCCAAGCTCTGCCGGGTGTCAGCAATATGCGCTAGGCAAGCGTAGTAGCTGATAAAACAGTTCGCCCTTTGGGTCCATGTCCAGCCCCTGTTGCCCCAGCCATTAGGGTCTAGTCCAGGGGGATCGACGTTGATAACGGGGTTATTCAAAACGTAGCGATAGAAATTCACACCTCCGCGGAAAGCGATCGGGTCTTCGCTGATGAACCTACCGTCGTTCTGGTCGTAGTACCGCGCCCTGTACTCGTAGATTCCGGTCTCTAGATCGAACTCCCGTCCGGTGTACTGAAACGGATTGAGGAGCGTCCCGGTCGACGCCGTGAGCTTGCCGAACGAGTCGTAGGTGTACGTGTTTGCAAGGGCTCCCGCTGAGTTGCTCAAGGAACTCGTCGAACCCAGGCCATCGGCTTGGTAATACGATGTCACTCCGCTTCGAAGCATTCCCAGCGTCTCATCAATCAGACCGCTCTGCGCGTACCCAGCAAGCACGTTTCCTGAGTTATTCGCTTCTTCGAGCAAGTTCGCGCCATCATAGAGGTAGTTGATCGTGCCGAGCGGCGAACTCTTCTGAATCCTCCGCCCCAAGGGGTCGTACTTGAAAGTCACCGTCCCAGTCCCCGGAACAACCGCCGACACCAGCCTGTCCTCGAAATCCCAAGCGTAGCTCTTCCCACTCGCGTCCGTCAGCGTGTTGCCGTTGTTATCGTACGAATAGCTCCCCGACGAATTCGAAGTCAGCTCGTTCGATGAATTGTAGCTGTAATTCGGCACTGCGGATGATGACAGTCTATTGCCCACCGCATCGTAAGAATAGCTCTCCGTGGTACCACCCCCCTGGGTTACCTGCTGCAGCTCGTAAATCCCGTCGTAACCGTAATTCGACGTGGTTCCGTTGAGATAGTTGGTCTTACTCGTCCGGTTGCCGGCGTAGTCGTAGCCGTAGCTCGCGCCGTCTAGCGTAGTGTTGCCCGCTTGGTGCAGCACGCTCAGCAAGTGCGACAGCCCGTCGTAATTGTAATTCGTGTTGACCCCGTTCGGCCGCGTCAGCTGCGTCCTTCGGCTCAGCGCGTCGTAGCCGAAGCCGAACTGCCCGGTCAGCGAGTTGGTCAGCGTCGCGAGGCGGTTCAGCGTGTCGTACTGGTACGTGTTGGTCGAGCCATCGGGCGCGGTCAGCGAAGTGCGGTTCGACGCCGCGTCGTAGCTGTAGCTGTTCTGGAAGTTGTGTCCCGGCAGGAACGTGTACTGCGTGCTCGTCCCGATCAGGCGTCCCATGTTGTCGTAGGCAAAACCGTACGAGCCTGTCGGATCCGTCACCGCCTGGACCTTGCCCACCAGATCGTACGCATAGCTCGCGCTGGTTTGATCCGGATAGGTCTTGCTGACCATCCGGTAGAGCGAATCGTACACGTACTGAATCGTCTGGCCCTTGCGGTCGGTCCTCGAGGTCAGGTTATAAAGCTGATCGTAGGTGTAGGTTTCGGTGAGCGTCGATGGGAAGGTCGTCTGGATGACGCGGCCCAGCGTGTCGTAGGCAAAATACGTGGTGTGGTTGTTGGCGTCGGTGATCGAGGTCAGGTTGTCTTCCGTGTCGTAGCCGTACTGGGTAAGGTTCGTGGCCGCGTCGGTGACGGAGATCAGGCGGTTGGCATCGTCGTAAGCGTAAGTGGTCGTCTTGTTGTTCTGGTCTGTGGCCGAGGTGCGGCGGCCGCGGGTGTCGTATCCGAAGCTGGCCGTGGTGCCGTCGGGATAAGTGATGCCGGTCAGCCGGCTCATGGCGTCGTAGGCGAACGTGGTCGGATGCGCCGCGCCATTAATGGGGTCGATCACGCTGGTGCGATTGCCACGCGAGTCGTAGGCGTAGCTGGTCGTGTGGTTCTGGGCATCGGTGATCGATTGAATCAGCCCGGTCGAATAGTAGGAAATGGTGGTCGGGTGGTTCAGCGGATCGAGAATCTGGGTCAACTCGCCTTTGTTATCGTAGGCGAATTGCGTGACGCTGGGCGCAGTTTGACCGTTGGGCGCGGGCAATGCGACCGTGAGTAGATTGCCATGGCCATCGTAGGTGTTGTTCGTCGTGTTGCCCAGCGCGTCTGTCATGCTGAGGACTTCGGCGAAGTTGTTATAGGTGTAGCTGGTGGTTACCGGTTGTCCATTCAGCTGCGCGGTCTGCGACGTCATGTTGTTATTGCCGTCGTAGGTGTAGGTGACGGTGTTGCCGTTGGCGTCGGTCGTGGTCAGAAGATTGCCGTTATCGTCGTACGTGTTGACGACGTTGCCCCGCACCGCACACGTCGAACAACCCGGTCCGGCAGAACTGTATAAGCGCCATCCGCCGCCAAACACGCCGGCACTGTAGGTGGTCACGGCCCCGTTCGAAGCCGTCAGTTGGTTGATGGCGTTGTAGACAAACAGCGGCCCCGGTGCCGTAATTCCAGCCACGGTAACCGTCACAATGCCGTTCATGGGAATGTTGGGAACGGTGGCTACGATCTGGCCGTCGCTCCAACTGCTGACCGCGGCGGGTATTCCACCGACGGCCACCGTACTGTTGGACTGTGTCGCGCCGAAGTTGCTTCCGCCGATGGTAATCACCGTCGTCGGCTCACCCGTCGTCGGCGACAGGCCAGTGATGACCGGTGGAGATGTAACCGTGAAGGCCACCGGACTGCTGACGATGCCGTCGTTGCTCACGGTGAGCGGACCGCTGGTAGTACTCGGAATGCTCACCTGAATCTGCGTATCGGTCCAGCAGATCCCGAAGTAGTTCTGTGGGCATGTGTACGATACGTTGGCGGTGACCCCGTTGATCGAGACCACGCCATTCTGGCTCGCGCCAAAGCCGGAGCCGTTGATCACTAGAGTCCCATTGACGGGACCGGCAGGAGGCAGCACACCGCCGATGACTGGTTCCACTACAGTAAAGAGCGAGCTTGCCGTGCTCGGGCTCGTAATCGAATTTACGGTAACTGTAATTGGCCCCGTTCCAACCGGCACTCCGCCGGGAACCGTCGCAACAATTTGCGAACTGCTCCAGCTTGTGATGGATGCTGCCAGGGCGCCGTTGAATTTGACGGTGCTCGTTCCTTGAGAGCCCCCAAAGTTCGACCCGGTAATAGTCACCGAGGTGCCAATGGTTCCAACAATCGGCGTCACGCTCGAAACGAACGGAGTCGTGCCGATGTTGACCGTGACATTGTCAAAAGTGGCGGTCCCCAGGGAGCCGAGGTTATTACTCACAATCAGACCGATGTACACATTCTGTGCCATTGCAACGGTCGCGCTTCCGATCTGTGTCCAGTTCACGCCGTCCGACGAGATATAGCCGGTTAAAGTGCTCCCCACCCGCGTCAGTTCCATCCACTCGGGTATGCTTTGTGCGAAGCCGTAAGGCTGGCCATCGTACACCACCTGCGCACCCGTCGAAGGACGGTCGTACATGAAGTTCGCGTTAAATGGGTAGCCCAGATAGAAAATATATGCGTCTGCCGCACCGGGGCTCAGCGTCTCCCGAATCATGACGCCGGCTTGTGCTGTCTGATAGTTAGTCAGCCGCGCAATGATCGATCCATCTCCCGGCAACGCCTGATAGACAAATTGCATTCCATCCGCCGTCCCTCCGACGCCCGCTCCACCACCCATCACCGTGAAGGTGCCGCCGGAAGACGATGCGCTCCCAGCCTGAGCACCCGCCGCTCCTACATCCTGATTCAACCAGGGCGTGGGCAGTGGCTGGCCGGTGATTTCGAGATAAAACGGATTACTGTCATTCATGCTCGGCGCGACCGAGACCAACAGTTGCCCCGATGTCGCTCCCACGGGAATTGTGAACACAATCGATGTGTTGCTCCACAAGTTGACCGGCATAGGAACGCCGTTCAGCAGTAACACGCTTGCACCTTGCGCTTGGCCAAAGTTGTTGCCGGTAATCTCCACCTGGCTGCCCACCGAGGCCGTAGTTGCCGACAGGCCGGTAATCAGAGGTGCCGGAGCAGCGCTCGAATTGATCGAAACGCTGTCGAAGGTGGCTGTTCCAAGCGACCCGGCCCCACTTACCATGAGGCCGACGTAGATAGTCTCAGCCATCGTAAACGTCGAGCTTCCGACTTGTGTCCAGTTCACTCCATCTGGTGAGACATAGCCCGTGAAAGTGTTCCCCACCCGCGTCATTTTCTGCCATATGGGCGTGCTTCCAGCCAAACCGTAAGGCTGGCCATCGTACACAACTTGCGCGCCCGTCGAAGGACGGTGGTAAATGTAGCTTGCGCTGAACCACCCGAAGAACAGATAGGCTTCGGCCGCACTGGGGTTTAGCGTCTCACGCATCATGACCCCGGCTTGCGACGCTTGCAAGTTGGTCAGCCGCGCGACAATCGATCCATCTCCCGTCAGCGGTTGGTAGACAAACTGCATGGCGTCTGGAGTGCCACCGAGGCCCGCGCCGCCCCCTGACACCGTGAAAATCCCGCCGGAGAACGATGAACTACCAGTTTGGGTGCCTACCGAGCCCACATCCTGATTTGACCATGATGTTGGCAGTGGCTGTGCAGTCACTTCGAGATTGGCAGGATTACTGCTATTCATGCTCGGGGCCACCGAGACTACCAGCGGTCCGGATGTCGCTCCCGCAGGAACGGTAAAAACGATTCCGGTGTTGCCCCAGAGGTTGACCTGCAACGGGGTGTCATTCAGCAGTAAGACGCTTCCGCCCTGAAGGTCGCCAAAGCCGTGGCCAATGACTTGCACCTGGCTTCCAATGGAGGCCGTGGTCGGCGACAAGCCAGTAATCACCGGTGCCGGAGCGGCAGCCGAATTAATCGACACGCTGTCGAGCGCAGCGGTTGCAGGCGATTCATATCCACTGACCGCCAGTCCGATGTACACACTCTCGGCCATTGGAACCGTCGTACTTCCCAGCTCTGTCCAGTTGACACCATCGGACGAAACGTAGCCCGTGAATATGCTTCCCTCCCGCACCAGTTGCAGCCATGTTGGAAGGACATAACCGCTCGTGCCGTAACCATTCAGTAAGTTGGCGCCGGCACCCGTCGTCTGACGATCCCCCATGAAGATTTTGCCGAACGAAGAGATTACATTGACGTCAGTCGCACTGGGATTCAGTGTCTCCCGAATCATCACCCCCGCTACTCCGGCCTGCAGACTGGTCAACCGCGCGACAATCGTTCCGTCTCCCGACAGAGTTCGATAAACAAAGTTCATCCCATCCGCGGAGCCCCACAGCCCGGCATTCCCGGTACCCGATTGTCCGCCCACTACCGCGAACGTTCCGCCGGAGAAGGTTGCGCTTCCAGCCTGACTTACGCTCCCGACATCAACATCCACCCAAGGCGAGGGCAGGGACGTAACGGTAAATGGAGGGCTGGTAACGATCTGGCCATTAACAGAAACTGAGAACGGTCCCGACGAAGCGCCCGCCGGCACGATAGCCACTATGCTCGTATCGCTCCAGCTTGCAACGATGGCACTGGCTGTGTTGAGAGTAACCGTGCTCGCTCCCTGCGTCGCGCCAAAAAGTATTCCCGAAATGGTTACGTACGTTCCGACAATTCCCGAGGATGGCGAAATGTTCGTGATACTTAGTGCAGGTATTACTGCGAACCCAACCGGGTTACTCGCGCCTCCGCCCGCCGTGACGATGACGTTGCCAGTTGTCGCTCCAGCCGGTACGGTTACTGTGATCGACGAGGCGCTCCAGTTAATCGGCGTCGCCGCCGCTCCTGCGAAGGTCACCATACTTGTGCCCTGCGTTGAACCAAAACTCGTTCCCGTAATCGTGACCAGGGTTCCGATCGCTCCCGAAGTTGGATTCAGGTTTGTGATACCCGGTGTTGGCAGCACCGTAAAGCTGGCACCGTTGCTCGACACTCCGCCGACCGTGACGATCACATTGCCGGTCGTTGCCCCTGCCGGCACGGGCACGACAATGCTGGCATCATTCGAACTCGTCGGAGTTGCAGCTGCACCATTAAATGCAACCGTACTTCCACCTTGCGTGGGTTGGAAGCCAGCTCCTTCAATGGTTATCGTTGCCCCAACCGCGGCTGCAACTGGCGACAAGAATTGGATTGCGGGTGCACTGCTAGCCGTCGCTGGCCCTTCCACCGTATAGAACGTGGACGGCGATGATTCATTGGCATACTCCGTCGCAACCCAGTCCGCGGAGCGGACCCCGGAAGACACTCGCACCTCATCCACCGAACCATTCAGGGCACAGCAAGAAGTAACAGTCGGAATTCCCCCGATCTTAAACTCGGTAGTTGTGATCGCCGGCAAGCCTCCACTTGTGTTCGTCGGAAGCGGAGCACCGTCAAGATATAGCTGGTCAGTAGCCGTGCTCAGCGCACCACCGCCGTACACGCCCACCAGATGATGCCAACTGGAGTCGAACGGCAGGGGACTGTATACCGCCTCATTTTCAAATTCCATCATCACATTGCTGCCATCCCACCACAGTCCCTCCCGAGAGCCGTTCCCAGAATTCGCGCCATATCCAAGAATCTCCTCGCCGCCGGTGCTTGACGCGAGTTGAAACCAAGTTTCCAAAGTGACCGCTGATGACCCGTTTGGATATGCGCCCACAGAATCGTAGTAGAGATAGGCGCTGGGATTGCCGTTGAACACGGCGCCGCCGCCGATTTTTCCCGGTCCAGCCGCCGCCGACCCTGCCAGTGTGTATCCAGCGCTACCCGAGTCCGTGAGGCCAACCGTGGTTCCGTTGCCCAGGTGATAGACAGATAAATAGTTGCTTCTCCACACCCCAGCTTTATTTTCTTGTGACGTCATGACGACGGGGTTCCCATAGAGCAGATAGATCACCGTATCGGCCGTGTGCGACAGTGTTGGAATCCTGACCCAGAAATTCGACGCTCCCGTGGCCGGGTTGTAGCTGTCGATTTCGTGATCCAGTTTGCTTGCTCCCTCCGGGTCTTGGCTGAAAATGATGTCGTAACCGTTAAGGTTTTGTACGAACCCGCCGTTCTGTACGTTCGCCAGATACTGACCCCCTGAAATCAAGATGGGAAAATCAGTCTGGTCGGTGTTCGCAACTTTCGTGTGGTCCACGACGATGGTTCTTCGATACTGGTATCCACTCGTGTACCCGGAATACACGCTGAACGCCAGGGCATTGCTGGCCACGCCGCCAACCGTCACAACGATATTTCCCGTTGTTGCTCCGGCTGGCACCGGCACTACGATGCTGGCGTCGTCCCAACTCGTCGGCGTCGCCACCACTCCGCTAAACGTCACCGTGCTTGCACCTTGCGTCGCTTGAAAACCATATCCCTGGATCGTTACCAATTCCGCGATCGCACCCGCAGTGGGTGACACGAGTTGGATGGTCGGTGGACTGCTGGGTGTTTCCTGCCCTTCTACCGCGTAGAACGTCGATGGCGACGATTCATTTGCATATTCTGTCGCAATCCAATCCGCCGAGCGCGCAACCGTGGAGACGCGCGCTTCGTCAATCAATCCGTTCACCGCCTCCGCTGATGTATACGGGGATCGCGTGCCTATATCCAGGTCCTGGCTTGTCCCGTAACTGATCGGGCCATCCTGAAAAATCTGTTCTACTGCCGAACCGTTGGCGTAGACAATCATGTTGGTGCCATCGTAGGTACCCGCAACATGCGTCCATTGTCCCGCTGCAATCGCGTTGGGACCGTTCGGTGCGACTTGACTGCCATCGACTGCCACATCGAGTCGGGGATCGAGCGCATTGTAGTAAAAGTCCAAGGCGTAAGCCTGGTAAGGCGGATTCCAGCTTCCGTCTGCGCGATAGTCCAGCGAGAAGATGTCCGGGTAACTCGTAGCGCCGGCCATATTGACCCACGCCTCCAGCGTGAGCGTTGCCGGCTTGAACGAATTACTGGAAGGAATGCGCAAGTAAGTATTCCCACTGCCGTCGAAGCTGCCAGCGCCGCCAATCTTCCCGGTTGCGGAAGTCACACCATGGTTCGTCGCGTTGTTTGCGTTCGCCGTGGAATCGTTCGGATTCAGACTGCCGCTACCGAAGTGCCAAACCCCGGCGTAGCCGTTTCGCCACACCCCTGGCTTATTCTCTTGTGAGACGGTGACACTCGGGTTTCCATAGAACAAGTAGATTATGGTGTCGGTGCTGTGCGATAGCGTCGGTATCCTGACCCAGAAACTCGCCGTTCCTGTCGCTGGATCATAGCTGTCAATTTCATGATCCAGATTACTCGCTCCTTCCGGGTCCTGGCTGAAAACGATGTCGTATCCGTTCAAGCTCTGCACCTGTCCACCAGGGTTGCTGACGTTTGCCAAATACGAATAAGCCCCTGAAATCAGCACCGGGAAATCAGTTTGGTCAGTGTTCGGAACGTTGGCGTGGGCGAGGGTGATCGTTCGGCGATACTGGTACCCATTCGCGTAGGCGCTGCCGACTGTGAACGCCGCTCCGTTGCTCGACACTCCACCGACCGTCACCACCACGTTGCCGTTGGTGGCCCCTGCCGGCACCGTCGCCACAATTGAGGTCGCACCCCAACTCGTGATCGCCGAAGCGGTCGTCCCGTTGAACGCCACAGTGCTCGTACCCTGAGTAGTTCCGAAGCCAAAACCGCTGATCGTTACGTTGGTACCAACGGGACCAAGAACCGGGCTGAGAGCGTTGACTATCGGAGCTATGACGATGCTCAGCGGTTGCGTTGCCGTATTGTTGTTTGCGTCCGTTACCTGAACCGTGAAGTTGCTCGTACCGCCTACCGTCGGGATTCCGCTCATCGTACCCGCACCGGCATTCAGCGAGAGTCCTGGGGGCAAACTGCCAGAAGTTACCGACCAAGCGTAAGGCACGGTGCCGCCGGTGGCCGACAATGTGGCTGAGTAAGATGTACCTGCGGTTCCGGCAGACAGTGACGTTGTGACTACCTGCAGGGCTGAGTTTATCGTTTGTGTCAGCGCCGATGAACTGCTGCCGCTGTAGTTGCTATCGCCCCCATAAACCGCGGCTATCGAGTGCGCGCCTACGGCCAGCGTTGACGTGCTGTATGCGGCACTTCCGCCACTGATCGTGCCGGTCCCAAGCGACGTGCCTCCGTCCGTGAACGTAACCATCCCGGTTGCGTTCGCCGGACTGACGGTGGCCGTAAATGTCACCGAGTTCCCGTATGTCGAAGGATTGGCGGAAGAGGAAAGTGTCGTCGTGCTGTTTGCCTGGCTTACCGTTTGCGTCAAAGTCGACGAAGTGCTGGTGGAGTAATTGCTATCTCCGCCGTAGACGGCGATTACCGCATGCGATCCCCCCGTCAACGTCGTAATGCTATACGCGGCGATCCCGCTGCTGACCGTTCCCGTTCCCAGCGTTGTGCTGCCATCAAGGAACGTTACCGTCCCCGTCGCGAGCGACACCGAGAGCGTGGCGGTAAACGTCACCGAGGAACCATATGCCGACGGATTAACAGACGACGTCAGCGTTACGGTCGGGGTCGCCTTGTTAACCGTCTGCGGCAAGACTGACGACGTACTGCTGTTGTCGTTCGCATCCCCGCTGTAGGTGGCCGTAATCGAATGCGATCCCACCGCCAGCGTCGCGGTGCTGTACGTCGCGATCCCGCTGCTGACCGTTCCCGTCCCCAGCGTTGTGCCCCCATCAAGGAACGTCACCGTCCCCGTCGCTGTCGACATTGAGATCGTCGCCGTGAACGTCACCGACGCTCCGTACGTCGAAGGGTTCGCGGACGACGTTAGTGTGACGGTCGTGCTCGCCTTGTTGACCGTCTGCGGCAACACCGACGACGTGCTGCTGTTGTCGTTCGCGTCTCCACCGTAGGTGGCCGTGATCGAGTGCGATCCCACCGTCAGCGTCGAAGTGCTGTACGTCGCGACACCGCTGCTGACCGTTCCCGTTCCCAGCGTTGTGCTCCCATCAACAAACGTGACGGTCCCCGTCGCTGTCGACGGTGACACCGTTGCCGTGAAAGTCACCGGCGTTCCGTACGTCGAAGGGTTCGCGGACGACGTCAGCGTGACGGTCGTGTTCGCCTTGTTAATCGTCTGCGGCAAGACCGACGACGTACTGCTGTTGTCGTTCGCATCCCCGCCGTACGAGGCCGTGATCGAGTGCGATCCCACCGCCAGCGTCGCGGTGTTGCACGTCGCGACACCGGTGCTGACCGTTCCCGTCCCCAACGTCGTGCTCCCATCAAGGAACGTTACCGTCCCCGTCACTGTCGACGGCGAGACCGTCGCCGTGAACGTCACCGACGCTCCGTACGTCGAAGGGTTCGCGGACGACGTTAGCGTGACGGTCGTGTTCGCTCTGTTAACCGTCTGCGGCAACGCCGTTGACGTATTGCCGTTGTCGTTCGCGTCTCCGCTGTAGGTCGCCGTGATCGAATGCGATCCCACGGCCAGTGTGGCAATGGTGTAAGTGGCGACCCCGACGCTGAGCGTGCCCGTCCCCAGCGTCGTGCTTCCATCCTTGAACGTCACCGTCCCTGTTGCCAGCGACACCGAGAGCGTGGCGGTAAACGTCACCGAGGAACCATATGCCGACGGATTAACAGACGACGTTAGCGTTACGGTCGGGGTCGCCTTGTTTACTGTCTGAGTCAGCGTCGAGGAGGTGCTGCCGTTGTAGTTCGTGTCTCCGCCGTACGCAGCCGTAATCGAGTGCGATCCCGCCACTAGCGTCGCAATGGTGTAGGTGGCGACCCCGTTGCTCACCGTTCCCGTTCCTAGAGTTGTGCTTCCATCCTTGAAGGTTACCGTCCCCGTCGCTGTGGACGGCGAAACCGTCGCCGTGAACGTCACCGAAGAACCGTACGTCGATGGATTTGACGACGATGTCACCGTTACGGTCGTGTTCACCTTGTTGACCGTCTGCGTCAACACCGACGACGTGCTGCTGTTATCGTTCGCGTCTCCGCCGTACGAG
>Ga0075030_100000697_pt1 | contig 29580 bp, 33 predicted proteins | sample LitLauG_LLR_2012_FD_71393 | JGI IMG/M metagenome (GOLD analysis project Ga0075030, IMG submission 71393) | Freshwater sediment microbial communities from Pennsylvania, USA - Little Laurel Run_MetaG_LLR_2012 | ecosystem: Environmental > Aquatic > Freshwater > Creek > Sediment | place: USA...
GGTGATGACGCCGCGGCCGGCACAGCCGACGCCGGGCTCGGGGCCGCCGGACTCGACGCAACGGATGTCGCGGTAGCCGACCTTCATGACGTCCTCGAGTTCCAGGTCCTCCACGGAGCCCGCATCGGCTGCCAGCGAGAGGATGGTGTCCTGCGCCTTGGCATGCAGGATGAGGCGGGTGGAATCGGCCTTGGGGTCGCAGCCGACGATAAGGATCTTCTGGCCCATTTCGGCCAGTGCTGCAAGAGTGTTTTGCGAAGTCGTCGACTTGCCGATTCCGCCTTTGCCGTAAAACGCGATCTGCCTGAGTTTGGCCATTTTGGTAGGGCTCCTGACTGTTTGTTGAGTTTGGATTTGCGGTGTTCGCAGATCCACCATTCATCGAAAGTGCTTGGAACGTCGCCTCTTTGTGTAACCCTGTAGGTCTTCGGTTGTAGTCACGCGTTCGGCTCGAAAACATCTGCGTTGCACGGTACTCATAGCAACGGCCGTGCCATGTCCCTCCCGTTTTTTCAAGTGCTTGTTAAACAACAGGAAATATCGTCGGCGCGGTGCCGAGCCGGGCCAGGCTGGGCGTGTGGGAAACCTCACAAACGCCCCGCCTTGTCGGGAACAGGACACGTTGGCGGCGAGGGCCGGTGCGGCCGAATCCACGGCGCTTTTCCCTGCAAAAGGAAGCACTTGCCGGGCCGGCCGGCGCGCGCCGGGTGGCCGGGAACGAAGCTTGCTTGGTATGCGGGAGCAGACCCACTAACGGGAACCGGAGCCAGCATGCAGATCGGTGTCGACGCACAACGGGCGGTGGAAAATCGGCGCGTCTTTGTCATCGACGACGGCGAGATCGACCGAGCCGCCCTGCAATTCATGTTGGCGGACGAGAATGAAACACATGAGTTCGCCACCATGCAGGCGGCCTTGGTGAAGGGGCAAAGCTGGCCGCCGGACCTCGTCGTTCTGGGCGCAACCTTGCTGGCGGCGGGCCGCGGCGAACTGGTTCAATCACTGCGGTGCGCATGGCCGGCTGTGAAGGTGATCGCCGTCTGCGAAACGGCCGATATCGCCTCGGTGGCTGCGGCCAAGGCCATCGGCGCCGACGATGCGCTGCCACGGCCCTTCAAGCTCGAACACGTGCGCCGCAAGGTCGACCGGCTGCTGGGCCGCCGCGTGGAACTCGATATTCCGGTCGTCGTGAAATGAGTGCCGGCAACGAGGGCGCCACCGCGGTACGACCCATGGTCCCCATGAACCCGCACTTTGCTCGCATCGGTGGGGAGATGCGCGTTACGCGCATCGTCGACGCGTTCTACCGGAACATGGACACGCTTGCCGAGGCGGCCGCTATACGCGCCCTGCATCCGGTCGATCTGCGCGACTCCCGGGACGTCTTGTACAAGTACCTGGTCGGTTGGCTGGGCGGTCCACCGCTGTACGTTGCCGAGCGCGGCAGCCCGCGCCTGCGCCAGAAACACCTGCCGTTCGCAATTGGCGACGCCGAACGCGACGCCTGGTTGCTGTGCATGCGCCTGGCGCTCGAGGAGCAACTGGACGATGCGCAGCTGCGCAGCGAGTTGTTGCAAGCATTCGTCAAGACCGCCAATTTTCTTCGCAATCGCTAGTCCCTATCCGACACGAACCCTTATCCCGAACGCCAGCCGAAACCAGTCCGAACGCCCATCCGAATGTCAACCGAACACCAATGAAGGAAGCACCCATGACCACCATAGCCGAAACCCCTTTTGCCACGCTGGACGCCGAAGGCCGACTGCTCAGTCCGGTCCACAAGGGGCCGATAGGACCCCGGCAGTTCGGCTTTCGCGGCGAAATCGCGCTCAAATTCGCCGAGAAGTACGCCGACGAGGCCCGCCCGCCCGAGGTAAAACTCGACCAGGTGATGATGACCGCGGCGGCCGGCGCCAGCACCATCGCCTTCCTGGCAGGGTTTGCCACCTCCCTGGAGCACCTGCGCCTGCTCTGCGAAATCATGGGCGAAAAGCTCGCGCCAGGCGGCAAGTACTTCTTTTTCGCCGGCAATCTGGACATCTCGAAGAAGTACCAGATCGCTTACGGCGGTGCCACCTTCTGGGTGCTGCCGCTGGACGAGGCGACGGTCTACAACGAGCTGCTCGAGGAATTTCGCGTCGAAAAGAGCGACCTGAAAAAGCTCGACACTGCCGGCAAGCTCAGCATCATTGCGGCCAAGGCGGCCGAGTTCACCGAGAAATGGCCCCAGATCAGCTTTGAAGAAGGCCTGGCCGTCATGGGACCGATCCGGGTCAAGGAAAATCGCCCGGTCTGAAGTCAGCAGAGCAAACCGTCATTCCAGGAGGCCTAATGCCGATCCACGATTACCGCTGTCGCGCCTGCGAAAACCAGTTCGAACTACTGATCCGCAGCAGCGATATGGCAGCCTGCCCGCAATGCCACAGCACGGTTGTGGAAAAGCTGTTTTCGACACCGGCGCCGCAGGGCAAGAGCGCCGCCATCATCGGGGCGGCACGCGCGCGCGCGGCGCGCGCCGGGCACCTGAGCAACGGCTAGCCCCCGCCAGGAGAAATCGATGGGCGACATCAATCGCGACAGCGACATCGTCGAACTGGCCGAGCCGCCGCGCTTCGATTTTGGCGAACGCGTGGCCTGCCGTACGGTGGTACGCAACGACGGGACCTTTCCCGGACGCGACGTCGGCGAGGTTCTGGTCAATCGCGGCGACGTGGGCTACGTTCGCTCCGTCGGAACCTTCCTGCAGCAGTACTACATCTACAGCGTGGAGTGGCTTGCCACGGGCCACCAGGTCGGCATGCGCGCCAAGGAACTGTGCACGCTCGACAACCTTCCGCCCGATGTCTTGCAATTGTTTGCGGATCGGCTGGACGATCTCAAGGCGCTGGGGCACATGGGCGCGGCCGATGGGCGTGGCGGGCCAGAAGCGGCCCCCATTTTTTCGACGGCCTTCAATGCGCCAGCGGATCGGGGCGCATCTGAACCTTGAACACCTTGGGCCGCGCCTCCGTGCCGCCCTCGCCATGGAAGTTGGCGCGCGTCCCCGATGTCGTCCATATCCCTTTGCCCTTCCATCCGGCATCGGGGTCGTCGATCCGGCCGTCCACGTTCTTGGTAAAGAAGGCCATCGGGTAAGGGACGTGGATGTTCACGAACTTGTCGCCGACCAAGGCCAAAAGCGCCTCGTTTCCATTGGACGAGACGATCGGCACGTCTCTTCCAAGGCCCAGCGTGTCAAAGCGATCTACCCAGACGTAGTAGGCCTGGTCCGCGCTCTTGCCGTCCTGCACGCCCTTGAACTGGGGGCCGGGAAACCGGTACAGCGTCCAGCCCTCCGGACACGCCCGGCCGCTCGCGGCATCGGGGCCACCCAGCAGGCGATCGGGACTCTTGCATTTGCGGCGGTCGAAGCTGGCGAGTTCTCCGCTTGCCAGCGGTGTCCACACGACGCCTTTGCTGTCGAGGTCCAGTCCGCGCGAGCCGAAGCTGCCTTCCGGCGGCCGGAACAGCTCGGCCATCGCGGTTTCCGCAGGATTGGGTCCGGGCACCAGGTGCACGATGAAGCTGGGTTGGTCGACGCGCGCAAATCCCACGCCCATCGACTGTCCCCAGACGGAGCTGTCGACCGGACTCGGTTGCACGCCATAGAACGCGGCAGCCACCCATTTGTCCTTGGACGGATCGATCGGATCCTTGGGGCCGGCAAATGGGTCACGCTTGCCATTGCCGTTCGTGTCGACCACGATAGGGGTCCAGCCCTGCGCGGCGGCCGCATCACCCGTCTCGAGAAACTTGCGCGTATTGAACCAGCCGACCACGCCGCTCCACGGCTGGGTTTGGCTGAGCCACAGCGTGTCATCCGGGTCCGAGGCGAAATTGAGATGCTGGGTGCTAAAGCACGTATCGATCAGGGTCCATTTTTGCGTACGCGGCTCGTACATCGAGAGCTGGCGGATTGAATCGTCAAGCGGCGCAACGCGTGCCGACGGGTGCACGGAGCCTTTGCGGCAAAAATCCGGATTGGCGGCCTGCGGGCGAATCCGGGCGGTGAACCAAACCCGGCCGGCCGAGTCCATCATCGGGTTGTGCACGCTCGTGTGGCCGTCCCAGATCTTTTCCGTGCCCCAATACGCTGACACTCCCTTGGGCAGGTCGAGCGAAGAGGGCGTCTTCGGGTCCAGGTAGGGATGCCGGATTTCCGTGGCCACGTTGCGGACCGGATCGAGTACCGGCACGAGGTCGGTGCTTTCTTCGGGCGAGCCGTAGATGGGGCCATTGGCGTTTACGCGCGGATTTCTCTTGTCGGTGGAGATGGCATCGTGCTGGTAAGCCTTGTTGCTCGACCAGTCCCATTCGGTGATGACCATGTTTCGCTCGAGCCCCTGGGGCCGCACCGGTGCGGTCGGCGGCAGTTCTCCGGCCGCTATGCGGTCGGTCCAATCCGCGAACTGCTTCAAGGCACGCTCGGATCCGATGTAGTTCAGCGACGTGGCCATGATCGTCGCCGCCTGGCCCGACTGCACGCGAAAGCGCCAGGCGGCATGTGAATCGCCCTTGCTTGCAAAAAGCGCAGGGACATTGCGCAGCCCCTTGGACCCGAGGGCGTGACACGATTGGCAGGACTGCTTGATGGTTTCGATCCAGTAGGTTTGGTCCTTCATGTTCGCCGTTATGCCGTTTCCGGCCGGACCGGTTCCCGGAAATTCGGATTTGGCGGGGATCTCCAGGAGCGAGTACCAGTACACACCGGGGTAATACTCGGCAGCGGCTGCCGGCGATGGCGCGGTCACGGCGTTCAGGCGCAAGGTATCGCCGGTGTTCGCCGAGACTTTGGGCGAGTCGACCAGGCCGTAGCCGCGCACCCACACCCGGTAGCTTGCCTTGGGAAGTTGCGGAATGAGGAACCGCCCTTGATCGTCCGTGACCACGATCTTGGCGAATCGCGTTGGCAGATCATCGGTTTGCGCTATGACCCAGACACCAGCTTCCGGGCCGTTGGTGCCGAGAACGGTTCCGCTGATTTCCGAGGATCCTGGCTGCGCAACCACGGCTGCATCGCCTGCCGCCCACGCCAATTGGGACAACGCCGAAATCGATAACAGCAAATAGCCGATTTGCTTCGCTGCTTGCATCGCCGTCTTGCGCATTGCGGGCCTCCTCTTGCTTCTTTTTGCGTTGCGGAAGCTTGCCCTGCCGAAACCGCCGGCACATCAAACCGGCGAAACGGGCATGCCGGGCCGATTCTATCTGCTGCAAGCGGCAGTGATCTACCGGCTTGAAGAACGGCAGTGCCTGGGCGCTGATTTTGCAGCAAGAGGTGCCGGCCGCGCGGCCGTGCGCTGCGGCCCTACGAATTGAACCCCAACAACTCCACCGTGACATCCTCTGTCCCGATCACGGCCTGGCAGGCCAACCGTGACTTGGAACCCACCCCCGGGATGGAATCGAGTTTCTCGTTCTCCTGTCGCTGGATCTTGGACAGGGACTTGCGGCCCTCCTGAATGAAGATATGGCAGGCACCACACTCGGCCTTGCTGTCACACTTGTGCAGTATGGGTTCCCCGGCGGACAGCAGGGCGGCAAGAACGCTGCTGCCCGTGGCGGCTTCTATGGTCTTGCCGGAGGGCCGGACGGTAATGGTGGGCATGTCAATTGCTCCTCTCTCTGTGGAAGTGGGTCGACAACTCGTCCGTCGAACAGGCGCGCATCAGCCGGCCGGGGCCAACTGCCGCCCCGTCAACTCGGCGGCGAAGGCCTCCAGGCTCATGTCGATGCGTTCGATGTTCTGTTCCTGCAGGAAACGCGCTTCGTTGCGCGTCAGATTGCCCGGCAGTACCGCCCAGTGACGCTCGGAAGAGCGCTTCATGATCTGGCGCGCAAACGTGCGCTGCAGCTGGTCGTTGAATCGGCAGCCCAGGAACAGGAAATTGCGCCCGGTACGCAGCTCCTGCACCTGGGGTGGAATGGGTGTCTGGATGTCGATCTCCGTGAGCACCTCGACGAAGTCGGTGTCCGATACCAGGAAATTCGCCGCCGGTGAAACGCTGCCGATCGGCTTGTACAGCAGCGTGGTCCAGCCCGCCGCCGCGGCAGCATCCACGTGTCGGCCGGCGGAATCGAAGTAACCCGTCCAGGTACCGAAGTGCTCCGATTGGGAGAGCCCCTGGATCTGGCCCCACTGTTTGCGGGAGCCAAGCGCCGCCTCGCTGGCGTTGTCATACCAGGCATCGACGATGAGCGGCAGTTTCGGCAGTCCCGCCAGGTATGCGTGCAAGGCCGAGGGCGCAACCGCGGGTGCAAAATTGGCGCACATGAGCGCGACGATCGTCTTGCGGTGCTTGAAGTTCTCGATGAATTGGGCAGCAGCGGTCAGTCGCAAGCGGATCTTGTGGGGAACGGTTACCTTGGCGGTGATGGCGCCGGCCAGGGCTTCGGGCGTCGCCGGCACCGGCGAGCCGCCCGGAACCAGCGCCAGCATTCCCGAACCCAGGTAGGGGATGACGCGACCGGCGTCCAGGCCGTTGCGAATGGCGTCGGTGAAAGTCATGGTCATGGCGTGGTGTCCTTGTCTAATGCGGGTCGACGTGCGCGAACGTACGCGTCAATAGATCGCGGCGCCGGCGCCGACGTTGATGGACGAGTCCTTTGCGGTGCCGACGATGAAGGCCACTTCGTCGTCGTCGAGACGGCCATGAAACGGCAGCGCCAGGGCGCGGTCGGCGACCTTCTCGGTGACGAAGAAATCCCCCGTGGCGTAGCCAAAGCGCCCGTAGTAATACTGCTGGTGCAGCGGATGGCAGTAAGGGGCGGCCGCCACGCTCTCGGTGGCCAAATCCTCGACGATCTGGTTGCGCCCGCTGCGCGTGAAGCGCGTGCCCAGATGCACCACGTACAGGAACCAGTGCACCTCATCGACATCCGGGGCCCGGTAAGGCGGCTTGATGCCTTCGAAGGCGCGCATATGCCGGGCGTAATGCCCCTCGACCTGGCGGCGCCGCGCCAATATCTCGTCGAGCCGGTCGAGCTGCGCAAGGCCCAGCGCCGCGGCCAGGTCGCTCATCACGGCCTGCAGGGGTATGCGGCTGCCCACCGACACGGAACGGCGGTCCTCGACGCTGTGGCTGCGCAGGTAGCGCAGTTCGGCGGCCAGCGCGCCGTCGTCAGTGACGACCATTGCGCCTTCGCCGCAGACGAGAGGCGAGGGTTGGGAAAAGTCGAATATCGCGCAGTCGCCAAAGCTGCCCACGCGCCGGCCCTGGTACACCGAGCCCACGGCCTCGGTAGAGTCCTCGATCAGCGGCAGGCGATGCGCATCGGCCAGTGCCCGCAGGGCGTTCCAGGGCGCGGGGTGGCCGTTCGTGTTGCCGGCAAGGATGGCCTTGGTGCGGGCCGTGATCGCCGGCGCAATCTTTTCGGCCGTGAGGGTTCCCGACCAGTAGTCGATGTCGACAAACCGCGGCGTGGCGCCGGCCAGGGCGATGGCATTGGCGATCTGATGCCAGGAAAAGCTGCTCGCAATGACCTCGTCCCCCGGCCCTATGCCCAGCGCCCGCAGCGTTACCAGCAGTCCGGCCGTGCCGTTGGCAACTGCCACCGCATGGGCCCGCCCAAGGTATTGTGCAAAGCGGGATTCGAATGCCCGTACGGCAGGTCCGGCCGAAAGGCGCGGCGACTGCAGCGCCGCCAGCACGGCGCCCATTTCGGCGGCGCCCACATCCGGGTCGGCGAGGCGTATCCAGTCGTGATCGGGAGCCTGCTCCACCGCCGTTCCTCTAGCGGCCACGTGTTGCAACGATGACGCCAGAGGCATCACCCAGGTCTGCCACCAGGCTCCAGCAGTGGCTGGCCGAGTTCACCAGGAACAGGTCGAAGGTGGGCAGGCGCCGAAACGGCGTCTCGCCACGCATTTCTTCGGCGTCGCAACCGGTGATGGCTATTCCCTGGACCTGGCGGCGCAGTGCCGGCAGGGGATTGCTGCCGGGCAGGCTGCACAGCAAAATGCCCGTGATGGCGTCCAGCTGTTCGGTCGTCAGGCTCATGTCAATCTGCGCCGCCGACGCGGCGCGCATCCACCGTGATGGGCAGGCTGGTGCCGGCAACCATCTCGGGGAGCTGCAGCTGCCAGCCATTGCCCAGTGTCACGATCCCGCCCCACATCGCCGGATTGTCCATCGCGACGATGGGCTCCTCCAGGTCCTTCTTGGCAACATAGGCTGACAGTGCGCCGCGGGCGTCCTTGCGTATCATGACTTTCATTGCTGCTGCTCCGGTTAAGCACGACGCCCTATGGCTGCGTGGGCGGGACTTGCGCAATCACTTCCAAAAGATGCGATGGGGGTCGGCGCACAGGATCTCCAGCAGTGCATGCAGGCGCCCTTCGCCCTGCAGCTCCCAGGCCTGTTCAACATGGTTCCGCGAATAAAGCCGCCACCCGCCCGGCTGGCCCTCGCAGACCAGGCGAGCGATGTCTATGCTTGCACCAGCGGCATCGACATTGCGCGAGCAGCAGGGACTGACAATGCGATAGCCATCGGCCTGGGCCTCGACCTCCGGCGCCACGTAGCGGTAGCGCGCGCGCCGCTTCAGCGCTTGCAGGATGCGGCGAGCGTCGACCTCGTTGGGGTGGCCCGCTACGGCATCGGCCCGGGCTGCCGGCTTTCGGAGCACTGCTGATCGGGCTTGGGGGTTCATGTTGGGTAATCCGGCGGGCTAAAGCGCGCCGATCTCTTCCTCGAGGCAGCCCACGACTCGGCCGTTTGGGAATTCGACCAGGTAGATCGGAATATTGCCGTCCACGACCGTTCCCACCTGCACGATCTGACCCCGGGTTCCGCTGGCGGCCAGCAGCTCGTCGGCGGCGCAATCGGGATAGGAGCCATCGTTGACGAGGTCTACCTGTGCAAGCACGGGTTGCCCCCACTGGTACTTCGCGATCCGCGGGTCGACATTCATACGCTCTCCTCGTCATCATTCCTGCCACAGCGGCCGACCGTCCCCCGCAATACGGAACCATTGAACTTGTCTCCGGGGTCCGGATCCAGCAACTTGCTCGAGGCAGGCAAGCGATGCCTGTCCTTCAGGACCGACGGGCGATGCTGGCGACGCTCACCGTGGCCACGGCGGGTTTGCCGGCCGTGCTCGTGCTGCAGCAGCCGTCGCCGGCGGCATTGGGATCGAGGAAGCGCAGGCCGGCTTCGGCCGCGGTTTCGACGAACTCCACGGTGAAGCCTTCGAGCAACAGCCGGCTTTCCGCCGGCAGGAAGACCTTGAGGCCATTGATGTCGAGCACCGCATCGCCGGAACGGGGCGCCGGTTCGACGTTGAACTCCGAGCTGTAGCCCGAGCAGCCACCAGGCGTGACCGACAGGCGGAAGCCGGCACCCGCGCCGGCCCCGCCGAAGCGGACCATGCGGCGCATGAAGCGTTCTGCGGCCGCGGTAACGGTGATGTTCATGGTCATGTCCTCAGGCGCTGGCCTGGTAACGGGGATACGCCTTGTCGATCACGCAGGTGTTATCGACCGGGCAGACGGCGACACACTGCGGCTCGTCAAAATGGCCCAGGCATTCCGTGCACTTCTTCGGGTCGATGACGTAGGTGCCGTTCTTCTCGCGGATCGCGACATTGGGGCATTCCGGTTCGCAGGCCGAACAGGCCGTGCATTGCGAGGTGATGATCTTGTAGGCCATGGTGGTTTTCCTCCGGTGGATGGTTTTCAGGCGGCAGCGATATACGCACCCTGCCGGATGTCGGCGTCGCCGCGGGCCACGTGGACGATATCGCCGCTGCGTACCTTGGCGACGTAATCGCGGAAGTACGCCATCGCCGACTGCTCGATGTACTGGTGCGCATAGGACTCCACCGGGTCGATTCCGGCCTTCTTGAGGTCGTCCCTGGGACAGCCGCCGATCTTGGCGACGAATACGGCATGGCAGTCGTTGATCGCGCGGATCACCGTCACCAACGTGTCCTCTTCCCCATAGCCGCCCTGGCAGTAATGGTCGACCCGGCGGTGGCCGACGAACTTGCTGCCGGCGGCGCTGAGCTCGTAGACCTGGAATTCCGTGGCGTGGCCGAAATGCTCGTTGATCCTGCCGTAGCCCTTGGTGGCGACGGCGACGAGCATGGAGATGTCCTGCTCGACTGCCAGTTGCGCCAGCTGCTCCTGCTCTTTCCTCTTCGCGGCGACGGTTGCCTGTCGCTCAAGCTCCACCGCAGCCTGGTAGTTCTTGCGTGTCTGCACGTCGTACTGGACATCCATCGCGTCGATCTTTTCCGTGGAGAATTCGGCGCTGCGGTCCTCGCCCAGCAGGCCCACCGCGTCGGCGCGGCACTGGCGGCAGTGGCGCATCATGTTCATCCCGCCCTCGCAGTCGTCCTGCAGGGCCTTGAGTTCCTGCGCCGTGGGACCGCGCTGGCCGTTGAGTCCGAAGACCGTGCCGTGCTCGGGCGCCGATATCAGCGGCATGATGTTGTGCAGGAACGCGCCGCGCGATTTGACCGCGCGATTGACCTCGACGAGATGCCGGTCGTTGATACCCGGGATCATCACCGAATTGACCTTGCACAGGATCTTGCGCTCGGCGAGCATTTCGAGGCCCTGCAGCTGCCGCTCGTTGAGGATGCGCGCGGCCTCCATCCCGGTGTAGCGCTTGTTGCGGAAATAGATCCACGGATAGATATGCTGGCCGACCTCGGGATCGACCATGTTGATCGTGATCGTGACGTGGTCGACGTTGTAGCGTGCAATGGTGTCGACGTGGTCGGGCAGCGTCAGGCCGTTGGTCGACAGGCAAAGCTTGATGTCCGGCGCGGTCGCGGATATGAGCTCAAAGGTCTTGAAGGTCTTGGCGGGATTGGCCAGGGGATCTCCGGGTCCGGCGATTCCCAGTACCGTCATCTGCGGAATGGCCGACGCCACCGCCAGAACTTTCTTTGCCGCCTGCTCGGGCGTGAGTTTCTCGCTCACCACCCCCGGACGCGATTCATTGGCGCAGTCGTATTTGCGGTTGCAGTAGTTGCACTGGATGTTGCAGGCCGGCGCCACCGCGACGTGCATGCGCGCATAGTGGTGGTGGGCTTCCTCGCTGTAGCAGGGATGGTTCTTCACCTTCTCCCAGACGGCGGGATCCATGTCCTGCGGACCATCGGATGAGCCGCAACTGGCCTTGCCGGCGCCGCCGCTGGTGCCGCAGCCCTTGTGCTCGGCAACCTGCTCGAGCAGTTGGCTCAATGCCGTGGCGGGCTTGATCTGGTCCAGGCCAACATAGGCGGTCTTCGCGTGCACGGCATGCCCCCGGGGAGTACGGGCTTACCGCAAGCCCGCTTCCATCTGGGTTTAGCCAGAACCGTGCCAGCCACAAAAAATGATTTAAATCATAAACTTGAAGCTGCGGCGCCGCCGGGGGGCCCGTCAACTTCACGACAGTGGGCGGGGGTCTGTCGGGATCTTGTCGTGAACACGACAAGATCGGGCGGACGCCAAGTGCGCGTGCCTAGAATCGCTTGATCTCGATGTTGTGCTTCTGCAGGGCGTAACCCATCTGCCGGGGCGTGAGGCTGAGCAGGCGCGCCGCCTTGGCCTGAACCCAGCCCGACTGGTTCATGGCCCAGATCAGGCGGTCGCGTTCACCCGAACCTGCACCACCTTCATCAAGCATGACATCCCCGCCGGAAGTGGCGGGCGCAGCCTCGGCGGGCGCCGCTGCCAGCACCGGAATGCCCGCCGCAAGCGGAACGTAGGCGGCGGCCTTCTCGTCCGGCGCGTGCAGGGCCTTGGTCAGGCAAAGGTTGTTCACACAGGGGAAGTCGAGCTCGCGGATGACGCGCCCGCGGGTCATCGTGGCGGTGCGCTCCACGCAGTTTTCCAGTTCGCGCACGTTTCCCGGCCAGTAGCATTTGAGGAAGATCCGCAGCGCCTCCGGCGCCAGCGTGACATTGCGCTGGGTTTCCCGATTGAACTTGTTGACGAAATGCTCGACCAGCAAAGGGATGTCTTCGCGGCGCTCGCGCAGCGGCGGCAAAAAGATGCTTACGACATTGATCCGGTAGTACAGATCCGCGCGGAATTCATTGGCGCGCACCGCCTTTTCAAGGTCGCGGTTGGTCGCCGTGATCAGACGGACGTCCACGCGTATGGTTCGATTGCCGCCCACCCGCTCGAACTCATGTTCCTGAAGGACCCGCAGCAGCTTGGCCTGGAAGGCCGGCGAGATATCGCCGATCTCGTCAAGGAACAGGGTGCCGCCATTGGCCAGCTCGAAGCGGCCCTTGCGGTCGGCCTGGGCGCCCGTGAATGCCCCTTTTTCGTGGCCGAAAAGTTCGGATTCAAGCAGCGTCTCCGACAGCGCCGCGCAATTGACCTTGATGAACGGCCCATCCTTGCGCTGGCTCTGCTGGTGTATGGCCCTGGCTATGGCTTCCTTGCCCGTACCACTTTCCCCGCGCAGCAGTACGGATGCCCGGCCCGGCGCCGCCTGGTGGACTTCGGCGAAGACCTTTTGCATCTGGCGGGAGGCACCGACGACATTTTCGATGGAGTATCGGGGCGTCAATTCCTTCTGGAGCCGGGAATTCTTTTTGACGAGATCGTTGCGATCTGCGGTGACCGCACGGTGCAGGATGGCCGCCTGGCCGATCAGATTGGCCACCATGGTGAGAAAGCGGCAATCCTTGTCGAACCCCCGGGCATTGCGCCCGGTAGTGCGAACGATGCTCATTACACCCATGGCGTCTCCACCGGCCTTGATAGGCACGCCGACGAATGCCAGGACCTCATTTTCCTCGACAGTGTCGAGCGCCCCGGTGCGATTCAGGAACAGCGGTTCCCGGGCGATGTCGGGTACGACATAGGGGCGCCCGCTGGTGAGTATCCGCCCGGTGATGCCTTCGCCGCTTTGGTAGCGCCCGCGAAGCATCTCATCGGACGAAAGCCCAACAGCTCCGACCAAGCGCAGTTCGCCGTCGTCCTGGAGCATGTTCACCATGCCGCGCCGGATGCCGAAATGGCTTGAAAGCAGCAGCAGCACCTCGCGAACGGTCTTGGCAAGATCCAGTGACGAACTCAGGATCTTGCTGATTTCATAAATGGTACTTACCTCGAGATTAGCTTCCGCACTCGCTGTAACAGCCATTGGGGACCTCCGGCATTTTCATGCATCGACATATTTCCAGGATCTTCGTATGCGCAACTTCCCCGCCACTCGAGTTCGGGACTTATATGTCTTCGTATGCCCAGCAAGCCTCTCCGGCTAAACGATGCAAGTTCCGGGCCATATGGCAACGGGCGGTTTGACCCGCCGTGGGGTTTTCCGGGAATCATTTGCAAGTATTTGAAAAGATAAATCTTGCTCCGACGGCGAGGACGTTCTAACGCAATTGATCACGACGGCGGACACATCGCCAGACGCAAAACGGCCATACCATGCACCGCAATGAGGTTTGCCATTGCCAAATCGGCACGTGTGAGGTGCAGATTCCGCACTGAAATGCTTGGTCATCGGCCGCTGTGGGCCTTGCTGGCAAGCACCGTATGCCGACCGGTCGCAGGCTTTTCCGGCACGCGTCACATCGCTCATAACGCGCCATGGAGTTCACACGGCGACGGCCTTATCATCCGCAGGAAACTACGGCGAGGTCCACAACATGAAAATCAGCGCGCGAAACATCTTCCACGGAACCGTCACGCAGCTGCAGCCGGGCGCGGTAAACGCCGAGGTCGGCGTATCGATCGGCGGCGGAAACCAGATCACGGCAATTGTCACTATCGCGAGCGCGCAGAGCCTTGGGCTGGCCGTGGGCAAAGCCGTGATCGTGATCGTCAAGGCTTCATCGGTTCTCGTGCTGGTCGATGCCTCAGGTTATCGCCTGTCGGCGCGCAACAGCCTCGCCGGTACCATCACCGCGGTGTCCGAGGGACCGGTAGGCGCAGCCATCAGCATCGGCCTGGCCGGCGGAAATATCGTGCATGCCACCATTACCCACGACTCCGTGGCGGCACTCGGACTCAAGGCTGGCATGCCCGCCACAGCCATCATCAAGGCATCGTCGGTCATACTGGGCGTCGCAAGCTGATCCAACCGGCCGCGCAAGCGCATGAACAGCGCCGGTACCGTCGGCCATACCCGAGCCGCCATCGATTGGCGAACAGACCCGGTCGCGCAAAAATCGACATCCGGGAGCCCTCATGTACACGTACATCTTTGACGCCACCGGCCGCCCGGTGGGATTCATCCGCGGCAATTTCATCCACGACATGCACGGCAATGCCGTGGGCCAGCTGCGCGAGAGCCACGTCTATCGAATGAGCGGCGCCTACGTGGGTGAACTGTACAAGCAGATGGTGGTGGACAAGCATCTGGGCCGCCTGCGCGACATCGGCACGCCGGCCGATCCGGGCAACCCGGGCCGCCCCAGTCATCCGGGAGACCGCGGCGTGATCGACGTGGGCTATACCGACCTGTTTGAAAAGCTGACCGAACGGTAAATGCGCACGACCACTGCCTGGCGGGTTGAGTGCATCGGGGCGGAGGATTCGATTGGAATCTTTTGCAGGCTAGCTTGGATTCAATTGCGCCAGCTTGTCCACCAGGCGCCGGATCAGCTCCGGTTCGCCGCGCACCGTGAGCGTGGCCCCTACACCGTCGGCGCGCTCGTCCAGCACTTCGCAATTGGCAAAGATCTCCCCGCGCATCTGTTGCGCCGACCACGGCAGGAAGAGTTCGGCGTCGAGCAGGCGCTTGTGGAAAAAGGTGATGACGGCTTCGCGCAGCCTGGCGACGTCGCCCGCGCGGCGTGCGCTTATCACCACGCAACCCGGATACCGGTCGTGCAGTTCATCCTCGCGTTCGGCCTGAAGCGCCTCGTCGCCAACCCGGTCGATCTTGTTGAAGACCAGCAGCCTGGGTACCTCACGGGCGCCGATTTCCGCGAGCACGTCGACCGTCACCGCCAGTTGCCGCTCAAATGCCGCATCGCTGGCATCGACCACGTGGGCCAGCAGCGACGCTTCGAGCGCCTCGTCGAGCGTTGACTTGAACGAGGCCACGAGGCCATGGGGCAGGTTCTTGATGAAACCCACGGTATCGCTGATGAGGATGCGCGGAACGCTATCGGGGTGCAGGGCGCGCACGGTGGTATCGAGGGTTGCGAAGAGCTTGTCGGCGACGAGGACATCGCTGCCCGTGAGCGCCCTCACCAGCGTTGACTTTCCGGCGTTGGTGTAGCCCACGAAGGCCACGCGGGCCAGGCCCAGGCGCTCCTGGCGGCGCGCGCGTTGCGTGCTGCGCTCCACATCGAGCGCATCGAGCTCTTCCTGCAGTTCGGCAATGCGGTCGCGGATCTTGCGCCGGTCCAGTTCTCCCTTGGACTCGCCCGCACCGCGGCCGCCGATGCCGCTGCGCTGCCGTCCCTGGGGGCCGGCGATTTTCGCCGCCTCGCGCAGGCGCGGCGCCATGTAGCCCAGCCGCACGATCTCCACCTGCGCCTTGGCGGCCCGCGAGCGCGCATGACGGTGGAATATCTCCAAGATGACCATGGTGCGGTCCATCACCTCGACGCCCACCGCCTTTTCCAGGTTGCGCGCCTGGGACGGTGAGATCTCGTGGTCCACGAGAACAATATCCGCGCGGTAGGTGTCGGGGTCGATGTCGTCTTGCAAATCCTCTTTGTCCTTGGCGCTCTTGCGGCGTCCCGGGCGGTCCGGCGCCGGGGCGGCACCGGCGTCGTGCCCGCCATCCGGATCATCGACCACAGCCTCGTCGTGCGCAGCGGCCGCAGCATCCACGAAGGCGGCGTAGGCGGCTTCGTCCCCGCCCGATGCGCCCGGCAGTTCCGGCTCGTTGCGGATGAAGCGGCGTATCTCCTCGCGCTTGCCCGTTCCAAAATACGCGCCCTGGTCGAAGTTGGCGCGCTTTTGCGTGAACGTGCCCACCACCTCGAAGCCCAGGGTCTTGGCGAGCTGGCGCAATTCGGTTACCGAGGCTTCGAACTCGACATCGGTCACGCTGGGCAGCTGCACTGCCGCAACCACCGCCCGCTTCGGAATTTCGTGGACATCTTGCATCATGGGGCGGGAGGCCTGGATTGAAGGAGAGATGATCGGCCGCGGTCCGGGCGCGTAGCCGCGGTCGGCGGGCATTGCACAGGGCGCCAGCGACCAAACAAGCCCGGTGCAATGCGCTAGCTGGGCACTCCAGCTGCAGCGCTCCGGCAGTGTAGTCCACGAGCGCAGCGCGCCCTCCCATCGTACGGGTGCACCAGCGCCACGCGGCGTCGCGGCGTCATGGAAATGGCGCGCCTATGCCATAGGCCCGATCCGGGTACGTCGTTGGCTCGTGGCGAGCCCAAGTACGCAAGGCCCGCCATCGAGCGGATTCGAATCCGCCGGGCTAGGCACCGCTGGCCTGGATGGCGCCTGCCTTGGACAGCAGCGCTTCGGCCATGCGGATGCTGGCGATATCGATCAGCCGGCCATCGAGCGACACCGCGCCCTTGCCCTCCCGGGCCGCCTGGGCCATGGCGTCCATGATGCGGCGCGCCCGGGTCACTTCTGCCTCCGATGGCGTGAACACCTGGTTGGCCAGCGCGATCTGCGACGGATGTATGGCCCATTTGCCTTCGTAACCCAGCACGGCAGCACGGTTGGCGGCGGCGACGAATCCTTCGGGGTCGCCGAAGTCGCCAAAGGGTCCGTCAATGGGCCGCAGGCCGTAGGCGCGGCAGGCCACCAGCATGCGTGTCTGGGCCGCATGCCACGGGTCTGTCCAGTAGTAGCTGCGGGCGCCATCCGCGTCCTTGTCCGTGAGCACGCCGGAATCGCGGTTCACGCCGCCGATCACGGTGGTGCGCGCACGCGTGGAGGCAGCGTAGTCGGCCACGCCAAAGCTCATGGCTTCCAGGCGACGGCTCGACTGCGCGATGGCCTCCACGTTGGCCATGCCCAGCGCGGTTTCGATCAGCACCTCGAAGCCGATGCGCTTGGTGCGTCCCTTGGCCGCTTCGATCTGCGTCACGAGCATGTCAATGGCGTAGACATCCTGCGGCACACCCACCTTGGGAATGAGGATCATGTCCAGCCGCGGACATGCCTCGACGATGTCGATGACGTCGCGGTACATGTAATGGGTGTCCAGGCCATTGATGCGCACCATCATGGTCTTGGTACCCCAGTCGAGGTCGTTGAGGCTCTGGACGATATTGGCGCGGGCGCGCTCCTTGTCGTCGGGCGCAACCGCGTCTTCCACGTCCAGGAAGATGACGTCGGCCGCACTTCGCGCCGCCTTCTCGAACATGGACGCATTGGAGCCCGGCACCGCCAGCTCGGAACGGTGCAGGCGCGGAGTGGCCTGTTCTATGGTGGTGAAGCTCATGCGGGGGTTCCCATCGAAAAATATTGTCCGTTGCGTGGCAGCTACCGGCAGCGCGTGACCCCGCTAGCTTACTGTGGCCAGTGCCCTGGCGACGGTGGCGCCCAGTTCCGCAGCGCTGGGTGCCACGAAAAGGCCGTGGCCGCGCATGATTTCCGCCTTTTCGGCCGCGGTGTCGCCGGCCGCCGAGATGATGGCGCCCGCGTGACCCATGCGCCGCCCCTTGGGCGCCGTAAGGCCGGCAACGTAACCGACCACGGGTTTCTTCATGTTGGCCTGTACCCAGGCGGCCGCTTCGGCCTCCTGCTGGCCGCCGATCTCGCCGATCATCACCACTGCCCGCGTTTCCGGATCGTCGTTGAACAGCTCGAGGTGATCGAGGAAGGAACTGCCATTGATGGGATCCCCGCCGATGCCCACGCTGGTGGTAACACCGATGCCCAGGGCCTTCATCTGGGCGGCGGCCTCGTATCCGAGCGTGCCGGATCGCGACACGATGCCGACGCTGCCGCGCTGGTAGATGTTGCTGGGCATGATGCCCAGCATGGCCTTGCCCGCGCTGATGATGCCGGCACAATTGGGACCCACGATGAGAATGCGGGACGACTCCGGATAGCGCAGCAGGTAGCGCTTGACGCGCATCATGTCCTGCGCCGGGATGCCGTCGGTGATGATGCATACGAGCCTTAGCCCCGCATCGGCGGCCTCCATGAGCGCGTCGCCCGCATAGGGCGGCGGCACGAAGGCCAGGCTGGCCTGGGCGCCGGTGGCGCGCACCGCATCCTTGACCGTGTCGAACACGGGCCGGTCGAGGTGCATTTGCCCCCCCTTGCCCGGCGTGACGCCGCCCACCACCCGGGTGCCATAGGCGATCATCTCCCGGGCATGGAACGTCGCCTTGTCGCCGGTATAGCCCTGCACGATCACCGGCGTCGTCTCATCGATCAAGATGCTCATTGCTCTGGGTCTCCCCTGGTCTGCTCAACGATGTCGCGGGCGGCGAATCAGCGCGCCGCCGCCACTGCCAGCTTTGCGGCGCTGGCGAGGTCATCGGCGCTGATGATGGGCAGGCCGCTCTCGCGGATGATTTTCTGCCCGGCCTCCACATTGGTTCCGGCCAGGCGAACGATGAGGGGCACGGTGAGTCCGGCAGCGGCCTGCACCACGCCCTGGGCTACCCAGTCGCAACGGTTGATGCCGGCGAAGATGTTGACCAGGATCGCCTTGACATTCCTGTCGGAGAGCACCAGGCGGAAGGCCTCGCCCACGCGCTCGGGCGACGCGCCGCCGCCCACGTCCAGGAAGTTGGCGGGCTCGCCCCCCGCGTACTTGATCATGTCCATGGTGGCCATGGCCAGACCCGCGCCATTGATGATGCAGCCGATGTCGCCGCTCAGGCCCACATAGTTGAGCCCATGCTGGTTGGCCTGCGCCTCGCGGGGATCCTCCTGCGCCGGATCGCGCATCTCCGAAATGCCGGGCTGGCGGAACAGGGCATTGTCGTCGAACGACATTTTGGCATCGAGCGCGATCACGCGGTCATCGGCGGTGACAACCAGCGGATTTATCTCGACCATGGTGGCATCGAGGTCGCGAAACGCCCGGTAGCAGGCCAGGATGGCCGTGGTGGCGCGATTGACCTGCTTGCTGTTGAGGCCCAGCCCGAAGGCCAGCTCCCGCGCCTGGAAGGGCTGCATGCCCACGGCGGGCTCCACGCGCGCCTCCTTGATGGAGGACGGATCGTTGTGCGCGATGTCCTCGATCTCCATGCCGCCCTGCGCCGAGGCGATGACGCGAATGCGCTGGATCTTGCGGTCCAGCACCAGGCCAAGATAGATCTCGCGCTCGAAGGGTTCGGCCACCTCGATATAGATGCGCTGCACGGGCTTGCCCTCCGGCCCGGTCTGGTGCGTGACCAGATTGCGGCCCAGCAGGTCTGCGGCGGCCACGGCAACCTCGTGATGGGTGCGGCACAGGCGTACGCCACCGGCCTTGCCGCGGCCACCGGCGTGCAACTGCGCCTTGACGGCCCAGAATGCGCCGCCCAGCTCGGTGGCGGCAAAGGCGGCCTGTTCCGGCGTGTAGGCAACCTTGCCGCGCGGTACGGCTACGCCGAATCCGGCCAGCAGTTCCTTGGCCTGGTACTCGTGAATGTCCATGGTGCTCCCCCACCTGAATAGTCTGTTGCACGGGTTTGGCGCAGCCGGATGTCAGCTGCACAAAAAAGCCGCACGCAACATCCCGGCGGTGCCTTCCGGTACCGCCCTGCACAGGATCGTGGGATTTCTGGCGTACGTGCCGTACGCGGGCGCCGGTCTGCGCCATGCTGCCCGCAGTCCGAGTATCGCTGAGGGTGGCAGTGGTGGCAATGTGCGGTGCAACCATGGGTGGCAGCGCAACGGTCACCCCGCGCACACGCGTGCGACACGCACGCCTTTACAAGAAAAGGCCGCCAGAGGCGCCTCAGGGAACGTTGCTGACCGCCGCCACGCCACCGTTGCTCGTGATGTAGAGGGTCGTGCCCGACAACGCCACGCCATAGGGCGCCTCCAGCGCCCCGGGCAGTACTCCCGCGTCAAACACCGCCAGTCCGGCTACGCCGATCACGGTGGTGACCGCACCACCGGGAGTCACCTTGCGTATCGTGTAGTTGTACGTATCGGCCACATAGGCGTTGCCGGCAGGGTCGACCGCAATAGCCTGCGGCCCGTTGAAGAGCGCAGCCGGCCCCGTGCCGTCGGCATAGCCAAAGCTCGACGTCGGCGAACCCGCCAGCGTGCTCACGAGACCGCCCACGGTGATCTTGCGGATGTCATTGCCGTAGTAGTCGGCCACCAGCACGTTGCCCGATGTGTCCACGGCAATTCCGGATGGACCGTTGAAACTGGCTGCGGTGCCTTGTCCGTTGGCGGTTCCGGCAGTTCCGGCCGTTCCTGCAAGCGTGCTCACCAGCCCGCCGGGAGTGATCTTGCGGATGGTGTTGTTTCCGGTATCGGCCACGTAGACGTTGCCGGCGCTGTCCGCGGCAACACCATACGGATTGCGGAAGCTGGCGGCGGAGCCCTGGCCGTCGGCGCTGCCCAGTACGCCCGGCGTCCCGGCGAGGGTGCTCACGACGCCCAGCGGCGTGATCTTGCGGATGGTGCTGTTGGTGGTGTCGGCGACGTAGACATTGCCGGCGGCATCGGTGGCCACGCTGCTGGGCATCTTGAAGCTGGCAATGGGGCCGGTGGCATCGGCACTGCCGTAGCTGCCCGCCGTGCCGGCCAGGGTGCTCACCACGCCGAGCGGGGTGATCTTGCGGATCGTGTTGTTGCCGGAGTCGGCCACGTAGACATTGCCCGCCGCATCGCTTGCCAGGCCGGCCGGCTGATTGAAGCTGGCCGCCGTGCCGCTGCCTTCGGCGCTGCCCTGGCTCACCATGCCGGCAAAGTCCGTGATGAAACTCGTTACGCCGGCAGCAACCGGCGTGCAGGTAACCGTAACCGCTACTACGCCGGATGGATTGATGGGGCCGTTGACCACGGCGCAGTCCTGTCCCGCGGGCTGAACCAGTACACCCACAAGGGCGGCAAATCCCGGAGGGGCGAAAGTCGTTAACGTAAAACCGCCATTGGCCGACAGGGTAATGCCGCTGCCGACGTTGTCCTGCAACTGGACACTGGCGCCATTGGGCAGGCCCGAGAGGCTGCCCGAATAGGCCGTGGTGGCACCCAGGCAGTTGTCGCAATTGTTGTAGTCCGACCCGCAGGCCGCCAGGAGGGAAATGGCCGCCAAACCGAGTGCCGCCAAACCCGATCGCATTGTTTGCCGCATCTGGAATATCTCCCGTTAGTCGCGCCGGCGCCTGCGGCGCGCAGGTGGCATGGCGATACCGCCCGTAAGTGGCTTTGCCACTGCCCCGTGATTTGCGCCGATTCTCCCGCAATCACGCCCGTGCAGGCTGCGAATAGTCCGCGGCGGCACGCCGTTTGCGCCGCCTTTTTTGTTACGAAAGTTTTCGCATCCCGGATGCGCGCTCATCCGACGATGCGCGGCCGTCGCGAAGCAATGAGGGGAATCCGGAATGCGGCTGGACAGCCCGCCGGCACGCGGGTCAGCGACCGGTGGTTCCCGTCCAGCCGGTATGCAGAAACCACCAGCAAACCGCCGTGACCACGTGATACGGGACCGTGAGCACGCCAACGAAGTTAAAGCAGTTGGCGATGAAGTGATCGGCCAGACCGGTATCGCAAAGAGCGCCCAGGGAGAACAGGCCGACCGTGATCACACCCCAGCGCCGCAAGTAGGTGGGCAGCCAGTGGCACTGCGCACGGTTGTGGTTCCAGGCTGCCGAACGCTCGAACATGTTGCCGCGACTGGCATCGCGCAACAGCCAGCCATAAAAGAAAAAACGATACAGCAGCGTCGGGTCGATGATGCGGTCCATGACTGTGTTCTCGGAGTTTCGGGGAATTCCGGCAGTTGAGAGTGCAGTCTTGCAGATATCTGGTGATCGAATCAACGAAAACAATGGCCGAATCCGGGGCATATTGTCGTGCGCGTCAGGGCGCTGGTCATTGTGTGCGCTCCTGTGGTGTCCTGGTTGCACCACATTGGAACGCTAAGCGCGTTTGGACGACATCGGCCATATGCCCGTGGGTAAGGGGGCGGGTTAGAGAACCATCATGACCGCCATCGATCGCGGGTTAACGATGGGCCTGTGCTGCGCCACCCGCATGGTCCGCCGGCACCCTGGCGCTCTCTGTGCGCTGGCAAACAATGCGCTGCAGCATCTGCCGCATGGCGTAACCCTGCTTCGCCATGCGCGACCGCACGGCTGAAATCACCGCTGTGACGGGGTACGCGGCGCAGCCTCGGCCAGGACACCACGGCCACGCGCCAGTGCCCGATGGTTGCGCAAACCGGACGGCGTGCGAAGTCATCGCCATGCGGTTCCCTCCCTTACCCGGACCTGAGATACTCTCTCCTGACGGATAGAAGTTGCGAATGGGCCCGCCACCGCTGCCCAAGCGGCGGCCCCGTACGGGCGAGATTTTCAAACAAAAATCATCAAGGAGAACGTCATGGATACCCGTTTCCGCGCGCGCCGCCCGCTGGCTGCCGCCCTGCTGGCCGCCTGCCTGGGTATCCTCGGCACTCCTGCCCGGGCCGACGGGCCCATCGTCATCAAATTCAGCCACGTCGTGGCGGCCAACACCCCCAAAGGCCGCGCCGCCGACCGTTTCAAGCAGCTGGCCGAAGAGCGCACCAAGGGCCGCGTGAGGGTCGAGGTGTATCCCAACAGCACCCTGTACAAGGACAAGGAGGAACTCGAAGCCCTGCAGCTGGGGTCGGTGCAGATGCTGGCACCCTCGTTTGCCAAATTCGGTCCGTTGGGCGCGAAGCAGTTCGAAATATTCGACGTGCCCTATATGTTCCCCACTGCCGAATTCCTGGAAAAGATCGAGGACGGCCCCATCGGCCGCAAGCTGATGGCCGCGCTCGAAACCAAGGGCATCACCGGGCTGGCCTTCTGGGACAACGGCTTCAAGGTGTTCAGCGCCAACAAGCCCATCACGCTGCCGGCGGACCTCAAGGGCTTGAAGATGCGCATCCAGAGCTCCAAGGTGCTGGAAGCCGAGATGCGCGCGCTGGACGCCATCCCCCAGGTAATGGCCTTCGGTGACGTCTATCAGGGGCTGCAGACCGGCGTCGTGGACGGCACGGAAAATCCGTGGTCGAACATGTATACCCAGAAGATGCACGAGGTACAAAAGTACGCGGTGGACACCTACCACGGCTACCTGGGCTACGCGGTCGTCGTGAACACCAAGTTCTGGCAAGGCCTGCCCGCGGACATCCGCACCATCCTGGAAGGGGCAATGAAGGACGCCACCGCGTATGACCACGAAATCGCCCGCCAGGACAACGAAAGCGCCATGGAGGCCATCGCCAAATCCGGCCGCACCACCATCATCCACCTCACACCCGCGCAGCGCGCGTTGTGGGAGCAGGCGCTGGTGCCCGTGCGCAAGGAGATGGCAAGCCGCCTGGGTGCCGACGTGATCGACCAGATCCTCAAGGAACAGGCCGGCATTGCCGGGCATTGAGCCGGAATAAGGAAAGGCCGACTGCGCAATCCGGGCCCTGGCCGATGCGCCCCCTGCGAATCCTGGACCGGCTGGAGGAAATCCTCATCGGCGCACTGATGGCGGTGGCAACCGTCCTCATCTTCGTTTCGGTGGTGCTGCGCTTCCTGTCCACTGTGCCGCACGTCCAGGACTACGCCATCCGCCTGAACATGACCTGGGCGCAGGAATTGTGCATATTCATGTTCGTCTGGATGGCCAAGTTCGGCGCCGCCTATGGCGTGCGCGAGGGCGTGCACGTGGGCGTTGACGTGCTGGTCAATCGCCTGGGTCCGCGCTGGAGAAAAACCGTGGTGCTTGCCGGCTTGCTGGGTGGCGTGCTGTTCACCGGCGTCGTCGGCACGCTGGGCGCCGTCTTCGTTTGGGAAATGGCGCACACCGACGAGACCTCCGAGGATTTGGAACTGCCCATGTGGATGGTGTACCTGTGCGTGCCGCTGGGCTCCTACCTGATGTGCTTTCGCTTCCTGCAGGTGATCGTGACGTACCTCCGGACCGGCCAGGTTCCGCACAAGTCGCACGCCATGCCCGAGGCACCGGCCAGCACCCCGGGCGTGCCGCAGGCGGAGGGACAGCGGTGAACGCCGTGCTGATCTTCGGCCTGCTGATCGCGCTGATGCTCACCGGCATGCCGGTGTCGATCTCGCTGGGCCTGACCGTGCTCACCTACCTCTTTACCATGACGCAGGTGCCCATCGAGGCGGTGGCGCTCAAGCTGTTCACGGGCATCGAGAACTTCGGGATCATGGCCATTCCGTTCTTCATCCTGGCCGGCACGCTACTCACCAAGGGCGGCGTGGCGCGGCGCATGATCCACTTTGCCACCACCATCGTAGGCCATCTCTATGGCGGACTGGCGCTCGCCGGCATCATCGCCTGCGCGCTGTTTGCGGCGATATCCGGTTCATCGGTGGCCACCGTCGCCGCCATCGGGTCCATCATCATGCCGGAGATGGTGCGCCGCGGCTTTCCCAAGCGCTTCTCCGCCGGCGTGATCACCACCAGCGGCGCCCTGGGCATTTTGGTGCCGCCCTCGGTGGTCATGGTTCTCTTTGCGGTGTCCACCAACACTTCCGTGGGCAAGCTCTTTGCAGCAGGCATCATGCCCGGCATCGTGCTGGCATTTGCGCTGGGCTTCACGACCTGGTGGATCGCGCGCAAGGGCAAGCTGCCCCGCCTTCCCAAGGCCACCTGGCAAGAACGCTGGCAGGCCTTCCGCGATGCAGCCTGGGGCCTGGCGCTCATCGTGATCGTTATCGGCGGCATCTATTCGGGCGTGTTCACGCCGACCGAAGCTGCCGCCTGTGCCGCGGTGTACTCCTTTTTCATCGTGGTATTCGTGTACCGGGACCTGAAGCTCTCGCAGGTGCCCAAGGCCCTGCTCGATGCCGCGGCCATGAGCGCGATGCTGCTCTACATCATCACCAACGCCGTGCTGTTCAGCTTCCTGATGACCAACGAAAACATCCCGCAGGGGATGGCCGACTGGATCATGGCCCAGGGACTGGGCCAGGTCGGATTCCTCGTGGTGGTGAACGTATTGCTGCTGGTGGCCGGCAACGTGATGGAACCCAGTTCCATCGTGCTTATCATGGCGCCGATACTGCTGCCCGTGGCCGTGCGCCTGGGCGTGGATCCGGTGCATTTTGGCGTGCTGATGATGGTGAACATGGAAGTAGGCCTTTGCCACCCGCCCGTGGGCCTGAACCTCTACGTGGCCTCGGGCATCACCGGCATGGGCATCACCGAACTCACGGTGGCGGTACTGCCATGGCTGCTGACGATGATCGCCTTTCTCGTCCTGGTGACGTACTGGCCGGCGCTGTCGCTCTGGCTGCCCAACCTGCTGCGCCTTTGATCGCGGGCTTCAGCACTGCCCGATTTTTTCAGCGAGGACAAGTTGAAGATCGATTTTGTTTCGGACGTCGCGTGTCCCTGGTGTGCCGTGGGCCTGAACTCCCTGGAAATCGCCCTGCAGCGCCTGGAAGGCAGCATTGCCGTGGATATCCAATTCCAACCGTTCGAGCTCAACCCCGACATGCCGGCCGACGGCGAGGACGCAATGCTGCACCTGTCGCGCAAGTACGGTGCCAGTGCAGAACAACTGGCTGCGTCGCGCCAGGTACTCAAGGAACGCGGCGCAGCGGTCGGCTTCGCGTTCGGCGATCGCAACCGCGTATGGAACACCTTCGATGCCCACCGCCTGCTCTACTGGGCCGGGCTGCAGGGCCGGCAGCGGGAACTCAAGCATGCCCTGCTAAAGGCCTATCACACCCGCGGCGAGAACCCCGGCTCGGAGGACGTACTGGTGCACTGCGCCGTGGAAGCAGGCCTCGACGCGGTAGAAACCCGGGACGTTATCCAGACGGGCCATTACGCCGACGAGGTACGGGCGGCCGAGGCGTTTTTCCAGCGCGCAGGGATACGATCCGTGCCATCCATCATCATCAACGAGAAGCACCTCATATCCGGCGGGCAGCCGCCGGAGGTGTTCGAGGACGCATTGCGCAAGATCGCCGCGGAGCAATAACCCGCCCGGCGCGCTATACCCCGTATCCATAAGATTGGATAAGTGCCTTGATCTTGTCGCTGCGCAGGTAGGTCATCAACGCACGTGCTGCCGTGTGACCCTCGCCCTTCTTGAGCAAGACGGCATCTTGCAAGATCGGCTTGTATAGCTTGGCTGGAACCATCCACCAGGAACCGGGAACAACCCGGTCGGGCGGCGCAACCTGCGACAAGGCAACGAACCCCAGCTCCGCATTACCCGTAGCGACAAATTCAAATGCCTGGGCGATGCTGTCACCCTGCACGATCTTCGCTTGTACTGCCTCCAATAAACCAAGCGCCTTTATCGCCTCGAGTCCAGCGGTGCCGTAGGGGGCGGTCTTGGGATTGGCAAGCGCCAGTCTCTGAAAATTTCCCCTCTTGAGCACGCTTGCGTCGTTGTCAACGTATCCCGGCCGGGCACTGTAGAGCACCAGTTTGCCAATGGCATACGTAAAGCGTTGCCCGTCGGCTACCAGGCCGTCGTCTTGAAGTCGCTGGGGAGTTGCCTGATCCGCGGCGAGCAGAATTTCGAAGGGGGCGCCGTTCTTGATCTGCGCGTAGAAATTTCCGGTCGAACCCGTGCTTACGAGCGCCTTGTATCCGGTGTCGCGCGCAAACTCGGAGGCGATCTTCTGCATCGGCCCCGCGAAATTGGCAGCGACTGCGACCTGTACTTCGTCGGCGCGAGCCGCCATTGCACCCAGCAATACGGCAATTGCAAAAGTGCCACGCTGGATGCCGGTGGCAATCACGCACGAGAATGAAACCATGACAAACCCCATGACACACATAAGGTGCGCCGTCGCAACATCAGCCGGCAATGGGATCTCTTCCCCAGCATCACCGGCGTCGAGCCTTGCCCTGGCGACGCACACGATAAAGCAGTGTCGCAACCCTGCCACGTGGACGCGCGAACGCTGTCCTCATGGAACGCCTCCACATGCTGCGGCCAAAAAACCTTGTCTTGCAGCGCAAAGGCCAGTCGCAACTGCCAAGTCTCGGGGTGGCGTTCCATGGTTCCGGCGCGTATGAACAGCCACAGGCGTTATAGTATATTGAATATAACGCAAATCCCACGCCACCCGACGCCCAATACGAGGTGGTCATCATGCTGCCCAGCGGCCGCAAGGTCCTTGCCATTGTCACGCATGACAGCGCCGGATGAATTGGTCTCAACAAAGGCGCCTTTTCTTGCGCGTTTCACAGCCTCCAGCGTGATCATCGCGACCTTCGCTCAGGAATTGGACAGCCTTGGCCAGGACGCGGGTTACCTTACCATCGTGGAAATGTCAGATTCACGACAATCGGGTCGTTCACTGTAGTCTTGATTACATAGCGAATAGCTACCGATCCTCAAGCCGGCGAAGCCGCGCTGCCAATCGCTCCCACTTTTCTTCCAGGTAAATCGCGACCGGGATTGCCAGTTCGTGCGTCTGGCATGCACTTTGCCTTGTTGCTTTACTTTAGGGATCTTCGCCTTGGAAATAATCGTCGGAGCAGGAGAGTTGGGATGAGTCGATTTCCAATAAGGATCAGAAGAGCGATCTGGCTGGCAGCGCTGATTGTACTTTCTGCGTTTGCCGCGCCACCTTTTTCGCCCCCCGAGATGCATGCCTTCGATGACCGCCGCGACCTTCCGCTGCTGCCCATGATGGCCGATCATCAAAAGCGGAGCATGCGCAATCACCTGCAGGCAGTGAGCGACATCGTTGCCGCGCTCGCCGTCGGTGATTTCGCGGCGATCGAGAAGTCGTCCTCACGGATCGGCTTTTCGGAAGAGATGGAACACATGTGCGAGAACTTTGGCAGGGCTGCACCCGGCTTTACGGAGCAGGCGCTCGCCTTTCACCACACGGCTGATCGCATAGGAATGGCTGCTCGCGCTCGTGATCAGGGGCAGATCATCGGCGCACTCGCCGACACCCTGGTCGCCTGCACAGGGTGCCATGCAAAGTGGAAGCAGCGGGTGGTGGACGATGAAACGTGGGAAGGTCTAACAATGCACGGGAAGGTGCCTGCCCGGAAAGACTCTTTGTTCCCCAATAACGACATTCGTTAGAGGGAACGAGCTGACCTGCGGATATCTTGCTGTCGGCCGGGTGCGTTCGCCTGTTGATTTTTGCCTGGTAGTGACCCGGTGGGTCAGTCCTACACGGCAATCAGCACCTAAGGGTAAAAAACTGAATTTTCCGCCAAATGCAGGCGTCAACCTGTTTAGTGGATCAATGGCCGCTGAGCGCTGGCGTGCAATAGTCGAACTTCTAACTAGTGCCCCCGAAAAATCTTACGACTGGTTTTAGGGAACAGTTCGGCCGCTTTGGGTCGCGAAGGTCGAAATGGATCCGCTTTCGGCGCCGTGGCGCAATGCCCGCTGCCCATCGGGAAGGGGTCGACTCCTATGCGTTTGCCTTGGCTGTCAGTTCGATTCCTAGGGCTTTCATGACGGCGAGCGTTGTCTTGAGCGTAGGGTTTCCGCGCTCGCTGAACGAACGATAAAGCTGTTCGCGCGATAGCCCCGTCTGTCCTGCAATCTGCGCCATACCCTTGGCACGCGCAACGACACCCAGCGCGTGAGCGATATATCCCGCATCGCCGGACTCGAACGCATCAGCCATGAATGCCGCGATGGCTTCATCGGAATTCAACCCTTCCGCCGGGTCAAAGGTCGTCAGCTTCTTTTTCATGGTCATTCACTCCATTCCTTTGCCAGGCGCTTGGCGGCTTTGATGTCTTTCGCCTGTGAACTCTTGTTGCCTCCACAGAGCAAGATGATGACCGTGTTTCCTCGCTTCCGAAAATACACGCGGTAGCCGGGACCGAAATGGATGCGCAATTCGCTGATTCCCTCGCCGACGGGTTCCACGTCGCCAAGTAAGCCATAGGCAAGGCGGTCCAACCGGGCCGCAATCAAGCCTCGTGCGCGTTCGTCTTTGAGCCTGGTCCACCAAGCCCGAAAAACGTCAGTCTGCTTGAGCTCGTTCACCGGATGTCATTGTAGTTTACGAACTACAATTGGTCAATCTGATCGCTTCGCCGAATTGGGTTGCGGTTGCCCACTCGGTCTTCCCGAAAGCAGACAGGGTCGGATACCCGCACAATGGGTCGACAAGGGCGAGATGCAGTCGCTGACGGGGGTTCCGAACTAGGTCCGGTCTACCTCCGGTTGCGACAAATCAAGCGCTGCCCTACGCTTTGATGCTCGCGGCCAGACGCAGGCAGGGGCGACCGCGAAATGGCTGCCCAAAAGCGGTTGTGGAGAAGTTGCGCAGTGCCGTAGCGATACTCCAAATGTAGTCGGCTGGCTCCTCACAAGTGCGAAATGTTTGAATGACAGAGTGTACTGAAACGACAAATCCATTTGGTTCACACGACGACCCGGCACGTACGGAATCCGGTTTTGGGGACACGCTTCTCACCCCTGAGAGTAGCCCTTCTATGCTCGACGTCCATGCACCGCATGAAGCCTTGCACACCTGGAAAGGCTTCTTCATTCACATCGCGACGATTGTCGTTGGATTATTTATCGCTGTCGC